>Ga0315282_10009306_pt1 | contig 15641 bp, 12 predicted proteins | sample YL17G07_20_MG_FD_203693 | JGI IMG/M metagenome (GOLD analysis project Ga0315282, IMG submission 203693) | Sediment microbial communities from Yellowstone Lake, YNP, Wyoming, USA - YL17G07_20 | ecosystem: Environmental > Aquatic > Freshwater > Lake > Sediment | place: USA: Wyoming | collected...
CGACCGTATGACGTCTATCGTCTGTGGACTGGTGAATTTTACCTTACTCAATCATTAATAAACACCAAATGGGGGTGGCTAAAAGAGAACAGTTTTTACCGCTTAGCAATTATGCAAAAGGTCTACTTATGACCAGTGTATACATTCAATGACAAAATTTTCTTTCATAGAGAGACGTTTTTTAGAAAAGAATAATATGTCGTCTTTCACCCAAGTGATCAAGGTTTTTTTAATGTCAGCATATTTAAAAAAATACAGTAAATGTAAAGATATTTTTCCATTATAAAACAGAAATGAGGAAAAAATAAAAAAAAAGAGGTGGGCGTGATGCCCTTACTGGAGAGTTACTTTAGAGAGGAATATCTTTGCGTTCACTGTTTTCGTTTGGGTTACTCCTTGAGAACAGGTGACGGTGACTTTTATGCTCGGCACCGGTTTTTTTATGATTCCAAGCCCGATCCCCATGATCTTCTCAGTGAAGGAGAAGTTCGCGCCGATCGCAAGAGACGCATGGGTCCCTGTGAACAGGCGTTGTTTCACCCACAGTCCTCCTGTGATATTGACGGCGTAGCTGATGTTTGTTGCCTCAGCGTCTCCGACGTTTGTCACGGTGACGTTGATGCCTTTGCCGCCGGTGACATCAATGGTGAATGCTGGTTGGGGGGGAACTGTAATGGTCGCTGTAGTGGTGGCGGTAACATTGTCGAATACAGCATCGGTGACCTTTAGGGTAACATCGTAAGTTCCAGGTGCTGTGTAAAGGTGATCAGGGTTTTGATCGGTTGATGTGCCCCCATCGCCAAATGCCCATGCCCAGATGTATGGTGTTGTCCCGCCAGATGCGGAACCAGTGAAGTGGACGGCTTGACCGACTTCCCCCGTGTACGGTCCGTCTGCATTGCAGGTAAGCGGTGGTGCTTGCGGTGCAACAGATAGATCGTCATAGTAGACTGAACTGGATGCTGCATCGCCAGCGTAGAGGTCTACGCATGCGAGGTTTTGCGCACCACCTTGGGCGACCCCATTTTTCCAGCTTTTCGACGTCAAGAAGGCGTTGTTGTAATAAACTGTTTGTACGTCTGCATCAAAATTTATCTCTACACGGATTTGAACCCATGCATCTTTTATAAGGGGTAACGTTGCGGCAACGTTGTTGTAGTCTCTTATGTAGCCACCTGAGGCACTGAATTCTAGCTGGAGCGACCAATCTGGGTTATTGTGGGTAACGCCTGGTTGGTAGGTGTTCATCAGGATAAAAACTTGAGTGCCGGTCATGGTCGTAGGCACGTACTGCCATGCTCTATATATCCAGTTACCTGAGTTTATACCGGAGTATTGTTGAACCATATCTGCGGCCACCGTCGTGAACCATTTAATTTCCACCGAGTTAGGAGAACTACGAGATTGATTAGCTGTCACATACCCTGTCGCAGCTGCGTTGTTATCCCATCCTGCCCATCCTCCTTGTCCATGCAATGCACTTCCGGTAGCGTACGAATCGAAATTATCAAACCAAGCCCCCCGACTGGTTGGCACGGGCTTAGAATCTCGGGTCGCGCTGGCGCCGAGTGTTACACCTGCCCCAAGTAACAGGAACAATAGTCCTATCACTACAACTTTTTTACTAATATTTTTTTCCATACAATTTCGTCTCCCTTTTCTTTCTTACGTCTTTATATAATATAGGTTTATTTAAATATTTCCCTTACAGATTTTCCCTGCAAACATCCTCCTTGTACCTTCTTTTTAATGCATTTCGTAGGTGCATAATTTCTAAATATTTCATTGCTGGTTCTGGTAATGTTATAGCACCCATTTACTTTCATTGTGGTCGCCAGCATTATCTCTTCTTCTGGCATTGTTACTTTTTTTATTTCATATTTTTATTCCCTGCATTTTCACCTACACAAGATGAAAAAGGTGAGTCTGAAAATAACGTCATCGGGATCCCGGGAACGATTTGTAAGGTTCGGATAAAAAAATCAGGGTCTGGTTGGTAATAAAAAAAAAGAAAAAAAGGGGAGTTCGGGTATTTATATCTTGATGTAGATAATGAATATCTTACCCGAAGCAGAGACTTGCTTCGATGCCCCTTCGTCGCAGGTTGCGGAAATGGTGATCGCGATTGCACCGAGTCCGAAGATCATTCCCTTTGTCTTTATCGTTTGATTAGCACCAGCGGCGAGCGTTGCGATTTTATCGGTGAACGTCTTGTTGATCCGCTTTAAAATTCCACCGATAATCTTGATGGTCCAATTGACGTTGGTCGCAGCCCCATCTCCCGTGTTCTTGATCACCGCACTAATGCTGCCAAACCCACCTTTTATCTTCTCAATATCGAGGACTGGCTTGGTTATATGTCCCGTGACATTGGCGGTAGTCGTATCTTGAATCGTGTTCTGGGCGTTATCGGTAACGTTGAGGGTCACCGTGTAGAGGCCTATTGCATTGTACGTGTGCGTGGGGTTCCGCTCCGTTGAGGTGTTTCCGTCCCCGAGATTCCACAGGTAGGTGTACGGGGGTGTTCCGCCGTGCGCGGCGCAAGAGAAATTGATCGATTCGCCGAGTTTAGATGCATACGGTCCGCCTGCATCGAGGGTGAGTGACGTTGTGTATGGGACGAGTGAAATGTCATCGTAGTAGACAGGCGATGCACCGTTGGCAAAGAGGTCTACTGCACTAATGTCAAGGAATCCATCACCCACGCCGTTAGGTCCGGCAGTCCAGGCTTTCTCGATAAGAAGGTCATCACCATAGTAGAATTGGAAGAGATCGGCGGTAAGGTCTATTTGAACGCGTAGTTCAACCCATTGTCCTTCAATAAGGGGTAGGCTCACAGAGTCATACTCTGACTCAGCAACCATGAGATCGCTGTCAAATCGTATCTGTACGGCCCATTTGTTGTTTTGTCCTGCACCATCGGTATAGTCACTCAGAAGATTGAAATACGTCTGGCCCGCAAAGTCGGTTGGTATGTACTGCCAGGCGGTATACACCCATTGTCCAGATGTGTACCCTTCGTATTCGTGCACGCAATCGGCCGCCAACTCGATTTTAACAGAGTTAGGACTGCTGCGGGACATGGCATTGGTTACAACCCCGGCAGCTCCGGAAACGTTATCCCAACCCTTCCATCCTCCGTCATCTGCATGTCCATCTAAGATTTGTCCATTGGCGTACAAATCGAAGTTATCAGACCATGATCTGTCAGATGCGACCGGTTCGTATCCGGTGTCCATTTTTCCTTGTTTCGCGGTTACGCCAATCGTGGCACTTGCTCCAAGGCATAGGAACACGAGTCCTATGACCAAAAATTTTTTGCTTATTCGTTTTTCCATTTTTTTTGCCTCCCTAGGGAATCTTCTTTATAAGCATTATAGATAAGGTCCCTAGATTTAAATGTTTTGTTGTGAATAAATTATAATCCTTTCCTAAATTTGCCATGTCCTAAGGAAAAATTTAATGATATAACCTCCATATGGTTATCCAATCCGCAGAAAACATCATTAAACGCCACAGAGAGGAATAATGAATCGATTCATCAACGTCGAGTCCTAAGACTTTTTATGATGCTACAACTAGTATACGACGATAATATATCGTATAGTGATAATAGATAATTACTAGAGAAGGATAAGTCTGTATATAAGAGACGAGTTATGGCTCATACTACGTTTTTCTATTTTTCCTATGCTCGAAAAAAAATGTAATAAAGTTTAAATTCAACCTTCCTTTTACTCCGGGCACAAAGAGGTAGACAATGGTTGAATTTGAGACACTGAAAGCAGAAGAGGTAAAATTTGGAAAAAACAATTTCATCGAAGTCGCACGAAAGAAAGCGATCGGCGAAGCGATCGAAAAAGAATTCGTCGCGGTTTCTCGAGGGTTTTATCTTTCCGATGGGACTAAAAAATGGAAATCATCCATTACACTCCCTGACGAAGAAGAAAAAAGAAAACAGATCGCGGAATTAATAAGCAATCTATAAAAACAGGCACTGATGCTGCAACCCTACTCGCAGAACCAAGGGTGACACGCACGGGTTGCACGCCTTATTCATTTTCATAAAAAGGCGGCTATGTTATAGTTTATATTTAACAAAGCAGTCTTGATTTTTCCAGAGGGAGATATCGGGTTTTTTCCTGAAATAATACATCCCCGTTGGTCTCACATGTTTCTTTTCATGAATGCGGTGGATTTTATGTTGCTCTGTTGGATGTTCGAAGAAATGAGGCAGCCATGGTGCGATAGCCATGGTAACAATGAATTTTGCGAGGAGTAATGCAATCAAGACCTCGATGGAGAGGAGTGCGACGGCGAGACCCCATCCTGCTGTCAAAAACTGCCAGGAGATGTCATGTTGTTGGTAGTACGAATTGAGTCCCATCATCGTCACAAACGCGACAGCGACATAGACAAAGTACATGAGGTCCAATGTGAGCGGGATTGCTTTCTCTCCTTGCTTGACAATTCCATACAGTTCATAGAAATGGAGAAATACCAAAAAAAGCGCGGCGGGTCCTACCAGGAGTGAAAACATGAACAATAGCGCATCCATTTGAGTGACGATGGTGCCGTAGAGAAGATAAGAAAACGCTTGGACCACTACTGCCATGAGACCGGCAAGAATCAGGGCTCCAAGACCATACGAGACATGAAGTTCATGAATAAAATACTGAGTCTCCTGTAATTGTTCACCTGTTTTTACTAATTCTCCCTTTAATTGTTGAAGATCAGTTTCGTCCATACCCATCTCCTCTATCCTTTCGTGCGTATTCAGAAACGACACGGTAGTATAAAAACATATAATATGGATCCGATTTTTTACAAAAAGCTGAAACGTGATAGACTATGATTTTTAATTATGTTGATATTTTTCCCTACAACCCTTAACAGTTTTGTCACAAAAAATCATTCGATGACTATAGGGAAATAGGTTTAATAAAAAACCATAGATATATAAGGGAGAATTGCTATAAAGCCGCTTAGCGTAAGACGTAGGGGGTTTCTGTTATGAAGAACTTGATGATTGCGCTTGGTATTTGTATTTTAATGATTGGTATGCCTGTTGGTCTGAGTGACTGCGGATGCAATCTTCCTGATGATACAACGCCGTCGACCCCTCAGTCGGTAGCGCCGTGGCTTTCCGATGCCGATATAGCGGCGTTACAAAAACAAGGAGTGCAAGAAGGCTGGACGTTTTCTGTCTCAAAAAACCCTGCGACAGAACAATCGTTGTCGCAACTCTGCGGCCTGGTCGTCCCTGATATCTGGTGGGTCGGTGCATCGTTTGATCCCTGTCTTCCCACAACCTATTTACCAAGTCGTTTTGATTGGCGGGAGCTCGGTGGATGCACCCCGATAAAAAACCAGGACGGGTGTGGAAGCTGCTGGGCGTTTGGGACTGTTGCCCCCCTCGAATGTAACATCCTGATCCGTGATCATAAAGAAGTCGACTTATCGGAACAATGGCTTGTCAGCTGTAACACAAACGGCTGGGGTTGCAATGGCGGTTGGTTTGCTCACGATTTCCATCAATGGAAGATGGACCGGTTCAATGGAACTGGTGCGGTCCTTGAACAAGATTTCCCGTACGTCGCACGTGATGTATCATGCGCAGGTCCCTATAGGCATCCCTACCGTATCGATTCGTGGCGTTACATAGGATTTTCACAAGGAGTCCCAAGTCCTGAATCCATAAAACAAGCAATCATGGCCTATGGCCCTGTGTCTGTCGCGTGCGCAGTGACCGAGGCATTCGGGGCATATTCTGGTGGTGTGTTTAATGCTGATGACCCGCATGCATCGATCAACCACGCGGTGGCATTAGTCGGCTGGGATGACAACCAAGGGGAGCACGGCGTCTGGTTTCTGCGGAATTCCTGGGGACCTGACTGGGGGGAAAACGGATATATGCGGATAGAATATGGAGTCTGCAAGATCGGTTATGGCGCGTGTTATGTTCAATATCCAGCGAGAACACTCCTTGAGGTCTCCGGGGGACCGTTTGGGGTCAGTGTCGGATTCAGAAACGTTGGGAACAGAACCACCACAGAGATTAAATGGAATATCACGATGAAAGGAGGAATACTTGGAATGATCAACTCAACCATAAACAGCACCATTACCTCCTTGGATCCTGGGGTTGTCGTGTATAAACGACTTCCTTATCTTGGATTTGGTCGCGTGGACATCTCGGTCAATGCGATCCCAAAGAATGCCGGACGAGTCTCAAAACATGTCGATGGATTCTTATGCGGGTTTATGCTGTTCGTCCCCCCAAACCAACGATGACTATATCGATTCCAACGGATAAATATTTAAACCACCCGCTGAATAGGCTTTGAGCACGGGATTCATATGAAGAAAGAAAATTGCCCGTTCTGTGGACATCGATGGATTCGAAAATCATTGGAAGAGCAGACCCTCTGCCCGAATTGTAACACCGAATATTTTGTGAAACCAAAACGAGAAGAACCTGTATTTGAAGAAGAAATCCTTGAGCAAGAGTTTGAACAGGAAAAGGGTAAAATCAGCGAAGAACTTGAAGATAAAACCTATTAAAAAAAATCGGTTCCTCATTTTTTATAGAAAAAGCCCAGCATCCTTAAAAACATATTCTTGATACCGATTTTGATGGCTGATTTACTCTTCGAAGAAAGTGCACTCGTCTTAACCGGCATCTTCGTCACCTTCATTTCAAGTTTTCTTTATACGATTAATGCGCATGGGTTTATTGCGCGAGGAAAGTACAGAAAAAAGGAGGAAGCAATCCTTATTTTTCTTGGTGCGACCGTGCTTTTGGGGCTGGTGACACCACTGATCCACGAGGTATCAAAATTGGTCATTAGTTTGGTACCGGTGTTATCAATCGTTGGTGTCGTTGTGATAGGAACAAATTTTGTTCTTCATTATAGTATCCCCAGCTGGAAGCACACCTCGACAAAAACCCTTCTTATTTATTGCCTTGGCGCTTTTTTAGTGGTATCAGGAGCCCTTATTAGTATCTATATGTCTTAGAAGCATCACTACCTCGTTCTATGAGAAAGTCCAGTGTGGAATTTTTTAATAAATAAGAAATCTATATTATTTCTATAAATGAAAAAAAATTAATTTTTCTTTTGTAGAGGACGATGGCCTGTTGCGATTTGAACGCAAGTCGATGGCTCCCGAAGCATAATATTTTCTATTTCAAATATAATTGAGTAGCTGTCGTTCATGTTTTTTTCTCCATATTTCGCTCGTTTACCGATAATTACTGAATCATTGGATTTCGCCGTCTTTAAAGCTTCTATGCGCGTGTTTTAGCGCATATTCCAGTTTTTCTCTCATATCTGATTTAAGTGTTAAACCTTTCAACCTGAGTTTAAACATGTCATCATCCGATTCGTCCAACAGGATAAATACTAGGTCCCGTTCTTCCGTTGGTTCCATCCTTGCACCTATACATTATACTGTGTCTTTCCTTGCTTATATGGTTTTGGTGCAATTATATCGAGAAATCATTATGTCAAAATGGATATACCTATAAATGTATATATAAAGATATATAATTAATGGTTCTGGTGCATGATCTCCGAAAGATATCCCATTTTTCATTCAATCAAAATATATATGAATATATATCTGCATTTTAAAACGTAATACATCGATGTAATAATTTTTTAATGCTTAAGTCATTAACATGTGGCCTCATTAGCCTTATGTTTATTTTAACGAGAAAGTTCCATGGGCCTGTTGCGACCTGGATACACTCAACAGGAGTAATTTTCGGCAACAGAACGTGGTTTTTGGGTCTGTTGGTTTTTTGGGCTGTTAAATCTATCTCACTAAAACCCTTCTCTTTTCTTTTTTTCCATTCGGAACATTATCGAATTTTTATCTAGAAATTTTTAAAGAAATGGAAATACCACACAGGAACCGATTCGGTCCAGCTGCAACCGCCTTTGTAGTAAGCAGTGACAGTGATGGTATGGGCCATGAGCGGTTTTTCCCCGAAACGCTTGTTCATCTTCCATTCGAAGGGAGGGTTCGTATCAGAAAAATAGGGTTTGCCATCAACATAGAACGTCACATTTTTTATCTCGTCTTCATGATAAACCTTAACTTTTACCGTTGCTCCACCAATGATGATTGTTTTATTCCGCAAAGTTGGACCTATGTCTCGACCAAAGAAGTAGAGCCTTCCCGGTTTCGGTTCGATGATTTCGACTTTTTTCGGTTCCCCTGATCCAAAGGCACGGAGATGCCCGGTCATGTAATCGTGATCCAAAGAACCGATATACACCGTCCCATCACTACCAATAGCAGGGGGAGACTGATATGACTCATAGGTATTTCGCCATCGCACTGTCCCATCGGGGTTCACGGCCAAGACATCTCCGCCAGTGGTTCCAAAATAGATAACTCCCTCATGGGAGGTGCAGGGTGTGCTGCCTTCAATGGCCCCGCTCACAACGAGCGTCCATTTCACGGAACCATCCACCGGGTTGATTGCATAGAGCACGTCCCAGCCGGCGTAGATGGTACCGTCTGGTCCTATGGTCGGGTTGGTCCCGGCGTTCACGAAGGTTTTCCATTTCATCGTACCATTGGGATTAACAGCGAAAAGGTAGTTGTTCAAGGAAACACAATAGATAGTTCCATCCTCTGCAACACAAGGGCTCACCCGTACCCAGTATCCCGCTGGAAACGCCCACTTCACCGTCCCGTTATTTGGATACAGTGCATATAAATGGCCATCATGAGAACCGCAGTAGACAATCCCATCAGGTCCTATCGCGGGTGAAGAGGTCACAACGTCTCCTGTGTGATATTCCCATTTGAGGGTCCCGTTCGGGTAGAGCGCATGGATCCAGCCGTTCCAATCACCGAAATAAATTGTCCCATCAGTCCCTATCGCAGGGGAAGAATCGATATCCTCGCCTGTGTAATAGCTCCATTTCACGGTCCCGTTATTCGAGTACAAAGCAAATAAATAATTCGAGTTCCAAATAGTTCCAATATATATAATTCCGTTTTCGTCTATTGAAGGTGTTGAATCAATGACACGATATAGTTTTGTCTTCCATTTCAACGTCCCATTCGGATAAAGCGCATAGAAATAAGTATCATAACTCCCGAAATAGATTATTCCATCCTTATCAAGAACAGGACCACCAGATACATACCAGCCGCAAGGAAAACGCCATATTTCCACACCATCAGGATTACCGGTCGTGTTATACGGGCTTCGTCCAGAATGATAAACATCATGGCTTACCATTGGCCACGCGGAATCCATCGGACCACCATTAAAAACCGGGGAATCACTATGAGCAGGGCTCTCTGTCAGGTTCCCATCAACACCACCGTTTTTTTTGACATCTCGTTCTTCGGAGAACTGATTTACATAATGACTCGCATTAAAATTTCTCTGATATTGAAGTAGTTCTAAGAGATTATAGATCGTATGATATTCATAAAAGGTACGATCTTCTCCTTGGATGTAGGCGTGTGACTCTCCTGCCCGTGTATTTTTATCATCGTTGTTCGATACGGAAGAAGATATGCCTCCTACTAAAATGAGAATGATAAGGACCACGACTGGCAGTTTCACAGAATTCATTTTTTTCCTTTTCCCCTGTTTCTTACTAATGCGAATGACATTTATATTTCTTTCTGTTAAACCATATATATTGTGATAAAGAATATTTAAAAAAATTGTTTTTGTGAATCAACTAATTAATGAAAAATATTAAATAACATATATCTCATTCAATATCTCGTGAAAAGGGGTGAGGCAAATGAAAGAAAGAAGGAAAATAGTGAGCGTTTTTGTATGCATGCTGATGATCGCGAGTACTGTAACTATATTATTTACTCAGGAGAATATAAAAGTTGAGGCCGCAGGAGGCGGTCAACAGGGAACACAAGGTAACACAATAGGCCTTGACTATAATTACATGTGGAATGTTACGAAGAAAATTTCGAATGCGATACATGATGCGTATCATGGAAATGATATTCGAAAAGGAAGGGCTTTTGGATCAAATGGAAGCGAAATTTATTCGAGAGACTACATTTATGGTCAGATGCTGAGTAAATTGAGTCTTGATAATGTTCAAACCACAAAGTTAGGCCCAATCAAAGATATACGTTATTATCGTAGGCATTATACAAGCCTTCTGGATGTTAACAATTATCAATTAACAATCAACCATCCAAATTATATAGACGAAACAGGGTATGATCCCAATGTCCCAAAGAATGAGACATTTCCATTGCCGAGTGGAAGGCGCGATTACATTTTTCAAGGTTTCGGAGATGAATTGACCCACAATTTTACGTTCAATGAAAACGAAAACATCGTAGTTGATGTCCCCCTTTCTCCTTCATGGCCAACAGGAGGATCGGCCACGGGTGAGTTTCGCAATGTCTCCTGTCAACCGGCAAATGGATGCGATATCATTGTTGGAAACGTCACTTATGTTAATGAAAACGATTCTTTACCAGAGGACCAGGAAGGCCGGGTTTTTCTGATTGATGAGGTGGGAGGGTGCAATGCGAAAGTCGAAAATGCAACGAACAGTTCTGCCGTAGTATTGATTCACGATAATGACAAAGGTTATAATATTCAGACCTCGGTTCTTGAGAACGCATCCTCGCCGATTGTAAGAGTTAATTCAGACGATAGCAACCTGACAAATATAACCGAACGATTACAACGCGGGGAATTTATTGTCGCTGATAATGTCCAGAATAACGGCACAATAACGTTTACCTTTGGTTTAACATCATCAGGCATTGAATGGCCGAACCACAATTTTGTTGTACTTATTAACATTACGGATGAAAAAGTGCATAGTAATTTCGATTGGTTGCTAACATTTTCTTCCTACTTACGGATAGTTAGTATATGGCATCCATGTCGACGTTGCTACGGGCTTGTCTTTTATTCCGATAAATCTGATGGGACTCATCAGATGTTCTGGCATAATACGGATTGGTTTAGACTGTTTGATGGTGTAGGTATTCCATTCCCGTCTCTTCCTGTCTTTTCCGTTAATCACTCGGTTGGTTCTTTCTTGGAAAAATACTCGGGAGATGATGACAATACCGTCTGTGGTTTTATAAATCAGACAAATACAAGGGAATATCATATAGGGTCTCCTAATTGGTGGACTACCGGGGTCGACGCGTGGGATATCGAAGGACATATCAATATTGACAAAAGCTCGGGTGATAAAATTGTGGTGATTTCGAATCGCCATGACTCTCACTGGGGGGAGTGTCCCGGAGATTCTGGTGCCGGCGCTGGGATGGTACTTGGGATTGCAAAATACTTCAAAGACTACAACATCAAGCCGAAATATAATTTGACATTTCTTCAAACCACCGGAGAAGAAACCGGTTTCAGAGGCGCACAATACTGGAGCGATATCCATAAGGATGATAACATAATTTTGTTTATTGGATTTGACCAATTAGGGATGGAGCAAAGCAACACTGAATTGGAATTAGATTTCAGCTCAAGCTTAACCCGAAGGATTGTATATGCTATCGCAAACGATACCCACTATAATGAACGGACGAAATACAACATCGTTCATAATCCTGCCGATGACTACCATCGGTATACAAATTCTATAGGCCATGGCGCGGAGGATATTGTTTGGATGCAGCGGGATTTCCTTTATCCGAAAAGTGCCACACGCTGTGATACCATTTGTTTTTCCAAGGATGACAACTGGCTTCATCATCATCAAACCGGTTCGAACTTCCAAGAGGGGGATTCAATAAAAAATACGAACAGAAGTGATTTGAACATTACCCTTGAACTCGGATGGAACATCACGAAATACTTTACGGTCAATCCTAACTGCTGGTTTAGCACCATAAACTATCAAGCAGTTGATTCTTTCGGGGGAACAATCCCGGATTCCCTCAAAGCGACTTTCACGGTTAAATCCGTACTCCCGAGTGACTTGGTTCTGGTTAATGCTTCTCTGTATGATGCGTCCACTGACCACCTTGTTCCTAATGCTTATCAAGAGATAAATCTCGTAATAGATAGAACAGGTGTTGAACGCAACGTTACCTTTTCTATGCCACCTGGGGTCAAAGAAGGGGACTATTACATAAAACTTGAAGTCTATAATTCAACAGCACGAATCAACAGAACACTTGGATATGCCAACCACTCAAATGATACCAAGATATCACCGACATTCCACCTGAATAAATACCACACCCTGGGTGACATCCGTATCGGCACCGCAAACGCAAATATCCATAACATCATCAGGGGATCAAAATTCACTACGACCGAGGATGCACTCGTACACAACATCACCGCCTATGTGTATGGCATCTCTATATACCCGCCGGCAGAACCAACCTATCAATGCATGATCTACCGGATCAGTGACGGACATCTCATGGGATATTCTAATCAAGTCGCTTGTTATGGAATTGGATGGCTTACATTTACCTTCACACCGAAACCCAAGCTTGTCCACAACACACAGTATATGTTATGCATCTGGGGTGATAATGATAATGCGATTGTGTATTCAACGCCTCAGAATCAGGGTAATGGATATGTGAATGGCAGTTACACCTTTGGTTCTCCGCCCCAGACTATCTTATGGGACCCTGTGATAGCGTTACGACAATATTCAATATTCTGCAGATATTCGCTGAACCTGCCACCAGAAATAATCAACGTATCTCACTCCCCTGATACTGTCGGGTTCGGGTATGATGTCACGATCAATACGAATGTCACGGACGATATCAGTGGTGTCAACTTTGTCAAGGTTCACATTACCCCTCCTGGAGGTGGTCTGTCGGGGGCGAATTATACGATGACTCATATTTCAGGGAATCTCTACCGGTATGTCTTTACGAACACGTGGGTAGTGGGGCAATACAATTATACGATCTGGGCGGTCAATAACAATGGTTATGTCAATAGCTCCACCGGGCATCATTTCCATGTGTCTGTGCAGGCGCAGATCAGCATCGCCACCCTACAGGATAGTTACACCGAGGAGCAATACATCAATATCACTGACCCACCGAACCCACCAGCGAACTACACGCTTGTTAATCGTGGGCTTGACTGGGACAATTACTATGATGCGGTCACAGGGCAGAATATCCTGGAGGTCTCCGCCGGGCCAATAAACTACCAGAATGAAACAGGTGAATGGACGCCGATCAACTGCACACTCCAGCAACTCCCAGCCGACCATCCTGCATATGCCTATGGCTATCGGGCAGGAAACGACCGCGGGCTGTATAGTGTCTACCTCAAACCTAATATTCAGAATGATTGGCCGGTCGCATTCGCGTACAACAAATCAACTGATCCGACGACCCATGTGATCCGGAGTAAGCTTGTTGGTGTTGGCTATGTTGATCCTGCGAGTAACTGGGCGTACCATTATCTGCAGAACGTGCAGAATAGCCAGGGACAATTCACTGATAACAAAGCAACGTATGAGAATGTCTTCCCTGGTACCGACGTGACATGGAGTTATAAGAACACAGAGATGAAAGAAGAAATCACCATGGATAATACGACCAAAGCGTTGCTCCAGAATCATCCGCCATCAATGTACGGCCTCCATAATGGGAGTTCCTATTTGGTCTTCATCACCAAACTCAACTACCAGGATCTCAATTTGTACAACACGTCAGGTATACTCACTGGGAACGTCACTATCTCTAATAGTAGGATCGATTTCAGGGATGCACTCGGGTATTTCAAGAGTGCCCTGCCACTTGGCGATGCATACGAACTCAATAACGAATCGGTAAGAGAAAAACTCACCTATCGCATCGTACACCAGAACGGCAACACCTATCTGCTTTCCGGGTTGAAGGTCTCTGCTTTGAACGAGATGACGTTTCCTGTCATCATCGATCCGACGCTCATCATTGAATCCCTCGCAAGCGACGGGTACCTCGCCAACCAGAGTACAAACTACAATACCGTCTGGGCAGCATCAACGAGCGGAGCCTTTGTCACTGTGGCGGATATTTTTATTGGACAGAAGAAAGCATCTGGTTCTCCTCCAACCTATTGCATCTACCGGGGATTCCTGCTCTTCAACACCTCCTCCTTACCCTCCGGCGCAAACATCACCAGCGTCACCCTCTCCCTGTATAAAAAGGATGATTACTCATCCACCGATTTCGACATCACCGTACAGAATGGTCAACCCACCTATCCCCATAACCCGCCACAGTCCGGCGATTACAATAAAAATCACTATTCCGGGAACGGCGGCTCCTTAAACACCGAAGAATTCTCAGATGGATACAACGATATTTCGTTAACCAACCACAGCTGGATCACGAAGGAAGGTACAACAAAACTCTGCCTGCGGAGCAGCCGGGATATCGATGGAATAACGCCCACCGGGGACGAGTACGTCAATGTCTATCCCCACGAGGAAGACGAAAAAGTTACTCCCAAACTGGTAATTGAATACCAAGACCGGAACCAGTCGAAGATCAAGAACACCGGCTCAACAAGCTTCAAAGGATACTTACTGATCCAGGTACAGTATAATGATTCTGGCACCTGGGTGCTGGATACTGATGTGGTGGATGAGATGCCGCCGGTATGGTCGCCACGAACCATTAACATAAGCGACCAGCTTTCCCTTGATAAAATTTTCAATGGCAAAGTCAGGGCATCGGATCTTCAGCATGGTGAAGGGACGTATCGTATATATACGGCGTTCAGGGATCCATCAGGGAATATTCTTAGAACTAATGATGGGACGGAGATGGCGGCCTGGTGGCAATTTAGTAAAACATAACGAAGCATTATCGTAGTGAATACATACCAGTGGAAGTCAGGCGGTATTTTCTTTCGCCTGATTTTTCCCTATTTTTTTTAAAGATAAAGTAAAAGACTCTTCGAAAATATATCTGATTCATGTGAGATGATTTGATTCACGAGATGGAATATATGTGTGGATAAACACCAAAGTAAAGTTGGTCGAAGATTTATGCAATGTATCTACAAGGCATGTATACGCTACATCGAGACTTTGCCCCTGCTCAAGCTCCCCCGCATTGAATATAGTAGCAAGGGCAGTACAATCCGTTCCACGAAATTTGTCTAAATACTCACAAATGGCATATCATAAGTCTCTGCTTCTTTTTAATTCATTAAGTGTCTTTTATTCCTGTATCTCTCTATAATTACCCACCTCTCATTTGATACAATGTCAGATTATGATCGCTTGCTATAATCATTTTGAAGATTCGTTCCTCTTCTTTCATTCCTTATCAAGGGTTGAACCCGCATCTAAAAGAAAATGACTCAGCGGACTAACAGTCAAATAAACCAATGAATGAACTAACGAATGAGAAGACTTTTAGGTGATACCGGACGAAAGTTTAAGTACGCTTTCAATTTGAATTAAGCTCTTTTTCGATATACGCAGAAATCATATCCATAGCCTCCTTTGGACAGGAAAAGCAGCTGTTGTCCAATACATCACGTTGTATCCTTGAAAAATCACGTTCGATATCATTCATCCACGATGAACAGGTTGGCAAGGGAACCAAATGCAGTCGCGGTTGCAAATCGGCAAAAGCCTGGAATGCTTTGGATTTATGTGCACTCCATCCATCGA
>Ga0315282_10009307_pt1 | contig 15641 bp, 13 predicted proteins | sample YL17G07_20_MG_FD_203693 | JGI IMG/M metagenome (GOLD analysis project Ga0315282, IMG submission 203693) | Sediment microbial communities from Yellowstone Lake, YNP, Wyoming, USA - YL17G07_20 | ecosystem: Environmental > Aquatic > Freshwater > Lake > Sediment | place: USA: Wyoming | collected...
GTAAAATGGTCAGGGATAAGGGCTACCCTTCTCCTATCAAAGACCTCTCTTACACCTATCTTTTCAAACTCCTCTATAGCTATAGGACCAGTGATGTCATTGGCAAAAGAAAAATCCACTTTAGCTATGACAAAATCCCCACTATGAGCCTCATCTTTATCTATATGAGCAGCTATAATCTTTTCTGTTAATGTCATTCCCATATTTTTATCCATCATAAATTATATCAATTTAATATGGGTTAAACAAGTGCCCTATTTACTGCGTTAATATAGGCTATTAAACTCGCTTCCAAGATATTTTTGCTAGTACCCCTACCAGAATATATTTCTCCATTCGTTCTAAGCTTTATTAATGCCTCTCCTAGTGCATCTTTTCCTGCTGTTACAGACTTTAAAGAGAAATCTACCAGCTCAAAATGTATGTCTATAGCCCTCTCTACTGCCTTAAAAAGTGCTTCTATTGGTCCTTCTCCTTCAGCCTCTCCATAAAGAATCTTTCCCTCTTTTTCTATCTCCACTGAAGCGATAGAAGTATTATTTATTCTAGTGGTTACATTCATGCCTACAATTCTATATACAGAAATCTCTATCTTCTTATCTCCTAATAGGGCTATTAAGTCTCTATCTAAAATTTCTCTCTTAGTATCAGCCAATCTCTTAAATCTTTCAAATACGACATTTAACTCTTCTTCAGAGAGTGTATAGCCAAGCTGTTTCAGTCTTTCGTTAAGGGCATGTCTACCGGAATGTTTCCCAAGCACTATCTCTGAGGATTCAAGCCCTATATCTTTAGGGTTCATTATTTCATAAGTAGTCCTCTCTTTTAAGACCCCATCTTGATGAATTCCTGCCTCATGGGCAAATGCATTAATTCCTACAATTGCCTTGTTTGGTTGTACAGGAATTCCTGTAAAACCACTAACAAGTCTACTTATATTTGTTATAAACTCAGTCTTTACATCAGTATAAACTTCAAAAACATCCTTTCTTGTCTTTAGAGCCATAACTACTTCTTCCAGTGCTGCATTCCCTGCCCTTTCACCCAATCCATTCATTGCTACTTCTACTTGGTTAGCACCATTTATAACCCCTGCTAATGTGTTTGCGGTAGCAAGCCCTAAATCGTTATGACAATGTACGCTCAAGACCACATTATCAGGTATATAACTTCTAATCTGAGCAATTAAATTACCAAACTCGTTTGGAACACAGTATCCTACAGTATCTGGGGCATTTATCACAGTTGCCCCTGTTTCTATAACTCTTAAAAATATCTCTTTTAAGAATTCAGTGTCAGACCTAGTAGCATCCTCTGCTGAAAATTCTATATCCTCACAGAAGGATTTTGCATACTTTACCGCTTCTATAGCCTGTTCTAAAACTTCTTCCTTTGTCTTCTTGAGCTTATACTTCATATGTATATCACTAGTAGCTATAAACACATGAATCCTCGGCCTCTTTGCATATTTTAATGCAGACCAAGCTGTATCTATATCCTTCTTTACTGACCTTGCAAGCCCACATACAATACTATTTTTAACCTCTTTAGAAATAAGTGTTACCGCTTCAACATCACCAGGAGAAGCTATTGGAAATCCTGCCTCTATTATATCTACCCCCATCTCCTCAAGTTGTTTGGCAATTCTTAACTTTTCCTGTGGTTCTAGCGTTACCCTAGGGGCCTGTTCCCCATCTCTTAAGGTAGTATCAAAGATAAAGATCTTCTTCATTAATCCTCCCTCTTTATCCAGGGCATCATATCTCTCAATGTCTTACCTACCTTTTCTATAAGATGATTTTCTGCTGCTTCTATACTGGCTTTAAGTACCGTCTGCCCCGATTTATTTTCTAAGACCCATTCTCTAGCAAATTCACCATTCTGTACTCTCTCAAGAGCTTCTTCCATAAGTTTCTTTACTTCTTTAGTTATAATCTTGGGACCTACAGTAAGACCTCCGTATTTTGCTGTATCGCTTACCCCTTTCCACATATTTATAATTCCACCTTCATAAATGAGGTCTACTATAAGTTTTAATTCATTAAGGCATTCAAAATAAGCAATCTCAGGCTGATAACCTGCCTCTACTAGTACCTCGAACCCGTACTTTATAAGTTCATTTACACCACCACATAGTACTGCCTGCTCACCAAATAGGTCTGTCTCTGTTTCTTCTTTAAATGTAGTCTCAATTACACCTGACTTAAGACTACCAATAGCCTTAGCATAAGAAAGAGCGATATCCTTAGCTTTTCCTGAATAGTCTTTATACACCGCTATAAGACTTGGGACGCCTTTACCTTCCTGATACATCCTTCTTACAAGTGGACCTGGACCTTTTGGTGCAACCATAAAGACATCTACTCCTTCAGATGGAACTATCTGGTGGTAATGTATATTGAATCCATGGGAAAAACCTAGAGCTTTTCCAGATTTTAAAAATTTTTTGATAGAATTTTCATAGACACTTTGCTGAATCTGGTCAGGGAGAAGTATTTGAATGATATCCCCTCTCTCAGATGCTTCTTCTATAGATACAACTTCCATCCCTTCAGATTTAGCTAATCCCCAAGATTTCCCATCTTTTCTTAATCCCACTAAAACTTTTACCCCACTATCTTTTAGATTCCTTGATTGTGCCCTTCCCTGGCTTCCGTATCCTATTACTGAAACTACCTTCCCTGCTAATGCATCATACTTTACATCTTTCTCATAATACACATTTGCCATAATACTTTCCTCCTTTTTATTCTTTAGGATGTCTTACCATTGCAAGCTTACCTGTGCATGCAATTTCTTTTATACCAAACGGTCTTATCAAAGCTTCAAATGCATTAAGCTTATCTTTATCACCAGTAATCTCTATTACTAGTGCCCTAGGACTTACATCTACTACGTTGGCACGAAATATATCTACTATCTGAAGAATCTCTGAACGAGTAGATGCCTCAGCAGTCACTTTAACAAGCATTAGTTGTCTTTCTATAATGTCATCATGGGTTATATCGCTTACCTTTATTACATCTACAAGTTTATTTAGCTGTTTTGTCATCTGTTCTATGACCATCTCATCCCCATCTACTTCTAGAGTAATTCTAGCAATCCCCTCCCTTTCCGATTTTCCTACGGTAATACTTTCGATATTGTATCCTCTTCTGCGGAAGAGATTAGAAACTCTAGCAAGTACTCCTGCTTTATTCTCTACAAGTACAGAAATGGTATGCCTCATTTTTCTTCCCCTCCAATAATTTCATTAATAGCTGCACCTGGAGGTACCATAGGTATTACGTTTTCTTCCTGTTCGACTATTACATCTATTATTGCTGGACCTGGGTCTTCAAAAGCAGTTTTTAATGTAGGTTCCAAGTCTTCTTTCTTTATAATCCTAAACCCTTTTACTCCATAAGCCTTAGCTATTTCAGCAAAATTCATTTCCTTTAATATGGTAGCAGAATATCTCTTTTTATAGAAAAGCTGTTGCCACTGTCTTACCATTCCTAGCGCCCTGTTATTAATGACAACTACTTTAACAGGAATATTATATTCTGCTATGGTGGCTAATTCCTGAATATTCATCTGAAAACTTCCATCCCCAGCTATGTCAACTACAAGTGTATCTGGTCTTCCTACTTTTGCACCTATTGCAGCAGGAAAACCAAACCCCATAGTCCCTAGACCTCCAGAAGAGATAAAATGCCTTGGCTTGAGGTGAGTGTAGAACTGTGCTGCCCACATCTGATTCTGTCCAACTTCCGTTACAATTATTGTGTTTTCAGGAGCTATCTTATGGATCTTTTCTATTACAAACTGAGGCTTAATTCCTTCCCCATCTGTATAACTCATTTTATAGGAAGTTTTAAACTCATTTATACGATTTAGCCATAGCTCTTCTCTTTTTTCTTCCACATACTCTAGTAAAGTGCTAAGAATCTTTTTTGCATCTCCCACTATTGGAATATCCACTATTATATTCTTGTTTATCTCGGCTGGGTCTATATCTATATGAATTTTCTTTGCCATAGGGGCAAACTTATCTACCCTACCAGTAGTACGGTCACTAAATCTACACCCTATAGCTATCAGGAGGTCACATTCCATAAGTGCATAGTTGGCAGCATAATTTCCGTGCATTCCTGCAGACTTTAGAGAAAGGGAATGGTCTTGAGGGAAACTTCCTATCCCCATAAAAGTAGTAGCTACAGGTATATTTGCCTTAGTAGCTAATTTATAAAGTTCATCACTAGCTCCAGCAGTAATAACTCCTCCTCCGGCTAGGATACATGGCTTCTTAGATTCATTTATAAGTCTTGCCGCTTCTTTTATCTGTCTAATATGCCCAGTGGTAGAGGGCTTGTATCCTCTTATATCTATCTCCATAGAATAGTCAAATTCAGCCATAGCGGTCTGTATATTCTTGGGTATATCTATAAGTACGGGACCAGGTCTACCTGTCCTAGCAATATGAAACGCTTCCTTAATAGTCCTTGTCAACTCTTTAACATCTCTTACTAGGTAGTTATGTTTGGTTATAGGTAATGTAATTCCTACTGTATCCGCCTCTTGAAACGCATCCTTACCTATCAGATGAGTAGCTACCTGCCCTGTAATTGCTACTATAGGCACAGAATCCATATATGCATTTGCTATTCCTGTTGTTAGGTTAGTCGCCCCAGGTCCAGATGTAGCAAAGCATACACCAACTTTTCCCGTAGCTCTGGCATATCCATCAGCCATATGGGCAGCTCCCTGTTCGTGATGAGCAAGTATATGCCTTATCCCTGAGTCATATAAGGCATCATATATATCAAGTACTGCACCGCCAGGGATGCCAAATATAACTTCTACCCCTTCTTGTTTTAATGCTTCAATAAGAATTTGAGCTCCAGTAAGTTTCATCTTCTATTAACCTCCATTACTGCTCCATAAGAAGCAGAAGAAACTAGTTTCTGATACCTTCCTAAATATCCTTTCTTTTTATGGCTCTCTGGCAGATTATAAGTCCTTTTAGAAAGTTCTTCTTTATCTACAAGGAGATTTACTTCTCTCTTATTCAAGTCTATTTCTATGAGGTCTCCATTTTTTACATATGCTATTGGACCACCCTCCCATGCCTCAGGAGAAATATGACCAATAGCAAGCCCTCGTGTTGCCCCTGAAAATCTACCATCAGTAAGTAGGGCAACCTTTGTGTCTAGTCCCATTCCTACAAGAGTAGAAGTGGGAGTGAGCATTTCTTTCATCCCTGGACCACCCTTGGGTCCTTCATATCTTATTACTACTACATCTCCACTTTCTATCTCTTTATTAAATATTGCCTTTGTAACTTTTTCTTCTCCATCAAATACCCTTGCCCTCCCAACAAACCTATAGAGCTTTTCTGATACTCCAGATTTCTTTACAACTGCGCCATCAGGGGCGAGGTTTCCTCTTAAGATAGAAAGTCCTCCTGTAGACCTTATAGGGCTAGAGATTGGTCTTATTACATCCTTATTCTTCACTTTAAAATTAGAGATTATCTCTCCTAGACTTTTACCAGAGACAGTAAGTATATCCCTGTAGACCAAGTCCTTTTGGGATAGCTCATTCAATACCGCCATTACACCACCAGCTCTTCCTAGATCTACCACATAATAGGGGCCTGCTGGGCTAAGATGACATAGGTAAGGAATTCTATCCGCAATCTCATTTATCTCATCAAAGTCTAGAGCTATACCTAACTCGTTGGCAATTGCCGTAAGATGAAGAACAGTATTTGTAGAACATCCCATAGCCATATCTAATGCTATACCATTGAGAAATGCTTCCCTTGTAAGAATTTTATCTGGAGTAATCTCTTTTTTTACTAACTCTATTATAGTTCTTCCAGCTTCTTTAGCTAATCTTATTCTTTCTGCCTCTACTGCAGGGATAGTCCCATTTCCTGGAAGAGCCATACCTATAGCTTCAGCTAGACAGTTCATAGAATTTGCAGTAAACATCCCTGCACAAGAGCCACACCCAGGACAAGTAGTATCCTCAAGTGCTTCAAGATAAGATATATCTTTTTCTCCTGCAGCAACTGACCCTACAGCCTCAAAGATACTACTCAAATCAACCTTTCTCCCTTCAAATTCTCCAGGAAGCATCGGTCCCCCACTTACTAAAACAGTAGGGATATTAACTCTAGCTGAACCCATAAGCATTCCAGGGACAATCTTATCACAATTTGGAACAATTACTAATCCATCAAACTTGTGCGCTTCAGTAAGAGATTCAACAGAATCTGCAATAATTTCACGAGATGGTAAAGAGTAACACATACCACTGTGATTCATAGCTATACCATCACAGATAGCCATCGTCTCACATTCAAAAGGAACTCCTCCAGCCTCTCTTATCCCTGCCTTTACACCTTCTACTATCTTATCAAGATGGATATGTCCTGGGATTATCTCAGAATAACTATTTATTATCCCTATAAAGGGTTTTTCTAGTTCTTTGTCATCTATACCAAGTGCCTTTAATAAAGACCTATGAGGTGCACGTTCCAAACCTTTTTTTATAGCGTCACTACGCATATCATCAACTCCTTTTCTAGGTTATAAAAAAGCTTTCCTTCCATAGCAAATTTCTTCGCTAGGGACGGAAAGCTTTCCGCGGTACCACCCTAATTGGCTTTTAAGCCCACTCTTTATTCTGTAACGGGAATTCCCGGAGTAGATTACTCTAATTTCACCTACCCAGCTCCAAGGCGAGTTCACCTTTAAAGGTTACTACTCCTCTTCCAAGCTATTCCTGTATTTTGTTTAGAGATAATATCAAAAGATTTTTGATAAGTCAAGCAAAACCTGATTGACTTATAACACCCCAGCTGCCCAGAGCATACCCCTTCTTACAATTTCTCTGGACTCAGACACCTTAAAATCCTTTGCTATATGCCCAAAAGAGGCATAAAAGACTCTTCCTTTTCCATAAGTCTTCTTCCAAACAGCAGGCATTACACAACCTTTAATCCATGGGACATCTTCAGTCCCCTCAAAGGTAGTGGTAGCTAATACTTCATTAGATGGGTCTATATGCATATAGTATTGTTCAGAGACTAGTTTAAAATCATTTAATCCTTGAGTTATTGGGCCATTATGATTGACTATATTTATCTCGTATTCTGTAATTCCTCCAGGATGAGCTACCCATTGTCCTCCTACCATAAACTGATACTCTGTATTCATTCTAAAAGAATCTCCTAAACCTCCATGCCAACCAGCTATCCCTACTCCACTTTTTACTGCAGTTAAAAGTCCTTCCTCCTGTTCTTTTGTGATTGTTCCCATAGTCCATACTTGAACGATTAAATCTAGAGAATTCATCTTCTCTTTATCTAGATACACATCTAATGTATCAGATATCTCTATCTTAAATCCTTCCTTTTCTAATAGAGGAGCAAAAACATCTACACACTGCTTAGGTTCATGCCCCTCCCATCCACCCCAAACAAACAAAACTGACTTCATAACATCCTCCTTGCTCTTAAATACACTTACAACAACCTTTGGACTTCCATTCCAAAGACTATATAGACCTATTACCCGAAACGCTTCTAAAGATTTTGACTTTATTTTAATTCTTCAATAATTTTTAAGGTTAAATCTTCAAGCTTGTTGACAAATTCTTCTGCCTTTTTAAGCCAATCTTCCACATCTTCTTTTTCAAACTTCACAAAATCCTTGTAGTCTCCTTCTAGTCTATTATTAAACATATCAGAATAAAACTTCCCTAATTCTCTTTCTATAAGCCCTTTTTTAACAATCTCTCTGTTAAAAAGAGAAAGCACCCCTGAATGTTTAGAAGAAGATAAACCCTTCGTAATCAATAGTGCATTAACTGCATAAAACATAGAATAATAAATACGATTTACTGTGGAAAACAAAGTACCATTGGTAAAAGACTTCTTTGCATCTAATAAGGTATCTCTTGCTCTTTCTAAACGATATTTCGCTAAATCAATAATTTCCTGCTTCATATGAGAATTCCCTCTTTGTCAACATTCCAGTGAAGAGGCATTGCATTGGCTAAAGGAGAATTCCAAAAATCTCTGTCTTCAACGATAATTCCGAAAACAACATCATATTTTAATTCTAAATCATATGTAATTTCAGTTATCTTCTCTCTAACCTGTCTTGAAACCTCTGAATCAAGTAAAATGAGCAAATCAATATCAGACTCTTCATCAGAATCACCTCTTGCCTTTGAACCATAAAGAATAATCTCTACATTAGGGAATTTCTGAAGTAGCTTTTCCTTTAGTTCTAACAGTGCATTTCTTTCATTTTCTTCTAGGTTTAAGACAGATAAAGTTTTCATCCTCCCTCCTATCTTGCTGTGTAGCCACCATCTACTGGAATTACTGTTCCAGTTATAAGGTCTGAAGCGCTAGATGCAAGGAAAAGGACAACACCAGCTACATCCTCTGGATATCCAAGCCTTCCTATAGGTATCTGTTCAAGCATTTTAGCCCTTTTTTCTGGGTCAGCCCAAGCCCTTTCTCCCATAGGAGTCAGAATGACTGTTGGGGCTACAGCATTTACATTTGTCCCATATCTTCCCCACTCGATAGCAAGAACCTTTGTAAGCAAAATCAGTCCTCCTTTAGAGGCACAATAGGCAGAGTGGTCTTCTAGTCCAACTATACCTGCCTGAGAAGATATATTGATAATCTTACCCTTCTTTTGCTCTATCATCTTCTTTCCTATAACCTGAGTTATAAAGAATAGAGACTTTAAATTCACATTCATAGTAGTATCCCAAACCTCTTCAGTTACATCAAATGCTGATTGAGGGAAGCTTACTCCAGCATTATTTACAAGGATGTCAACCCTACCAAAGATTTCTAATGCTCTATTAGCCATACTGATAGCATCTTTAGTACTACTAAGGTCAGTTACTATATATACAGCATTCCTTCCCATACTCTTAATCTCAGAGACCAGTTCTTTAAGTTCCTCTTCATTTCTAGCGGTAGCTATTATATCTGCTCCTGCATCTGCCAATGTCAAGGCAATGCTTCTCCCTATCCCTTTACTTGCACCTGTAACAAGGGCAATCTTACCAGATATACCAAAGCTTGAATACTTTATACTTCCTCCTTGTAAATCATTATATAATCTTTAGCAATCTTCAAGTCTTCTAGCGCCTCTTCTGCCTCGCACGGTGGCTTTATCTTACCTTTTATAGCTCTTACAAAGTTTACTGCTTGACTGTACATTGCATGCACCCAAGGTAGTTGTGGGATAATAGTTTCAGGAGTCTTACTATCCCCTGGATCTTTGAATATCTCTACTTTACCAGCTCTATTGTATGCTAGTGGTGCTGGTAAGCTAAGTTTTATATATCCATGTTCAAAAGTTATTAACACTGATTCTTGCCAATCTATAGTGGTCGTATATGGAGACATCTCTATTACACCTGGGATTCCACTATCTGATTCTACTACCATTACGACACCTGAAGGATCTGCATATTTTACTTTATAGGGTTTTCCAAGAAGATATCTCATTAGATTTACCTGATGAATATAATAATTTACAAACTCTACATACTTTTTGTACGTCTTTTCATCCATATCCTCCGCTGGAGGGTCATATTCAAGAGAAGGTAACGTTTCATCTGTTCTAATAAGGTCATTAAAACCACTTGCAATCCAGTCTCCTGCTGGCATAATGATGCGAACATACTTCATATTTCCAATCTCTCCAGACTCTTTAAACTCTTCTATCTTAGATTTTACATACATCGTGGCTGGATCGCTCCTTTTATGATACCCTACCATAATCCAAGTACCCTTTCCCTTAAGAGCCTTTATAATCTTTCCTCCTACTTCAATTGAGTTTGCAAGAGGCTTCTCAATAAAGATAGGTACTTTTGCTTTTAACAGTTCTGGAATAAGAACTCCATGTCTTGTAAAAGGCTGGACCGCTACAATTCCATCAAAGTCTTCAGAGTTAAACATATCTTTATAATCTTTGTAAACTTTTGGTATCCCATAACGTTCAGCAACTCTTTTACCAAGATTTTCTCTTAATTCAGCTACCGCAATAACTTCACAATCAGGAATAATGGTATAATTTTTAAGATGGGCACACTGTCCCATATTTCCAACACCAACAAAGACAATCCTTACTTTATCCATTTGACTCCCTCTATATAGACTTAAGAAGACTTTGAAGAGATTGGAAAGCTTCTCTAGTTATATCCTCAACTGGCTTTTGCCAGTACTCATCTCTAAAGATTTCCACAGAGAGAAAACCTTTATATCCCTTCTTGGATAGTATCTTCAAAATTTCCTTAAGAGGTATTACTCCTAAACCAAGATACAATCTATTTTTATCTGTTAATACTTCTCTTGGAAGGTCCTCACAGTCATTGATATGAACAAGGAATAACTTTTCTATAGGGATAGATTCTATATCTTCAAGACTTACTCCAGATTTATAGTAGTGGAAAGTATCCATCATAAGTCCTAGAAAATTATGATTGGCAGACTCAATTATCTCTATCGCCTCTTTTGGCCCAGGGACAAATGGATGCATCCCTAATGGTTCTATAGCAAGCTTTACCCCATAGGACTTTACAATCTCAGCACATCTTCTTGCATTACTACTAGCAATTCTAATCGCCTCACTATGTGACAGCTCTTTAGGAGGTACATCTGGACATACAAGAAGCACAGGACAACCTATCTCTACAGCTATCTTAGCTCCCCACTCTATATTCTTAATAGATGCATCAATATCTCCAAAAGAATTGAGAAAGAATGGACATATAGAGGCAGGCTTTACTCTATTATTTTCTAATAAAGCTTTTAACTCATTCACAGAGTGAGATTCAAGATACTTTTTTACTTTATCAACCCATAGTTCTATTCCTTCAAAGCCTATCTTACCAGCTGATACCAGATCCTCTTCCAGAGAATACGGCATAGTAGTAGCCTCATTTATACAGGTTTTCATAACTCTCACCTCGTCTCCAAGACTAAAATCCAATCCTGATAAATTGGTAAGCACATCCCTGATCCTTCTACTAATTCAGGTAATTGCCATTCTCCGTTTTTATCGGGGACAACTAAACCAATATCGAGCTTGCTTCCATCTACTGGATTAAAGAGAAATGCCTCATAAGATACTCCTCTTTCTAATTCTTTTACTTTAAAATTAGAATAGAATAGAGGTAGATATATGATACGCGCTACTTTTGGAATACCTACTGAATAAGGGTAATAATAGTTCTTTCTATCATCCTCAGAAATTTTGACTTCAATCCATTCTGGGTGAGGTTCAAACTTCCACCACTCATACCTTCCCAATAGTTTCTTGGCAAGTCCTAACTGCCTTGACCCAGGAAGCTTATATGCCTCTTCCCAAGGAATATTTCCCCAGCTCATTCCATGGGGAGAAGGGCCAAAAGGTTCATTCTTCCTATTTACCTGCCAGATTCCGTTTGCTCCGTATGTATAACCGCAAGCCCCATTCAAGATACATGCCCAGAACATAAGCCTCTGCACTTGTTCTTTACATTGACCACCAATCCCCTCATAACATACTTCGCCGTTAATAACTGGCATCTTGGGCTCTGCATAGTATGACTGCTGGACTCGAAAGACAGTATTTCTCAAACTATTATCGCTATGACCTGTTTGAAGCATATCAAAATCTATCACTGCCAAGACATCAGTATTTTCTCTAACATATGTTCCTGGATGAATAGTAATAGGATGATGGCATGGGTCTATCTGATGGAGATATTTCCCTAATTCTTTCCATCCATCTTTCTGTAATTTCTTTTCTTTCTCTTTTTCTTTGGAGAGATAATAAGGCATATCGTACTCTCCTGCTAAACACCATACTACTGGAAGCGCCCCATATCTTGCAATTAGATATTTCCAATGTTTCTTCATCTTCTCTATTCCCATCCATGGAAGATAGTATCCCCAACAGCCTACAATACAAGGGACAAGCCCTGATCTAACAAGCCAGTTAATCCTCAAATCCGCCATATCAAAATAGGAGGGATTTACTCTAAGATAATCTTTATCCCAAGGTAAACCGGCTTCATTTTCTCCTCTTGGGTCAAAAGGAGGCATATCAGGATAAAGTCCGGCAACAATCTGAATGACAGAAAATCCCTTTTCCACTCTATCTGTAGTTAGAATTTGGAAATCACCTGGCCAAGAAAGCCTCTTACATAGACCCATCCACCAGGTATCACCTAACCAGAAAAAAGGAGTCCCATCTATATGCTCCAAGTATCTTTTATTTTCACTTACTTTGATAGGTCCATGCTTGAAAAGAGGATTGTCTCCTTCGTAAGGAACAACCTCTAGTTCTCCTTTCTGATTATGCAGACTGGAATTAGATGGATCAGAACAAACCGTACGAAAAGTATGCCTTCCAATTTTATGGGAAGCATAACGTACTCTCCAAGTATTATTTCCATCCCAAAAGGCAGGGACAATCTTTTCTTCTTGGTCTGGGCCAGTAAAGACAACAGAGAGTTCTACATCATTAAACGGATCAGAATAAATTTTTTCAGAGTTAAAAGAAAACTCAATTACACAACCCTGCATTACATACCTCATTTTCAACCTCCTAGCTTAGTTTATCTATAATTTTCTCATAAACGGTAGCATTTGGCAAATAAAACTTATCTCTAGCAGAAATTACTCATCACCCATTACGCATTACCGTTCTCTCATACTTCTGGACCAAAGTGCTTGAGAATAACTAAGTTTTCAACTTGGCTTGTATTTGTAATCTTTACCCCATTTTTAGCAGATTCTAGTGTAACAAAAAATTCATCCTGTGTTAAGTCTCCATACTTGATCAATGTAGGAGATTCACAAACCAGAGTATTTATAATCCCTCTACCTTGAACTATTATGGCTCCATAAGCAGAGTTATCTTTTATAATTACACTTCTTCCAGGAAATACAGTTAACTCTTTGGCACTAAAATCTTTCCATCCGTAGACTACCCACTTTTCTATATATCCTTCTCCTACCATCTCTTTCTCTTCTTTAACTGGCTTAGGTTCTACATAATGATTCTTCATAAATTCTGGATCAGTATTTTCTTCCCAATTCAATATACTCACTAAGTAATCAAAATCATAATGGAATTCCTCTGGAATATCCTTTACTAAGAGGTCTCTAGACACAGGTCTATCTTCTACTAAAGATTGAAACATACTGTATAAATCATACGGTTTTTGAACTTCATAGGTAACTAGAGACCCCGGAGCATGAAGTATCCCTGCAGGAACTCTCCATCCTGTTCCAGGCTTTAATTTATATGCTTTTGAATAGTAAAGGATACCATTATCACCTTTGTCCCAATCTTCAAGACACTTCTTTGTATCTTCTTTAGTAGTTCCAGGCTCTAAACCAAAGAATGTATAAGGGAAATTATTAAACTTGGTACTCAGCTGAGGGGGAAAGTAATATGCTTCATCTTTTCCTAAATTACCAACTTTTTTAGCATGTTCATCCATAAGGTGAACATGAAAAGGAATTGGTCCCTGATTATCAAAGAATTTGCATAGTACCATCCATCCACCGAATTTTTCCATTACTTCTCTACCAAGTATAACGTCTCCAACTATCTCTATAGCTTCTTTGAGAAGAATCTTTTCTATCTTTCCATTTTCTTCTATAACTATATAACTTAACCCTTCATCTTCAGGGGTTCCAGGGCCATTATCTGCTTTTGTAGTAGAGGCAAGCCACCTTTCATCTATTCCTCCTCTATATACCCCCAAAGCGTATAGATCTTGTGGTCTTAGCTTGAGCCTTCCTCCAGAAGTCATAAAAGCCCTAGGAACCCATGCGGGAGCTAATCTTGATATTCCCTGATTCTTTTCTAATTCTCTGAGTATTAGACTTTTCTTTTCAATATTCATAAAGAATCTCCTTTCTTCTAATAATAAATACCAAGCATTAAAAATGTATCTAGTCTTGGAACTTCAACTTCTAAATATCCTTCTTTAACTTCAAAATTTAAAAGAGTCCCTTCTGGCAAAATTACTACTTTAGAAAAAGCCTTATCACCTAATTTAACTCTAGCCTTTATCCCAAATACAGGTATGCTTGGAAGCTCTTGTTGAAAGTTTAGAAGGTTAACAATATATCTTCTGTTCTCCTCTTGATGCAACATAGTAACTTCTACTGACTTAGGAGCATCAGCTTCAAATGAAAAGCCTTCCTTCACTAAAGATTTAATAAGCCTAGTAAATAACTGTCTATGTGTTTCGTACTCTACCATTTCTAAAGGCCCAGCAATCCATATAACTTCTCCCTTTCCAAATCTTCTCCTTATGATAGCAAGGTACTCTGTATCGATACCAGGAGGATTTGAGTGTATTGATGCAAATTTTGTGGTGTCCGAAGGATCAGTATATGGTAGCTTAATAGTAGCTATAACTTCTTCTTTATTAAAGGGCCTTACTTTTACCTGTAAACTAAATAGAGTAAGAGGATATTCAGAAGAGACATCTCCAAAAATCTCCGGAAGTCCTTGGCAAGGACTTACATAGGTAACTTCTTCTTGGGTCTCTCCTATGTACGAGACTCCAAAGACATCAGCAAGCATAAAGTTTTCTTTTTTATTACCATCTTTATCTAAGAGCGAGGTATAATAACTTGCATATAATCTACCACCAGAAGCAACATAATCTCTAAAAGCGGTTACTTCCTCTTCATCCATCATCAAGACATCAGGAAGAATAATAGCTTTATAGTTTGATAATTCAGAAAGATTCTTCTTAGTTATTATACCAAAAGGAATATGGCTACTTATTAAGTTTTTAGCGGTATTTAATGCTGAATCTAGATGAGGCTGTTTACGAGAACTTTCTAAGACATTTTTCCCTTTGTCCTTTGGATCAAACTTCGATTCGAAACTAAAATAAACTCCAACATCTTGACATAGTTTCCCACCGATATATTTTTCATAATCTTTTACTCTATCATATATTTCACCCATTATTTCATAGACTTTTCTATTTAAAGTTCCCACTGGATCAATGGCATCTATAAAAAGGAATCCTCCTCCATTAAATAAAGCTGAATAGACTTGAGCCTCTAGAAGTTCTTTAGACTTCGTAGTCGTATGGTCTCGTAAATCTATACATCTACTTGTCATAAACTCAAAAGGCTGATTATTAGTAAGATTATAGTATAATTTACAGATGAATGACTCTTGTAAGGAGCCTCCATAGAAATCTCCTCCGCAATAGTCACTAGCCCTAGATATTTCTGAGGTTACTCCAAAACTCCAGTTAGCCACACAGGTAGAAAATTGATGCTCTACTGAAATGTTTGGATTTATACTCTTTACCTTATTAGTAGTAAGATGAGCAAATTCTGAAAGCCACTCTTCTCTTTTTCTCTGAAATTTTACCCAATCCGGATTTTCCCAATCAATAATCTTTGGAAGCTCTTTCCCTGTTTCTTTAAAGAACCTCTCCTGGCAAGATTTACAGTAACATACCGCAGGCCAAAATGTCATATCAAAGAAAATACCTTCAAAATTGTAATTATTACAAAGTTCCTCTATTTGACTTAAGACAAATTCTCTATACCCAGAATTAGGGCAACAAACCCCATAACGTCC
>Ga0315282_10009308_pt1 | contig 15640 bp, 16 predicted proteins | sample YL17G07_20_MG_FD_203693 | JGI IMG/M metagenome (GOLD analysis project Ga0315282, IMG submission 203693) | Sediment microbial communities from Yellowstone Lake, YNP, Wyoming, USA - YL17G07_20 | ecosystem: Environmental > Aquatic > Freshwater > Lake > Sediment | place: USA: Wyoming | collected...
TCACCACTTCGACCGTCGCCGTAGTATGGTCCCGATGCCCATGGCTCAGCACTACGGCATCGATATCTCTGAGGTTCAATTTGAGGAACTTTATGTTATGCATTAACGCTTCTTTGTTGTCTCCCGTGTCGAAGATTACTTTTCTGGGCTCGCCTCTGGCGTCAATTAGTTCTAATAGCAAAGATAAACCTGACTGCCCATGACCTTCATGATAGACCAGGTTATCTCCTAATGTTGTGACCTTCAACTTCTTAACCCAGTTCATACTCTTCGTTATTATTTCAGTCAATTAATATGTTCTTCACGTCCTCATGCATAAGCGCAGCTCTGAAGAAAAAAGGGGATTTTGCGGGAGATTTCGCCACTTGGTGCTGGGTTCCAAATCCCACCCCGCCCGTTTATAATGACTTCCGAAGCGTTGGGTACTCTGTAGTATAGTGTTACTTTCGCTGGATTTTTGGTGACGCAAAAATGTTAAACGGCCCCGAAACAACATTCACCTTGCCGCAAAAAGGTGCTGAAACATGTTCAACTGTGCCTATTCGTTAGTGAACAGGGTGTCGGAGAATGGTTGAGGAAACCGTTTGGACTTGAGGAAGGGATTCTTGTTTACCCAAAGTCATCGTCAGACCAGCAGATCTCTGACTTGTCAATCGAAAAGAAAGATTCAGTAACAAACCGTATTTATACCATTCTCCTAAAAACAATTAGTTTAAGCTCTACCGACTTGCCAAAATTCAAATCAGCACGCAACGATTTTGTGACAAGTGTCGAAGAGATCGTGTCTTCCTTGCACAATGCTTGATCCAAAACGCTTTCAGTTCAATCTTTCAGTAAATGCAAGCCTTATACACTGTTTCTGTTATTTTTGTTACAATTGTTACAAAGACGGTTAGGAGTTTCGTTCGCTGATAGCGAATTTATATATACTGAAGCAAACATCCCACAAACCTACAACATTCTGTCCAACCGCGCTCAATCAACTACATAAATGTTCAAAGCTGTTGAGCAAAACAACCTACACCGAACCAGACCGTAAAGAAAATAGGAAGTAGTGTGAGCTTTTCTGTCCAGCTGAAAAACCAGCAAAGCATCGTGCTTTTAGTTCCTCGAATACTGGTTTACAAAACAATGCGGCGGATATATCGGTAAGATATTTAAATATCCAGCGTTACCGATATATCGGCAAATCTGATGGTTAATATGACTTACCGATATACACAGGTGGCAAATGTGAAGCGGGGCATAATGAGAGAACGAGTAATAAGGGTTCTCTTAACTGAGCCAGATGGATCGCTCACCAAATATCAGTTGGCCAAGAAGGCAGAATGCTCGTTTCCATGGACTCACGAGTTGCTGGGCAAATTAGAAGCATTAGAACTCGTAAAAGGGACAAAGGTCACAAACCACTCAGACCTTCTAAAATACTGGCTCAAAGTTAAGATCACGCCTGAAAAGAAAGAATATATGCACAGAGACCCAATCAGCCTGCTCAAGAAAGCAAAAATGCCATATGCACTTACGACCTACCAAGCAGAAAACCTTGTTCAACAATATCTCTTTCCCTCACGCACGGACTTATATATCGAAGGCGAACACGTAGAAAAATGGCATCAACTCATAGCAGTTGAAGGTCTGGTTGGAAAGGGCAACGTAAGATTGCTCATGACTGACGCTCATGTTTTCTACGGCTCATTCCAGCGTCAAGGCTTGACTATTGTGTGTATCCCGCAACTGATCGTTGACTTGCTCGAAGAAGGAGGCGTATGCACTGAGGCAGCTGAGAAACTAATCGAAAAGGTGAAACAATATGCTATACGAACCAAATGAGATCAAAACTTCAGAAAAACAACTGGAGAAAATCTTCAAACAGTTACCAAGCCCAATATGCCTTCTCGGAGGATGGGCTGCCTATCACACCGTGAACAAAAACTTCGAAAAGGCTAATGGAAGAAAATACATCGGATCACGAGACATCGACATCGGCTTCCACATAGACAAACACTGGAATGAAGAACGCCTAAGAAAATCAGAGTTCATAAATGCCATAAAAACCATTGAAAACATGGGCTTCAGATCCATAAGTTTCAGACTTGTCAAGGATTTTGACCTGGACACAGGAAAAGAATTAACCCCAGAAGATTCAGCCAAGCTCCCACTTTATCAAATCTTCCAACTATACATAGACCCAGTTGTAGACTATATCCATCCAAAAATCAAGAACCTGTTAGGTTTCGTACCAATAGACGAACCGCTACTCTCATTGGTTTTTCAAGACAGAATGTACACTATCACCACCCTTTTCGAAAAGACACTGTTGCTGCCAAAACCTCATGCATTGCTGGCAATGAAGCTGAACTCTGCACCCAACAGAGACAAAGAAAACAAAAGAATCAAAGACATCGCTGACATCTACGCCCTTCTCTGGCACTCTGACATCGCGTTACCCCAACTCAAGAACCAGTTATTCTCGGTCTATCCAAAAGAAAAAGTAAGAAAAACAATACAGAACTTCACCAAAGAAGACATCAACAAAGTCTCGACCGCTATAGGAATCAACACTCAAGAGATTTCAAGAGTACTCACAGAGCTAACACGACCTTAGATTTCGCCACCAGAATACAAGTCCAAAATAGACGGCTACGCTTTTGGGCTTAGACCTAAACTAGAAGACAGCCCCAATGACTGGAAAGTTGCTGCTAGAAGTCTTTTTAATATAAAAAGTGATGTTACTTAATGTGGAGCGCGTGGCTTTTTGCTACTTAGCGGATGGTTCCAGCTAAAGCCAAGCTTTGATGTAGCCTTTTCCTTTTTGGAGTTTTAGTGTGAAGCTGTGTTTTCCGTTTTTGGTGTATTCTCTGTATTGTGTTTTGCAGTTGTTGCATGTGTAGGCTTGGACTGTGAATTGTCCATATTTCCATGTTTTGTCGGGTTTTGCTATTTCTTTTTTGCAGTTTGGACACTTAGCCATAATTATCCCGTGTTGTGTTTTTGTTCATAAAAATTAAAATGTTTTGTTGCTTGTTGGGTTGTTTATGGGTATTTTTCTGAAAAACCATGAATGCCCGCATATAAATGAATGCAAACAGTTTGTTCAAGAACATGATTATGAATGGTACTGTTTAGGCAAAACATCTTGGAGTCAGGAGAACTGTTTTGAGTCAAATGGCAGGGGAATAACAGAAATGCGAAGATTACCAATAGAATGGTGGGGCATCAAACTAATAGATAGATATAGACAAATGAAGCCAGAAACGTGAAATCTCGCTCGAAGAACTCCGTGAATCTACTAAAATAAACTACAATACCATTCGTGGCATAGTAATAGGTCTTACGAACGAAGGGCTTATCAAAAGAGTAGGTCGGGGTAAATACAAAATCAAGAGATGATCCAACAGTTTCCCTCTTTGATTTTATCCAGTTCGTTTAGCATGCTAGCTTTTGTTGGTTTCGCTAGGACCAGAGACATTCGGAACTTCATTAAACTAAAACGCATAGCGTGCGCACAATTTAAGTGAACGGATAGTTACTTTGTTTGGTCATCAATAGCCATTCTCAGCATTTGTCTACCGTCATAATTCCAGTAGGTAATGTCTTGCTCTATGAAAAGCCATTTAAGAATTTTTAGTAGCATTTCAACTGGAAATCCTTGATGGAAAGCATTTTTGTTAATTTTTTTAAAAACAACATCCGGTTCTTGACAATTCCGAACATCATCAATCATTTGAATTAACTTGGGAAAATCTTTAGGGTTTTCCTTTTTCTTTAGTCTTAAATCGTTGAAAATGTGTTGGTGGCTAGGCCTCTTATCATTGGTCCCGTCAAATCTTTCAACCCAGACCTGGAAATCTATGCCCTTGTTCAGATATGTTGGTCGTAATAAGAAGATTCTCCTCCCGTCTTCCAATTTTTCAACAAAGTACCTGAAACGGGTTACGTGTTTTACTCCATTTTTCCAGTATCCGCCCGGCTCAGACAAAAATTTGTTGACGACTTTTTTCCTGAGCTCTTCTCTGGAATCATCAGTTAGAATCCATTCTATTTCAAATTCGTCATAAACGTGACCCGTAGACATACTGTAAGTTAGTGCGCACTACAGATATAATTCATGCGCTAATTCCCTTTCCACCGCCCTCGTCGGTTCTCCCGTCTTCCCAGCCTGTTCCCCCAAGTATGGAAATCGCTCGAGGCGGGTTCATTGCTTTGCTTGCAGGGCTGCATATTCCTTTGAACATGCACCATCCACGACAATTCATCAGAATAGTGTTCTTCAACTGGCATTTTGTTAATCTGCTTGAATTACATTGCATATCGCATCTTCTTGTTTTAGGCTTGCAGCAGTTCTGTCCTATTCTGTAGATTAGAAAATCGAACAGGGCAGGTGCTGTAACTCGATGGTTAGGAGACAAAGTGCCCCAGGCCTCCCAAACTCTTCGCCATGCACGCTTGGTGTATTCATCTATCAATCCATATTGATAATCATAAACGTCCAAGTAACTTGTTAACAAAGGCCACCTGACCTTCAGCATCCCTGTTCTTAGTGCTATTCTCATTGTATTAGCGTCGCTTGAGACGTCAATCTCTTCAGGGTCCGTCACACTCCATACTCCCATCGCGACAAGGTCTCTGATCAGGAGATTTGCTTTCTTGTCTGAAAACCCTAACTGACCTTTGTATTTTGGGTTAGGATTGTCCACAAGAGCTTGCCTGATCTCCACTACTTTGTTATGATGTCTTTGACATATGTTGAAGGCGTCACCATCGTAATTTTCAATCAGAAGCCCTGAGGACAAACGAGAGAATTTATGGCGTTTGTCAGTTTGTGTTTCGGCGCCCAGTTCGTCTAAGAGCTCATCTGTCGTCGAAGGATAATTGTCTGAAATTTTTTTAGCATCGAAAAGGTAAGGCTTCGTAAGTGACAAGGCATAGGGGTCGACTTTGAATCTAATTTTGAAATCTTGTGTGATAGTAAAGAATCTAACATTGGCTACTTGCTGGGGCGAAAGATTCGCAATTTTTCCAGGAGTGAACAAGGCCTGTTGTGTTGATGATAATTGAGAGCCATATGTTGCGTGAACGTTTTCAAGAACATTTGCTACATGTTGGCATTTGACTTCATCAATTGTGGGGTTAATTATCTCCGGATGATGTTTTCTCCAGAACTTGTGAAACCTTGAAACAAAATCCCTGTTCTCATCTGGATTTTTTCCTATATTAGAGTCGGTCACATATAGAAACGCGTTAATTTTTTGCAGGAGATGGGCAGAAATTTGAAAGCCCGAGCTATCCGCGGTCAAGTTGAACATTTTTGCTTCTTTCTCAAAACCCATGATTGTGAGAAGTTCTTTGATGAATTGTTCAAATAAGCCAAGCTCGTCCATACTGTTCATATCCGATTCCACACATTCAACATCTTTCCTTGCTGAAAAATCTTGCTAAAGTAGACTTTATAAGTTGAAAACAACTTATGTTGCTTCGGTGGCTTTGATGGGGCAAGTAAATCTGCAAATCGATGACCAGTTAGAGAAAGAATTCCGAAGGGTTGCCGCCGAGAGATTTGAAGCTAAGAAAGGTTTCTTGAAAAAAGCCATAGAGGAAGCGGTCAAAGACTGGGTCAATAAAAACCGAAAGAGGCCTCAAAATGTCTGAAAGATACATCCCAATGAAAGAAATCACAGAAAGGGATCTAAAGGAATTCCTGAAGACGCACAAAGAGGTCATAATAGAAACTGCAAAAATAAAAATCGGACAGCCAAAGAAGATCAAACAGTACCAGCCGGAACAATTTGAGCTCGAAAGAATGAATACTTGGTCTTTCCCCAAAAGAGGCAAATGGGCAACACATCAAGGCAACTTCAGAGGAAACTGGCCTCCTCAAATGGCTCGGAACCTCATTCTAAGATATTCTAAGCCTAATGAAACTGTTTTAGACCAAATGTGCGGCTCAGGTACAACCTTGATTGAATGCAAACTATTGAGAAGAAACGCAATAGGAGTTGACATCAATCCTAATTGTATCATGCTTACACGCGACCGGCTCGACTTTGAATACAATCCACTAGATTCAGACTTTCCTAAGGTTTCAGCAAGAACTTACTTAGGAGATGCCCGAAACCTCAACTTGATTGAAGACGATAGCATCGACCTGATCGCAACCCATCCGCCATATGCCAATGTTATTGCTTACTCAAGCAGAAAAAACCAAGTTCCAGGGGATCTTTCGTTTGCTCATACGCTCATGGGGTATCTAGAAGGGATGCGACAGATTGCTAAAGAAAGCTTTCGGGTCTTAAGGCCTGGAAGATTTTGCGCCATACTTGTAGGCGACACAAGAAGACATAGACACCATATTCCAATCGCTTTTAGAGTGATGCAAGCTTTCTTAGATGTCGATTTCATTTTGAGAGAAGATGCAATAAAATATCAATGGCGAACAAAGTCAGAGCGAAAATGGGAAGGACTGGCCAAAGTCGCAGAAGAATGGTGGGTCGACATAGACAAAGAAGGAAAAAAAGGGCATTATATAGACTTCTTGCTCCTCATTCACGAGCACCTATTCATATTTAGAAAACCCGAAAAAGACGAGGATGTCTCAGAGTTCAAAGGCAGCATGAAATGGTAGAGCAGCGCCGCTTTTCAATGATTTGCAAACTAAAGATCATAACAAAACTTTTATGCCAGACAATGTGGTATAAGAGTAGATGTAAGCCAACAAAGAAGGCAATTTGTTACCCGCTACCGTTTCATTGCTACTTCTTTCCCTTCCAGCATGCTGGAACCATGGTCATAAGTTGGGAAGCAGCTCATTACTTCTTTGCTGTTTGCTCTCTACTAATCCTAATGTAGGGTGCAGGTGCATAAAAGATTTGCGGTAATATCAAATAGGAGAAAATTACTGAAATTTTCGGAAAATATGATTTGCAGCAAAGTTTATATCACGGAAAGTTCTATTGTATATCACGGAAAGTTCTATTGTATTAGCAGTTAATAATTCCAAATTTGGAGGTGGTTAAATTGAGAAAAACAATATCAGTTGGTGATAAAACTCTTGAAGTCGAATCAATGATGGTTTCGATAAATGAAATGATACCCAACTACGAGCAACCGAGATTGGGAAGCACTCTCGATATTGGTTTAAGAAGAAGTATCACAGAAACCAAAGGACTAGTTCAACCACTTTTAGTTGAACTAATCACAAGTAACACAAAAGAGTTTCTAGAGGGGGCGAAAAATAGATACAAAGGATTTGAAGATGCTGTTATCCCAGAGTTTCTAGAGAATGCAAAGCCGAAATACTTGATCATCGATGGAGAGCGGCGTTGGGCAAATTCTGTCAGAATAATATCGGAAAACCCTGATGCAGAATACCTCAAAAATATTCCCTGCGATGTCGTTTCAGAGTCACTCACGGAAAGAGACCGCTATGTCTTGTGGGTCTCCATCCATAAAATGCGCAAAGAATGGATGGCTATGGAGAAGGAGACTGCAGCAAGGCACTTAATGCAGCTTATGCCCGACCCTGCGAGTGCTGCTAATATTCTTGGAATAACCGTGAGAGGCCTTCAGAAGTTGATCGAGATTCACGATTTGTCTCAGAGCATGACAAAAAGTGTAGGGCCTAAGGCAATTTCGTATGCCCGTGAGACTCTGAATCTGGCAAAGAAGATAAGAACAGAAGATGTCCAAAACGCCGTCGTGGATAAAGTGAACAGAGGGTTGCTCAAGGACCCAGTGGACATCAGAGCAGTCAGGCAGATTATCGATTTTCCCGAGGCCAAGGAGGAGTTCCTGAAGCCCAATGGCACTATCCAATCGGCCTTAACCAAAGTGCCTACGCAAGAAGTATCTCTCAGTGACTCAGCAAGATTCAAAGAAACCGTAGCGCAGTTCAAGAGAATAGTGAGTGACTATTCATGGCGAGAGATCCAAAAATGGAAAGGGGACGCAGACTTGTCAAAGGAGCTCAATGATTGCATCGACATGCTGAAAGACGTACAGAAAGCCATTTCCTAAGCCTTTTCTCTTTCTCCACATTGAATAACGGACCTAAAGGAAAGTCATATATTGACCTATGCCACTTCTTATTTCAGCGTTCATGTGCCCTGGAGGTAAATCTCCTGAGCATTGACGATGTTGAACAGCAGATCAAAGCTTTAACCGAAACCCTGACTTATCTTCTTAGATATTTTGCTCAGTCTGAGGGTCTTCCTGAAAATATCGCCGAAGACGCCACGAGCACACTCCTTGATATCCTACGTAGACAAGGAAACAGTCGAAGTGACAGAGCTATTGAAGCAGCTGCGAAGAAAGCCCTTATGCTAACCGCAAGACAGAAAGGAATACCTATCCGTGATCACAAAGCCTGTTTTCGATTGTTGAAGGCCGTAGGTGCAAATGTGCCATATTCACCTGACCCGTATATTGAATGGATCTGTAGCAAGCTTGGACTTTCTCAGAACACAATGAACAAAGCGAAGGAAATTGCCCAAAAATATAAGACAAAGACTCTTAAACGAGGAGCACCACGAGTACTTGCAGCAGCATCAATATATCTCGCAAGCCTAGTCAGTGGAGATTGCTTGAATCAAGAACCAATTGCAGAACAGGCTCAATGTACAGCAGTCTCTCTTAGAAACTTGTTTCACCGAATGAGTGAAATTCTAGGACTTGGTCCTTACAAAAAAGATGCTACCACCCAGGAAAGACTTATTCAAACTCAGGCAGAAGCCATTAAAACAATCCAAATACAAGAAACCCGTTGCTGGAATTGCAAATTCTTGAGTCCAACCGATATACATGAGTTGCCTCCGAGTGCATATTGGTGTCGCGCACGTGCGCGGAACAGAGAGAGGATTGAATTGGTGATGCCATCTGGCTTTGCAGAAAAGTGTGTCATGTTCGAGCCCAAAAATGGGAAAGTCGCTGAGCTATCGAAGACTACTGCAAGTATGCAGGAGAATCTTGGGAAATGGATGAATCAGCCAATAGATAGCAGGCCCGACTTCATGAAGCAGTAAGAGACTGGGAACGATGTCGGCGAGTTAAGTAAGAGCTGTAATCTACTAAAATGAACTGTGTGTGTGGGATAAAACTTTACCCACACACACCAGGTGATGCTTGCTACGCAAGCTGAACATGCTCGCTGGCGCTTCGACGTAAGGACTGCGCAATGGCAGACGAAAATAGATTTTTAAAAAAATAACAACTATATCATATGTAGGTAGCAATGAGACAGAACATATTAGTTGTAGGTCTTATTTTGCTATGTCTGGCAATTGCATTATTCTGCTTGTCATATGAAACGATGCAAAGTCTATACTGGGCTTATGGTATTTATGGTGACTGGGCATTGTATGACTCAAGATACCAAGGTCAGTATGCGCTTGCAGGTGCATCTTTCTTAGCTAGCATAGTATTAGGAATAATTGGAATCCTAACGACAATATATGGCGCATCAGCTAAACCTAAACTTCAGCGCGCGCTACAAGCGGAACGTCTTACATGAACTGTATCATCAAAATCGTAGAAGTTCATGGATTGGATATGCCTAGTCGAAAAGAAGAAAGAAAAGCCAATGGGTATGCAAGAGAGTTTCTAAAGATAGCTTAAGTTTGCAGTCATATGAAAAATAGAGTGACTAATATCGCCTACTCTGGATTTTTTTTATCACATTCAGTATATCCGCTATATAGCCAAGTGTTTGATTAAGGTCTGGGAAGAAATCACTAGGGTGTGCACATAAATTCCTCTTACCTAAGAAGCCTTGAAGGATTCTCATCTCGGTTTTACTAACCAATTTCACATCCTTACATGCCTCAATTAGCTGAAACTCGTTGATTTCGTCTTGAAGTTGCTCAAGTGATGTAATCTTCCAATGTGTTTTGGCTGCATTCAATTTCCTAAAACCGTCGGAACTTAGGACATTCTGAATTAGGTCTACTAACGCTGTCCATGCTAGAATATGAGAAGCTCGGTAGAGCTTATTCTCAACGCATCGGAGTGCCTGTCTCAATAGCTCGTCTTGTTGTAGACTTAACTGTTGTAATTCCTTATAGGTATCATCGAGTAAGACTACTCTTGAAGGAGCTGCTTCGTGAACTGCTAGGATTCGATGAGCCTCGTCTACAAATGAGTTAATGCGGTGAACAACATCCTCAAGAAGCATGCTCTTCAGCCGACAGCAAATGTTTTTTCAACGATTTGAACAGATTATCATAAATGGTTGAATCCGTTGTAGCTGGTAAGTGTAGCTGAATATTAATGTGCAGTTCTGATATAACCCCTCTTTCGGGCTTAACACCTACTGGCTCTGGTGCAAGAGGTACTACAGTAGGTATCGGAGCTTCTTTTTCAAAATCTGCTAATTGACAGAGATTAGTGAACGTATTTACCATATAGTCGACAGTTGCTTTTGCCTTGCCACTCTTTGAACTAAAGAAGGAATATAGAGCTTCACGGTCTTTTCTATTTGCATCTGGATAGGTTGCAAACAACTCTTTATATCCTTGCCGTATAGCTTGAGCCAACACTACTTTTGATTTTGTAGGGGCTTTGTATTGCTTCCAAAATTCTGTTGGAACACCAGAACTGTCAATAAAACCGATGTACTTCAATACTCTAAGAATATAGGCGTCATTTCCGCTTCTGAAACCTAGAGTTTTCAACCATGCAGTGTTTACTTTTTTGTCTGGAACACCAGCTTCTTGAAACTTGTCAAAATATTCTTTTATTTTTCCAGTTAAAGTGGTGTAAGGTATTTCCGACATCCCATCCCTAGTATAAAGTATGGTTTAACTATATTATTTTTTGCGTTAATCCATTGCCCTCCCATTGAGGGAAGGGCTGACACGAAGTGTCTAGGATAGGTGTCGTCGTTGATTATCAGTAGAAATGGTGTACTCTTGCCCGTTGTTGTTGGATTAAAGTTTTATCCAACAACTAAAACAGATGAGCTAACTGACGGCGGGCAATAAATAAACGACCAGAGCACGTCTATACATAGAACACTGAACGTATAAATTAACAGTCTAGAAGGCTACGCTAGTATTCAATTATACCATGTTTCTAAATTAGTTACGACATAAGACTTGATGCTCACTGGGTACAACATAGAAAATCTTAAGAGTTGCACGATAGATTATCTGACCAATCATGCCCGCTCCAATCGTATTATCTGAACAACAAGCACGGCAGAGAATTAGCCAACTTCAAAATCAAGAAGAAAAAAGAGTAAATAAGCTGCTTTTGGATTTCGGATTTCAAGCTGTAGATTTCAACATAGTGATAACTAACAGCGCTGCACAGCAAATTGGTGAGATAGACAGCGTCTTCTTATTTGAAAACCACGTGCTCATAGTCGAGGTCACAAATGAAGCAGACTTAGCTACTGACAGCATCGTTGCATGGTTTTCAAAATGGTCAGATGAAGGCAACATACAAAGGTTACTCTCAAGATACAATCTTCCGACTAGATATCATCCACACAGAGTCTTTTTCGTGCTATCTGAAGAACGCCCCTCCCAACTGTCCATTAATCTGCAACGTGTACTTCAGGCTCCAGCAAATAGAATCATATATTTGGACGAACTGCAGCGTTATGAAGAGAACTTTAGCATCGTTGGCAGATGGGAAATAAACAACTTTCTTAATTATCTGGAGATTAAAAGGAGCCGAGCAGGAAGACGACCAGTTCCTGCAGTTTTGTTCTATGTTTCTGGAAAACCTGCCTATGCCTTCAGTTTAAGTGCAAGAGAGCTTTTAGAAATCGCCTTCATCTCTAGGAGGTATAAGAACGACTTGGGGTTTCAGAGGGCTATAGACCGAAAAAAAGTTGACAATATCAAGCGCGCAATCGAGGAAGGGAGGATTCTTGCATTTCCTAACTCGATATTAATTAATAGTCTTTCTGAGCTACTTGATGATAAGCCTCTACCTCGAGATTGCCCTGTTCATGTTACAATTAACCTGCCAGAGGACTACTCGTCATGCAGAATCATTGATGGACAACATCGTATGTTAGGCTTTTCAAAGGTGCAGGGTGAAATAGCTAGTGCTTTCAATCTTCCGATTGTTGCATTTGAGCAGTTGACTAGCCGAGAGGAGATCGATACTTTCATAGTAATTAACTCAGAGCAAAAAAGAGTTGATGCGAACTTAGTTCTGTTGCTTATGTCTGATTCCAGCTGGACTCCTGAGTCCAAATTCTTTTGGCAAAAAATCGCAGTTGATGTTGTCAAGAAATTGAATGAACGCTCATGCCTTGCAGACAAGATATTCATGGGTTATGCTGACCAGACAAGAGCAGGTACATTGGTTACACTGGCCACACTAGTTAAGACTATCATTCAGAATAGGTTTATTGGTACAAGACCTTTATTCCAAAACAGTATTGATGACATCCAGACACCCTATCGTAGAATTAAAGAGATTTTTGACAGAATGGGGCAGCATCATTTTCCTTTTTTTTCTAGTGGGCAACAATGCTTTTTCTTGACAAATAGAGGGCTTCGTATAATGTTTCGTTTTGTTTACTTATTTTACAGGAACACAACGGCAGGATATATTTCAATTTCTTTTGACGATGCCATACAAATGCTTGCTAAAGTGATAGACGCCAACATCAAAGAGGAGTTGGAGAGATATTATGGTGAAGGGGGAGCAAAAAAAGCGGTTGAGCAGTTAGTGGAAACTCTCAAGCATCAATATGCCGAATTCAGTGATTTTCAGTCTGACTTGCGCAGAGTCTGAAGGTGCAAAAACAAATAAGCATCTCATTATTGCCCTTCCATGTTGCTCTTTAATATTGGAATGCCTTCTCCACACTATGAGCTAATGCCCTGAGTCTACTAGGAAAAAGCAGGTAAATTTTTTTCGACTCATTACTGCTCCTTGACAAAATCATGGCGCCATGTATTGGTTAATGGAAAGTATTTTATGTAAATAGCGCCTACTGTTTCTTGGTCACTATGGCTAAATGTCCTAATTGTAAGAAAGAAGCTAAAAAACCTTCCAAGACTTGGAAATATAGTCGCTATACGGTTCAAGCCTATACGTGCACAAACTGTAAAACTCAATTCAGAGACTATTCACAAAAAGGCAAGCACAGTTTTACATTGAAATTGCAGAAAGGAAAAGGATATAGAAAAGCCTAGTTACTATGTTTATTCTCAAGAGTCTCTTCTGTAGTTGTAATAGTCTTGGATACTTCAGCAGATTTCCCATTCTTAGGCTCGAAGCGCGCGCTCAAAAAAGGACAAACGGGAAAACAAAGCATTCGATAAATGGAAGTTTCATTTAAGAAGCTCGAAAACAATTCTCTCCAGTTTTTCCTCTGCAATAGTGTAATTTATCGGAAAGTCAATTTCTTTAAAGCTTTGAACCACTGTCTTATTCATCTTCTCCCATGCTGGACCATCCGTAATCCACATGAATGAAAAATCACCTTTCTCACGTATTTTCTTACAAGGAATAAGCCTTTTTCTCATATCAACACCTTCTACGACAAATTAACAATTCTAGGATTCCAAGCTTCTCTCTCATTTCTCAGATACTTGCGAAAAACATAGCCTCTTCGTTAATAAGCGTCTCTAACTCTTGCCTCTTGCCCACCCTATATCTCGGAATTTTCACTTCAGTCAGAAAATAGTCGTTAAGGCTCTTCATAAAACCCCTAGTCTTAGAATCGTCAAGGTACTCTCTCTTGCCCTTCCTATTAGCAGAGAAGTCTTCATTCTTTTATCGACCAGCCTTTTGAAGGGGGGTTAGACTACTCCTGTGATTGCTTCTGCTTCCTTTTTGCGTCTTCTCCTAAGCCACGCCTTTATGAATTCTTCTATTTCGTGCTTGTTGTAGGGGTCTTGCCAGGCGTTTTCGAGGGCTTGGCACTCTTCTGTGGCGCCTATAAGCCCAAAGTAGTGTAGGAGTTCTTGGTGTAGCTGTTCTTTTTCGGTTTCGTTTAGCCAAACCTGCATTTCCGAGAGTATAGCGGTTAAAACCATCCTGCTCATTTTACCAGTTGCCCACCGGGAAAGCCCTTGTTTTTCTGATTAGCATCTGAATCACTTGATAGAGATTTTTGAGGTCATTATGGTTAACCATTTAGCCGTACCCTATCCACGTTGTCTCTTTTGGCATTGCCAGAATCTCATGGATTTTCATTCTTTTTTCTGGATCAATGCCCACAGCATCTTGGAACCTTGAAGCCTTCATTACTATGGCTGTGTCTGCACCGACTCCTGTTCCTGCAACGCCTATAACCTTGTTCCCTTCATTTATGAATCCTGCCTCAAGTGCCATGAAAACTACTTCCACTGCTGTTCTAAAACCATGTCCGCCAATGCATATTAGAGTCATCCAAAAAAGGTCAGATTGTGGGCGTGATATTTCAACTGTTTCCTTTTCCCACCAATTTCTGAATGTAAGAGGCTTGAAAGGTTCCTCAATCCAGTCAACTACTTTAACTCCAAGAGCATTGAGGCGGTTATGCTCTTTTTCTTTTATTAATGGAAACTTATATTCCGGATACTTTTGCCATGATGGTGGACCACTAACACACACAACTTTCCTCTCTAAGCCCTTCTCTTTTAGATGCTCAGCGACTTTGATGGCAGTTTTACCCGAGATAGAGGCAACTACGACAGCATCAACATCACCTTCTTCCGCCCTCTTAATCACAGTCTCGACAACTTCATTGGTGTTTTGTTCGCCTGGATTTTCAAAGAAGTAAACGGTGCTTTTAGTCATGGCAGACCTTTTTCCTCTAACATTTTAAGGCTTCCATCATCAGATACTGTTAAGTCATTTTATGAGCTATTTACACCTACTATAAATGTTCCTGTTCCAGCGAAAGGGTCGCAAACTTGAATTAAAGAAAAAGTGAAAATCAAATAGGCAAAGATGTTAAAAGCAAAAAACTTATCCGAGATCGCTTATAGCTACTGACTATGCAACATGCAATAGAAAAGATTAACTTTCTTAGGCGTGGCATTATCTCAATATTAATTGGCTTATTTATTCTCGTAGTTGGCGCAGCCCTCTATTTAGAACTAAACACAGGAACAAGATTTCTAATTATCATCTTAGGATTTTCGATTCCTTTCTTCTTTATAGGGTCTCTCCTTCTTAGATGGCATTATGCAAACCATAAGAGAAATGGACAGAAACCTTCCCCACAAATGACTTAACAGTACCTCCGTTTCTTATGGTTTAAAAACATATAAAATATAAGGAAGTCTTACCATTACAAAGCCATCACTTGGGGAATCATAATGACTGAAAGGACAGCGACTTTGACTTTAGTAACTTGTACAAGTTGCGGTAAACCAGTTCAACCAGGAGCGGATGCCACAAAATTTCTCTGTCCAAGCTGTGGAGAAATTCTGATAAGGCGTTGCGGAAAATGCAGAAAGTTTGGTCGTCAATATAAGTGTCCAAAATGCGGTTTTATCGGACCATAAAAATGAAAGAGGGTTTAAAATGGGCAGTGTAATATTATCATACAAAATATTCCCAACAGACGTAATAGTTGACTTCAGCAATTTGAAAAAAGAAATTGAGACATGCTTACCAGAGTTTGCTTCCGTCATGGGGTATGACGAAGAGCCTATTGCTTTCGGCTTGAAAGCCTTAATAGTGCACATTA
>Ga0315282_10009309_pt1 | contig 15640 bp, 18 predicted proteins | sample YL17G07_20_MG_FD_203693 | JGI IMG/M metagenome (GOLD analysis project Ga0315282, IMG submission 203693) | Sediment microbial communities from Yellowstone Lake, YNP, Wyoming, USA - YL17G07_20 | ecosystem: Environmental > Aquatic > Freshwater > Lake > Sediment | place: USA: Wyoming | collected...
TAAGAGTTCGACCTCATCTTTAGAGAGCGGTCTACGATCATACTCTAGAAACTTCTCCAGTGCCTTACCCTTCAACTCAGGTATTGGTTCAGGTAACATTGTAGACACACCTAATCCTTTACACAGCCGTACAAACGTACAACTGCACAGCTGCACAAATGCGCGGCTGTATATAAAAAGATTATAGATTCGTTATAGGTCCACGACGCCTAACGTCAACGTGGGTGAAGGTCTACCCCGCACTAGATGATTGCAGGTGGAAAGCCGACTTCATCTAGGTCGGAATAGATATGCATGGGGGCAGGGGTAGATCTCCACTCAACCAGTAGAATCTACTGAATTGGATTAAAAGAGCTTTGACTTACAAATTGAAAGACGCTCCCGGAAGAGCTCTGCTGGCTGGAGCCTTGTTCCTAGAAGAAAAGGAGATCTCCCTGGAACTGGCGACTAATGTTGCTTGAGAGGTTCCAACCAGCAAGAGACGCGCGTGTCTACTGAATCATTCGATATAAATTTTCAGATGTGTCTCGCGTCAGCTAATTGTTTCTTTTGTTTTGTCTCCGTCTGTGACTTGGATGGTGAAGCCGTAAGCTGGTCCCGGCATTTCTCACACAAAACATCTGAAGCGTAGGGGCTCTCAAACGGTTCTCCGCAGTAGTGGCATCGTTTCGTCTCGCTCATCTTATCGTCTCCAAACACTATATCTTAGCCGTGTAGATTTCTAAGAGCTTCTCGAGAAGGTCCAGGGCTAACCGATTCTTTTTAGGGTCGTTATGATTAATACCACGGTTAGGATGATGAGTGCGCACGTTAGCCACTCCAAGCGCTTCGATGAGTTGTTCAATCGCTCCATCAGCGGCCTCAAGTCGTCAATGAAGGGAATGAGTATTTCAGCTCCACTTGTGGCACCAACTATCTCTACGATTCGACCGTGATCGCCTCGTTTGAATTCCACTTTTCGACTCATATTGACATTCCTAGATCTATTCTAGACTTGGCTTCTTTATCATGTTTCACTCACGATGCCCCTTGGAATAAAAGGGGGGAGAAATTTGTCACAGTGTGACAAATGAGGCCTCGGTCATCGCGGTGACCTAGGGTTTGGCGGTGTAGATTACCTACATCTGTATCCAATTGTGCACAGGACGTATCATCGTCTTGAATAATTGTTGGATCTGTAGGGTCGTTTTCAAGAGTTCGAGTTGGCATCTCAGGTTGGCTTAACTCGCTCCATTCCTCTTGAGTTTCCAAAGACATCGACATCTCTAAGAGAAAAATATCGCAGTACCTGCAATGGTGACAGCCTTGGGCTTAGGAAATGGAACATATTCTGAAGTTGTAGAATTTCGTATAGCTTCCAACCACTCGTCTGTTACAGGAAAGACTTCTCGGTATGGTCTCCGCTTACATTTCCCGTTCCAATCACAATGAAAATCATCATCAGTCGGATCTCCTAGAACATCACCGTACCCAATTCGATGTCTCAAACTGGTGAGACTAGATGCCCGCTGGAGATAGGCACGATCCTCGAGATATTGGGATGGCCGTTTGGCTACTAGAGCTCGGCGTCTCATCACGAAAGATTGAGTCTCATCTCCGAGGCCGAATTTCCCATGTCACAATCAGTCGCCTGCGGCGCCGTTATCCACCAACAGAAAAAGAGACTACATTGGAGGAACGATCTGAAACAAGAAATCTACATGTAGAAATCGATCATTACGCCCCTTGCCTGTCTTCAAGTTTCAACAATGGTCTCGGCACTGTTACACCACCAGCCGCCATTGATCGTGCAGTCAAAGATAGTAACCAAGAAAGCGGCTTCAGAGAGCTTCCAAAACTTACTATCAGCATGACTAAAGGTGGAACGAGCAAGACGGGGTTACGTCTATACTCGACAAAACTCATCTTAACGATGCTCAATATCTTGGACAGCGCCTACCACCCAACTCTTGTTGAGTAACCCATATTTCAAGACCTGAGCACTGGTAATGACTATTCCTGGAATTGGCAAGATTTCTTGGACACTGTGCCCCTGCCTATGATATAATACCTTAATTCCTGTAAATAGCGGTTCCCATTTGGCTATTTCCTCTTTGGACAAGCCTTCTGATGAGAATATCACGCTGCCCGTAATTTCAATCGAAACACCAGGCGCAAGTTGCATCGATACAACAACTCTACTGTCTTTAGTAAGCAATCTCTTTGAAAGTTCTTCGTGAAGAAGCGGTTCAACCCAATCTACATAAACCTCATCTTCTAAACCATTAAACAAGTAAGCTCTGTAGGACAATGATTGTCTATCTGTTTCGTTATCGACAGCGCCTATCGCTGTGGTAATCGAAGTAAGTCTTAGCCCAACTTCAGGTTTACTAATATGGTCATATTGCCCAAGGTTCAAGGAAACGACAATGCCCAGGAATAGAATCAATAACGCACATAGAATTAGGAACAGTTTTCTCAATGGCTAACTCATCTCAATAGCTTGAATAGCCCAACGCGGTATATTTATCCAGGGTTTAGAATACTTGATCAAGATAATCATGGGCTGGAGTGATGAGATTTCACAGTTTCCGCTGTCGGTGGTCGTGATCTTATGGCAGATAAAGCTCCATGCCTGACTGACGCCACGCCATGCACTGATTTTGTTTGTAGAAGTCGTAGATATGGAACGATGTTTTCAACTAGTCTATTCTCAGCCTTATTCAGATGCTCCTGAAACGTGGTTCTAGGGACACGTCTCGCCTTGGCAATATTCAAGACATTCGCCTTTCTCGGAAACCTAAAGTATCCCATAAAATATGATGACAACAAAGCTTCAATCTGTTTACGCGTCAAATTCGCAAATAGATCACTTGTGGATACAGTGATCGATCCTCCGATGGCGCCGTCTACAGTTGATTTACGTAGAACGACAAGTTCACTTGGAAGCCGTTCAACAGCCTTCACAAACCGTTTGAAGTCGCCGTGTCTGAACGCTATGGCATGATAATACTCCCAGCCACCTTCGTATGCAACGGGCATCAGGTGGAGCATGTTATGGGCATCCAGATTCCGACCTACAGAGTTTTTCGTAGTGCACCGACATTTCTTTGTAATGATACGGATGTTTCCACCATCAGAAGTTACGTCCGTAATGCCTTCAAGGTCATTGATTACCTTGCACATTTGTTCATATTGCGATGGGTCGGACAGCATTATTTCGATTACCTCATGCTCCCTGTTACACCATACGAACATTCGCACAGAACGAAATCTTCTTGACAAGTTTCCAAAGGGACAATCGTGTCTAACCTTGAAGGCAACTTCAAAGAGTGCCATAACACATACCTCTCACAAAGCAGTAGATAATAATTCAGCCGTCACATGACGGTTAGATGAGAATGTCGATATCTGACCTGCGGTCTCTTGAAGGCGTTAATTCTAGATCTACCCAGATGTCGAGCAACCACGCGTCTGATCGAACGTGCCCGTCAAGTGACGGCACAAAGCTCTACCCTAGGTGCCGTCCTGTGCATGTCCAGGACGATGTACATGAGTATAATATCGAAAGTCCTGGGGCAGCTCAAACTTGTCCAAATGTTCTGGTTGGGAATCGCATCTCTAGATCCAAAATTCAACCGGCTTAAAGCATCAGTTGCATCAATGAAACTAAGCCCTGGAAGGCCGTGGCATTCAATACCCAGCGCCGACGAATTCAATCGAAGACAGCTCTCAAAAAGGGACGTTGTTGAATTCCAGAGTAGACTTCCAATAGCGCGATGAAACAGACCCTTCAATCAGGATAATGAAAGACGTATATCAACGACTACTGGCGACCAAGTCTATGAGAGTAGCGTCGATGTTTACAGGTTCTCTAGCCTAATTGCTTACAAGTGACGCACAAGAACGTCCCTCACGATACGGCGAATCTCTTCGTGGCTGGCCCATCTTTGTCCGCCTATTACCCGATTGATCGGTTAACCGCCTTTCTACCTATACTTCCTATATGTGGCTTTGCCAGTCTTTGCCATATCTATTCCTCAGCTTATTCTCAGCCTGTGGATCTGAGAAGCCACTAGCACTCCCAAAAGCTCCTGCTCCACCTCTCGAACCTACCACCCCCGCGGCTTTTTGTTCATTTGTCAATTCAGTAGCTTTACCACCTGTAGCTTCGATTCTTGCGTTCTGCTGCGTAAGTTCTGGATTTGTTGTTCCAGTTGGAGGACTTATTATCTGTTCACCTTTCTCAGTCCAGCCATAAAACGGATAGTTGGGATTTGGTTGTGCAGATGGATTCACTGGATTCTTAGCGTATACATTTGGAGACGTCCATCCAGGCGGTCTATATTCACTATCTGCTGTCGCAAAGAATTTGTTTACGTCAACGGGCGAGTTGGTTGGCTTCCACGCATGTGTCGTAGGATCCTCGGCCCAAGCTTCCCCGTTTGAACGTATAAGATATTTTGTGTCTCCAATTGTTGTGTACCGGTTTGTTATCGTTGTTTTTGTAACTGGATCAGTGAAGGCATATCTGGCTCCGAGATATCCAACACCCATTTGAGTGAGAGCTTCCGTCTTTGCTGCTTGCCACGCTTCCATCTGTTGAATTGTTGATTTGTTCAGAGCCTCTGAATCGGCCAGTATCCTGTTTATGTCAGCATCAGAAATACCGTACGTTTCCAGATAAACCTTAAGACCGTTTTTGCTATTCAATAGATAGTCGTCCATGTAGGCTCCATTGTATCCAAGACTCTTAGCGATATCATCCGCATACATGGCAGCGAAAGCGGTCTTACCAGTGTAACCCTTATACGAAAAGTCTGCGCCACCCATGAATTGCTGTGTAGTAATATCTCCACGTAACCAAGCGTTAACCGAAGCTTGCCAAGGACTATGCAATTCATAATTTGGCAAACTCAATCCGTTTGGAACACGACTATCATACGGAACCGATGAAAACATAGCAAATTGAGAACCAAGATTCTTGTACAAGTCTTTGACGGCAGCATCAAGCTCTAAGCCTTTCGCAGTTAATGACCCATCAGCATTCCTGAAAACAGCCAACTGACCCTGTTCAATCAGGCTTGCACCATTCTTCACGATTGCAGCATCCTTCAACACTCCTGGTGTAGCCTTGTCCGTTGGAATTGTCATAAACATTTGGCCGCCACCATACATGCTTTGAACAGACACTTTGTGTGCCGACAGCCAGTCTCCAGTCATGGTTCCTCCAAACCATCCAGTCACTGAACCTGGATGTTCAGCGTTTAAAACGAAACTGCCTTTATCAAGCTGCTCTATGTATGGACTGTCACCGTAAACTTTTGGATCAAGAAAGCCGGAATTAACTTTGTTACCCCACATAGTTTGTTGCTGTGGTGTTCCTTCGTCCCATTTACCAATCGGTACTACCTTCGACTCCGAGCTTAATGATCCAAGATAAGTTCCTGGACTTGATATTTTCTTGAAAAAGTTTTGAACCCCAGCATTTGCGCCTACTCGATTTATCGCTGTATCAAACGCTGAGATAATACTCTGGTGACTGGTAACATCGTTAATATCAGGCATTCCTCCACTTGGATACATTGCACTAGGTAACCCTGCTACAGGATATTGTGAACTAGCTCCTCTAACAATGTATTCACTAGTTCCTTGAACTGGTTCTAAGACACCACCATATTTCGACTGAAAAGCTACTGCATCGTCTTTTGTAGCAAAAACGCCTGACATCCCTGCGCCGAAAGCTGGTTGTATAGATCCTTTCGTCGTATATTTTCCATCTGAAGTTTGAACTACAGTTCCACCGAACATTCCCACGTACGCTTTAGCCTCATCGAGAGTGTTGAGTTTAACAGCACCTTCCGCAATCGGTGTACCATATCCATATTTGACAGCTAATGCCCGGGCTAGCGTAGGATCAGAAGTAATTTTTCGAGAAAGATCCGCAAGAGCCGTTGCACTATCTGGATTTACCCCTGCGTAATTCATCGCTCCTGAAAGATTCTTTGAATTTGAAAGATAATCAATGAGACCACTTGTATTACTGGTAACGCCAACGCCTGATACAGCTTCCGAAGTTGCACGTGAGCCAGACATGGCGCCTGCACTACCACCGGGGCCTTCTCCTTTCTTTATTCCAAGACTGGACTGAACCTTTGCAGAAGCGGCGGCTGCTTGCGTTCCAAGCCAAGAGAATACGCCTCCTGGGGTTGAAGTTGGCCCAGCTGCTTCAGCGGATACAGGTGCGGCAGTAAGTTTCGCAGCCGCCAAAGCACCAGCTACAGCGGAGACGGCTGCAGCAGCTTTGAGAATAGAACTCCTAGAAGGAGGGCGCGGTAGCCTAAGACCCCAAGATCTAGGCGCAGTTATTGGACGAATTTTATCATCCTTCTTGAAAAAGCCTATAATGCGACGTTTCTGCTTGGATCTTCTTTTTCCCAAGGTGCAACACGCTTCAATAGAAAAAGGTACAATTCTACGTGGATCCGCCCAAAATGGAACTAAACCGTCTCTTGCTTCCCTCTAGAGGATGATGGGGCTCCACACGAGGGGTCGTCAGGTGCGGTCAGGTGCGGTTCAAGTTGCCGCCTGAGGCTAGGGTGAGGCTTGCTGCGCTGCTCCTGAGGCTAGTTTAGGCTCAGAAACAAGTCTGCTGCGTGGCAACTGTGACCATTTTTCTTTTGAGGCCTCGATCCTGCATGAATCTGCTTACTCTGAATCCAAACGATATTGTGGAATGGATTAGCCCAAGAGAGATACGTGACGAGACGCTATATCAGGCGATCAAAGAAAGCATCGGCAAACACGGACAATGGCATCCAGTCAAGGTTCGACCCCACCCTTCGATCGAGGGCAAATTCCAAGGCTTTGATGGAAAGACTCGAGCTGACATTTGCAAAGAACTTGGTCGAACAGTCCTAGCCACACCTATCGCGGTACACAACGATTGGGAAGGCTACGAATTAGCCTATCGAAGCAACCTCGAAGAAGGCCATGGCCAACCCCTGAATTCACTTGATGAAGCACGATACCTCAAGTTCTTGATGAAGCAGTTCCATCTGAGTCAAGATGAGCTTGCGAAGAAGCTTGGATTCACGCAAAGTTGGATTTCTCTGAAATTGAAGATTCTCACACAGATCCCCGACCCCATCAAAGAACTTTTGGAACAGAACAAGCTTCATCCTCGACACGCTATGGAAATCGCTAGAGTCAAACATTCTGATGCGCAAATACAACTTGCAGAAAAAGCAGTTAAAGAAAAACTGACGCTTCATGACGTTGCTACGTATGCAACCGCACTGAACAATCGTCAACAATTGAAGGCTTCAACAATCCTGTCGAAACCTCTTCACAAAGTCAAAGGTTTCCTTGAGACTCAAGAGAGATTGAGTGTTGAGAAAGAGCTTGATGCTTTAGAAAGTGATAGGATCCGCAGCAATGTTCACATTTGTCCTTACTGTTCGAAACCTTTGCGGGTTGTGATTGATTGGAAAAAGAAGAAGGTGAAAGCCCTTGCAAAATCCAATCATCGATAATAGTTGCCTGCACTCCATACAGAGGCCCTCACCACATAACGAATTGTTCGATCTTTTAGCAAGCCCTCAGAGAGAATGCCCCAACTGTGGATCGACAAAGATTCAACGCACAGTTCCAGACACGTTATCCGGCATCACAGAGGATTGCTGTACACGATGCGGTATAGTGGTAAGTGAACAAAGATATCTTTTGAGAGACCTAGACCGAGAAATTCATGGTAACAAGCCGGCCTGTCACCTAGACTATGAAGGCCTGTGTGGATCAGATGCCAACGAAGAAACATTCCAACACATCGCTCAAAACGTCTATGGAGACACAAGCAAAGTCTCGAAACAACTGAAGAATGCAGTAGCTCCACAAAGTCGATTAGCAAATTTGAAACGCAAAGTAAGCCATAAACTGAAGTCATCTTATATGATCTCCGCCTTCGGCTTCTATTCAAGTAGCAAGATTGGACGCATTATAGGAGACCATGCCGGACTCATCTGCGATAAAATATTGAAACAGTTGAAGGATGGGTCGATAGTCAAGAGTAGTCTCTACGGATTGCGAACAGGAAAATTGGCAGACGCGATCATCGCCTACCTCTTAACTTGCTACTACAATGAGAGAACAGCAGAAATCTACATTCGAGACCACGATGTAGAACCACAACTATTAGACTTAGTAAGAGAATGTTTTGACCCGTTGAACCATCAGAAACACGAAACACCATGTGTTACACTGGAAAACTTGCAGCGTCTACATGAACTTGACAATCAACTAGGTTATGAATTGGCTATCGCTCAACAACTCGTGTTGGAAGGCATGAAATGGCATGGTATACGCCTCGACACTAAAATGCTACAAGGATTAAGGAGAAAGGCTAACAGGCTACGACGGGAAATCATCAAAGCAGTTAGAAAAGATTTACAAGCAAATCCATCTCTCGGAAGCCAAATCGTCAACTTACGCATGCAACCATTAAGCAGAGCGATCATAGCCTACCTGATCAGTCAAACTGGAAACAACAAACTGATGAATCGATATGTGAAACAGCAAGGAGACCGTAAGAAACCGATTCGCAAAGAGCTATTGGAAGCTGTATCCAGCCTTCACCTGTAACAAGTGGCATGCCTTAGCTCTGTCAGGTCAAGACTTGAAACGATTGTCGAAACTCGCCACCCGTACCTCGAAACAAATCATGAAGACGGTGAGACGTGATATTGAGATGAACCCGATTTTGGGAAGTTGCATTGTCAATCTGCGGCCGCAGCATCTCCACAAGGCGACCGTTGCTTATCTGCTCAAGGAGATAAGCGGTAACGAGAAAGCGAGCGAACGCTACATGAGGCAAGAATCTGTTAGGAAAGACATGGTTGAAGTGGGTAGTAGAAGTTTTAAACTCTTGACGAAACGAAAATAGCATGTGTTTTGGTTTAAGTAGTTATCCTTGCTTGTCCGCCGCGATCTCCATGAGCAAGAGCGTAGACTTTGAACTCCTTGATTTCTAAAGTATTGCTTGAGAGCATCTGATCTATCAGATCAGATCCTTTGTTATAGGCGAGGGGAAGACTATCGAGAACTTTTCCCGCCTTCTCAATGAGTTGTTCTCTACTCAATGCCAAAACAGGAACGCTGGTATATGCCTTCATGGGATTCTTGTCTGACAACCATTTTTCCAAGTTTCCACCAGAGATTACCTGATGCAGCTCTCGTGGAACTACCTCCTTTTCGTAGGCTTCGTGGAACCCTCTTTCTCTCTCGGCTTCGCTAAGGGAATAAATTTGCTTAAGGTTTTCACTCCATTGCCGATCACCCTCCTTCGCTATTTTCTCAGCTTGGTTCCAATCGACATCTTCCACGAATTTCTTTCCTTCAAAGGTGAAGATCAACGTGAGATCAAAATTATAGGCTCTTCTCATCCAACGAATCTCGTCTACCATTTGTCTGTTGTCTAGACGGAGGAAATGATCTGTTGCTTGGTCGAGAGTTGGCTCGAGTCTTTTCTTTAGCTTGTTAGCTATCAAAGAGGTCAGTCCATTCCACCAATTTTGAAGGCCCCAGGCGTCTTCGGAGAGTATCTGTTCTGCGCTTTGACCATGTGAGGAGAAGTTTCCAATAGCAGCAAAATGCGCGGGAATAGGAGACCTGAGGAGTATTTGGGTCTCACGATGCGGGATGCTTTTTGAATACATCGTCAATTCCCCAGCGTAAGTCGTGTCATCTAACATTCTAACCAGTTGTGGGTTGCGTAGAATTGAGTGGCCAAATTCTGTCAGTGAATAACTGCCATCGGATAACTTTTGAACTAACTTTGCTCTTCTGAATCTCTTCACCCATTTATCGACAGTCCTAGATGACATACGGCAGGATTTCCACAGTTCTGTGAATTTCATTGGTCGATGAGAGAGAGCTCGGAGGATTCTCAAAACAGGTATTCGGGGGTGGCGTCCAAGGATGTTCGAAAGTAGATTGCGCATAGGGTTCACTTTACTTGCTTTACATAATGCTAATTAGGAACTTAAGTCTTTCTAAATACCCTGAGACTGAAATGAAGAGAGTCGTAAACGATCCTGAAACTGAAGCTGAGATTATTTCGATAGTGAAAGCGGCAACAATCCCTGTAGGGATTGATTATGTCGCAAAGAAGGCCGCCCTTACTTGGGGAACAGCGAGGGCAATCCTGCTCAGATTGCTGTTAGAAAAGAAAATCTCTGGACGAAGGGCGTCAGTTGGTTGGTATTTTTGTCCGAACAACAAGACAGAGAAAGAGCAGAGCAGGGACAGGTCCAACTAATGATTCTAGAAGAGGAATTTCCTGAAGAGATCAAATGTCTCTCATTTATTGCAGTCAACAGTCATAGGATCCTGAAAAATGAGACCGAAAGAGCTGAGAAGGGTTCCAAGGCCTCGTCGGCTCCTTCCTCGCATCTAGTGGAGGGGGTAGCTCAGAGTTGAGCGAACCTGCCTCCAATATAAAAAAGGTTGAAACCCTAGTCTCAGACGAAAAGGAAATTGTTGCGCCGGCTAGCCCAGAAAGAGTGCTAGCTGCGATGAGAGCTTTCGAATGGTTTAAATGCAATGCACTAACGACCAGTGACTATCAGGAGATAGCTGACCGCAACTACATCAAAAAAAGCGGCTGGATGAAACTTGCCCTGGCATGCAACATCTCGTTGCAGAAGATGGAGGAACGTATCGAACAGCTAGAGAAAGGCGCTAGAGCGTATCACTACACATACAGAGCTATAGCTCCGAACGGAAGATTTGCCGACGCTGTAGGCAGCGCAAGTACAGACGAACGCGAATTCACACATGAAATTCATGACACGAGATCACTAGCGCAAACTCGAGCGTGTAATCGATCGATTAGTAACCTTGTCGGCGGTGGTGAAGTCTCAGCGGAAGAAATGATCTCTGACGCAACCGAAGCTATGGAGTCTCCCCCTCAAGTATCAGCCAAGGATCTTAGTCTGCCAGATCAATCCAAAGGATCGGAGCCCGTCTCTCCTTCACAAGATCTTCTTACCGTTTCAGGTATTGGGCGTCTAACACTGACCGATGGAAACCTAAAGTTGGGTATTCTCAATTATTTTGAGCATGAAGCTCGGGCAACTGTCATTCCCGAGGTTCCGATTCTAAAGGAATCTGGACCTATCAAGAATTTTCTCATCGCAATGGTCTTGGATCCTATGAAGAGAAAGCATCCAAGTTTCGACTATGAGATCAACCAAAGTGAGAAAGGGTTTCTCAGTTCAATTGTGATAAGAGGCTTTGAGAAAACGCAACTCAAGGAACTTTGCTCCGCAATAAAATGGAGCATAAAACACGCAATACGTGAAAGCGAAGGAACTGTCAAAGCTGACTAGACAATGGCGCACAAGACGAAGAAGACAGAAGAAAAAAGAGAGAATCGAAAAATAGGGTCTCCAGGGAAAGTTTGGCAATCAACGATAATAGATCAGATAGAACTTCCGAGCGTAGGCTACCGCTATGCGATTCATGAGCAAATGCCTGACAAGTCATGGCGAACTAGAGAGGATATCTCGTTTCCGGATCCTCATGCTAAAGGTATTCTGGTTCCAATGAAGGAGCCGCTTTGGCCTCTTCCTAGTCGACCAATCGAGTACGATTCAGAGAAAGAACTCTTCAAAGACATTCATGAATTCCTTCACCAACACCTTGAGTTGCGAGACAAACGCTGCTATGATGTGATGGGAAACTACGTTCTAATGACTTGGAGGATTGAGGAATTTGACGTTATTCCTTACCTCGATTTTCTTGGCCCTAAGGGGACGGGAAAGTCCAGATCACTCGAGCTTCTGGAACAACTCTGTTATCGAGGTTGGAGGATCACCCATCCAACACCCGCTGTGGTCTTCTGGGTTGTGGATCGCTACCTGCCGACTATTCTAGCAGATAACTATGAATTCTGGCCGAAAGAAACAAGAAACGAATTAGATGGTCTTTTCAACGCAGGGTACCGTAGAGGAGCCAAAGTTCCAAGACGCCCAAGTGAAGCTCAATCCAATTCCGAGGGGCTGATAATCTACAAGACATTTTCACCTAAGGCTTTGGCTGGGACACGTGAACCTGTTGATTCACTCGCTTCCAGATGCCTCTTTATTCGGATGACTCGAAATCAGCGTGAACTTCCCATTAGGGTTGACTCGGCTTGGGCTCAGAGTCTGAGAAGCAAACTTCTCAGTTATCGTTTTCAACATTTGGAGAAAAAAGAAGCTAACAGCACAGAGGTCATGAATCGGTACAGTAGAGTTGGCGAACTCTTCTATTCATTGTTGGAAGTCGCACCGGATGATGAGATTCAAGGTGTAGTCGCGGAATTTGCATCAGGCGTTTTCGAGGAGCAGCGGGAAGAAGAATCCTCAAGTCTGGAGGCTGAGGTCGTCCGCGCCATCGTTGCAAACAAAGATGAAGTTGACGATGAACGACTTGCGACGAAACTGATTGTGGAAGAACTAAACAAGGATCGAGAAGAAAAAGAAAAGATCAGGCCTCTAAGAGTTGGGTGGACTCTAAAGCGTCTCGGCTTCAAGAAGTGTCGAATGCCTGACGCCCAAGGTAGTTATGGAATTCTCTTTGATGAGGAATTAATTGCTCGTTGGTTAAGGATCTATGACATTGAAACGCAGGCATCTCTAGGTCTTTCCATACCCCCTAAAAAGTGCTCAGATGCTCAGTTGCTCAGAAATCAAGCACAAATAGAGTCTGAGCAATTCGAGCATTCTGAAATGCTCAGACCTGAGGCAGGGCAAAATGAACCTAATTCTGAGTGTTCTGAGCTTCTGAGCAATAAAAAGGGGGTGTGCGAGGGTACAGCTGATCCTCCTACAACTCCCGAGCTTCTCACTCACGGTCTAGGCATTAAAGATCTCTGCGGTGCATGCCTGAAAATGAAGTATCATACACTTGCGGGAGTTGAGCGTCTCGGCGTTGTAAGCGAAGGTGCCTGTCATGATTGCGGAAACAAGGCAGAAGTGCGAGTGAGGATCACATGAATTCTATTGTGGATGTATTCTACCAAATACAAAAATTGCGGATAAGTTCCACAAACATGACCAATGCGACCGAGGATCAGCCTAAGACAAAGTTCGATTGGGTGCCTCAAAGACTCCATGAAATCGAGAAGAGCATGACAGCAGAGTTTCAAAGCCTTGTCGAAGCCTGGCCTGTGTACAATCAATGGCTCAGACATGTTAAGGGTATAGGACCGACATACGCGATAGGACTTCTAGCATGGCTTGAAAACCCTGTGAAAAACGCTGACACGGTAAGCAAGTTTTGGGCTTACAACGGCTACAACACAGAAGAATGGTGTACCGACTGCAACAAGAAATTCTTCTCCCATCCGGAAAAGAAGGAAACCTACATTCAGAACAAGTTGAAGCAGTTGCATCTTGCATTTGAGAGAAAGAAGGAAAAGAAGGAGTGGAATGAAGGATCTGTAAGGCTTAAAGTAGCAAGTTGGATCTGTACGGATCCCAATCACCGGATAATTGTTCGTGCGCCTAGACGGGTTCGAGGGCGATTATTAGACTGGAATCCTTCTACTCGCGTACTGTTCTGGAAGATTGGTCATCAACTTTGCATGATTAAACCGCCACGTTTCAAGAAAACAGGTGTTTATCGACAGTTGTACGACTCGTACAAGGCGGATTATGAAAAAACTCGCGGTCACCTTTTGCTTGAGAAAGGTGGCAAGGGGCACATTCACAATATGGCAATCAGGAAAATGGTCAAGATCTTCATGTATCACCTGTGGCGTGTCTGGCGCACAAACTTGGGGCTACCAATACGTGACCCCTACGTAACAGAGTATGGTGAGCATCGCGGAATAATCCCGCCACTCATGGATGACGGTGAAGTTTCCAATGAATAAAGTTCAAACCAACGCAACATTGAAACCCACTCTCCTATTGCGAGCCAAAAAGAGTTTGAAACCCAGTTTGTTCATGCGAGCCAAAACAAACATGAATCCCAGTAGTGTTTTGCGAGCCAAAATATGAATGAAACCCAAATTGTGTTTGCGAATCATGATGTCAAACGGGTGAGACTAGGTGCCAGTTGGAGATAGGCATGATCCTCGAGATATTGGGATGGCCGTTTGGCTACTAGAGCTCGGCGTCCCAACACGACGGATTGAAGAGCATCTTAAAGGTCGAATCGATCATACAACCGTATGTCGTCTAAAACGCACGATTCCAACATCCCCAACAAAAGAGATAGCCCTCGAGGAAGAGGAGGCTGAAACAAGGGATCTTCATAGAGAGATTGGTTCTTACTCTCCAGCTCTATCTTCATCGTTCGGCAGCGGGCTGGGGTGCGGTACGCCACTAGCCGTCATCAACCGTGCAGTCAAAGATAGTAATCAAGAAAGCGATTTCAGAGGGTTTCAGAAAGAAAAGTTCAATTTAATCAATCTTCTTGCCTGCAAGGATCAAGATCCAGTTCTCAACCGTTTTCGCCGATTACTCGTGCAGCGCGTCAAACTCCTAGGATTTGATTCATCTTCTGATAATGATCTCGAATTCGGCATGTTGAATGATATGGGCAGTTTAGGTTTGGCTGTGATTCGAACTGCAAATGAGCGGAACATCAAGCTCAATCTATCGAAATTGGTAGATGGGGTTATCATTTATCGGAAACCACAGTCGAGAACACGGCTAGAAGAGGTTAGACGTAGATTAATATGCAGCCGGTGTCGCCGACTACGCAGCTTCATTCAGAATGATGATAGAGTCGTCTGTGTTGCATGTGGCTTAGAAACGCCGGTACAGAAGGCTCGATTCAGAGTCACGAAGCGGAAACTGGACCCAGAGTATATCGACTTGGTCCATGAAATTGTTACCCGTAAGATGCCCGGAGCCCCCTCACAAGCCGCCGAATCGAGGGTATAACTCCTCACCAAGGAAGGATCGACCCTACCAAGACTCACATCATCACCCCGCACTAGCGGCACAGCAAGGCTGCGCAGCTAGCGTCACACCCTTCCACACCATAGTCACACCCCTCCACACCATAGTCACACCCCAGTCTCAGGCCGCACAGCCTAAATCAGCTCCCTTTTGAGACCATCAGGAGCAGAAAAGTAGCCTTGAGCGCGTTGGCTAGGCTTTGTATGCAACACAGTGGTGCATAACTAGGCGTAGGAATCATCACAGTTGAGCAACTTCACAATTGTGCAACTGTACAGTTGTTCGCGTTTGTTTGTTTAAGCTTCTTTCCAAGCCAATATATTATTATAATACGCGCGTATTGAAGGCCTAAAACTCCTAGATCACTTAAACGCTCAACCACCATTCAGCCTTTGCCACCCCCCTCCAGCACCCTAGCCCTCTACCTGTTCAAGTTAGAATCAAGGGGATCTAGCCTAAACAGGCAGAAAACAAAGTCTCCCAGAAACCAATATGGTTGTTTCACGTATAGGTGAGGTTGCGAAAATAAAGTCTGAAAATGGCCCCGTTTGTTTAACCCTTATGAGGTTTTCACTTCTCCCGGCTGTGGAAAGTTACTTTATAAAGCTCCTGTTAAACTTCACGTCTCTGTCTCGGCAAACTTGTCATCGCGATGTGTCTAATCTCTAAGACCATAAGTCACGATCCGTCCTCCGATGAACGATGCC
>Ga0315282_10009310_pt1 | contig 15638 bp, 12 predicted proteins | sample YL17G07_20_MG_FD_203693 | JGI IMG/M metagenome (GOLD analysis project Ga0315282, IMG submission 203693) | Sediment microbial communities from Yellowstone Lake, YNP, Wyoming, USA - YL17G07_20 | ecosystem: Environmental > Aquatic > Freshwater > Lake > Sediment | place: USA: Wyoming | collected...
GGAAGAAGCCGAGGTGCGCTCGGTCCGGATCCTTAAGGCTTTTGGTCTTGGGGAAGAGCTCGAAAGATCTCCCGACCTTCTGAGCCTCGGACAGAAAAAGAAGGCGGCGCTCGCCGGAATCCTTGTCTTGGAGCCAGTGATCGTCGTTCTGGACGAGCCGACGGCCAACCTCGATCCGAGAGCACGCCGGTGGCTCATTGAGGACCTGAGCCGTCTGGAAGAGGGCGCCAGGGTTATCGCCTCCCACGATCTCGACTTCGTCTGGGAGACATGCAACCGGGTGGTGATCCTTGACGGAGGCACTGTCGCCGCAGACGGGCCGTGTCAAGAGCTGCTCAGGAACCGCGCCCTTCTCGAAGCCCATGGTCTCGAAGTTCCACTGTCAGCAGTCTATTCAGAAAATTCCGGAGAGCCCAAGAAATCTTTACCCGCATGAATAGCCATAAGAGGTCTGGCCGCCTGAAGGCCGGCCGTGGAAATGCAGAAGTCTATCGGAATTAAGTTTTGTATCACCATAATTCTTTGGCACCGAAAGGCCAGATGGATCAATGAAATCTATCCATCATCCGGTATTGGACGGCCTCGGAGAGTTGGACGGGGCTGATATTGTCCTCGCCGGCCAAATCGGCGATAGTCCGTGCGACCTTAAGGACCCGGTCATAGGCCCGGGCGCTGAAACCGAGCTTTGTCACGGCCATCTCGAGGAGCTTCTCCCCTTCCTCGTCGACCTGACAATAAAGCTTCACCCCCTTTGTGTTCAGCATCGCGTTCGAGTATATCTTTTGCCCTTTATATCGGTGGAGCTGGCGCTCCCTGGCTGCTCCGACACGCCTCCGGATCTCTTCGGAGCTTTCGTTTTCGGCCCTGGAAATGATGTCCCGGAATTTGACCTCGGGGACCTCGACCTGGATATCGATCCGGTCCAGGACGAGTTTCTGGGCCGCGATCCGTTTTAGGAAAAGACGGAGAACCACGCCGAAAAGCTTCGTAGGCGTTCTTGATTACTCCATCTGCCCAAATCAATTCTTGAATATCTTAGATAACCGCATGGACTTGACAAGGAGGAGAAATCGGTTATTATTAGACCGCAAAACGTAGTTGGTCTAATAGATTGATCATGAGAAAAAACAATCTCGTCAAGGCGGCCATCCTCCAGGCCGCAGAAAGGCTCTTCCAGAAGTGGGGAATAAACAAAACCACGATGGAGGATATCGCCCACGAAGCCGGAAAAGGGAAAAGCACCCTCTATTATTATTTCAAGAGCAAGGAGGATGTGCTTGAGGCTGTGGCCGTGGCCCAAGGCACCCGAATCCTCAGCGCGGTCAAGGATGAGATCGCGCCCAAAGCCACGGCCAAGGAAAAGCTCCTGGCCTACGTCTACACGACGTTTCGGGAGATCCGTCAGGCGATAACTCTGTACGAAATCGCGCGTGGAGAAATCAAGGCCGAAAAGGCCCTCGTCGACAGGACCATGAAGAAGTTCGACGCCGAGGACGGGAAGATCCTGGAATCGATCCTGGATTTCGGAATCAGAACAGGAGAGTTCAAGTCCATCGGCTCTCAGGATATCAAGTCCGCCGTTCGCGCTATTCAGACCGTCAAAAGGAGCCTGACGATCGACCTTATCATCGACAGCGGCGACAAGGAGCTGATCGACCTCATCATCAGGCTGTTTTTCGAAGGCCTGTAGATTTTTTTGAATCATTTTCGACTATAATACGTATATAGTCCATTAGTTGAGAGGTAGCCATGAAACCAACAGATGCATTCTGCACGATCCTCGCGATCTTAGTTCTATTCTCCGGTTGCCAGTCTTCAAAAGACGCGGCCACAGCGGCCAGGCCGGTCAAGGTCGTCGTCCGGAAGGTCGCCCCGGCCGAGACAGGCCGGGAATTCGCCTACAGCGGAACGATCTCGGAATCGGAGTCCCTGCCCCAGAACTTCTCCGTGACCGGGACCGTGATCCGGGTCCACGTGAACGAGGGCGACACCGTCGCCAAGGGCCAGCTCCTGGCCGAGATTGACGACTCGAGCTATCGGGATATCTACGAGATGGCCAAGGCGGGCGAGAAACAGGCCGAGGACGCCTTCCGCCGCCTGTCCCGCATGTTCAAGAACGGCAACCTGCCCGAAGTGAAGTACGTCGAGGTCGAGACCGGGCTGCAACGGGCCAGATCGGCCGCGGCCATCGCCAGGAAGAACCTCGACGATTGCCGCCTTTACGCTAGCGCGACGGGCTACGTCGGCAAGCGCTCCGTCGATCCGGGCATGGTGGCCCTGCCCAACCTGGCCTCGATCACCATCGTCAGGATCGACAGCGTCTTCGCCCGCGTCCCTGTCCCTGAGAACGACATCGCCCTGGTCCACAAGGGCGACCGGGCCGCGGTCAGGATTGGGGCCCTGGGCTCGCCGGAATTCGAAGGGAAGGTCGAGGACATCGGCGTCATGGCCGACCCCCTGGCCCACGCCTACAAGATCCGGATCGCCGTCCCCAACCCCGGCCGGGCCATCAAGCCGGGCATGGTCTGCACAGCCGTCATCAAGGGGCTGGAAAGAAGCTCCGGCCTGGTCATTCCCAACGAGGCCGTGCTCGTCGACGAGACCGGACGCAACTACGTCTATTGCCTGGACCCGGCCGGGACGAGGGCCTCGTTGCGCTACGTCAAGCTGGGGGAGTTGCTCCAGAACGGGATCCGGATCACCGAGGGCCTGAACGCGGGCGAGACCATCGTCGTCTCCGGGCAACATAAGCTCGTCGACGGGTCGGCCGTCCAGGTCGCCGAAAGATAGGCCCGGACCTAAGGAGATCGCCATGACGGAAAAGAAACGTCCGCTGATCGAGTTCCTTCTGCGCTGCAAACAGCCGATCATCATCCTCACGGCCATCCTGGTCCTGACGGGCATCGCCGCCCTGGTCAAGATGCCCCGGGACGAATTCCCCACCTTCAAGATCCGGCAGGGGGTCATCATCGGGGTCTATCCCGGAGCCTCCTCGGAGAAGGTCGAGGCCGAGGTCACCGACAAGGTCGAACAGTACCTGTTCCAGTACAAGTCGGTCAAGCGCGCCAAGACCTATTCGGTCTCCAAAGAGAACCTCATGGTCGTCTACGTCGAGGTCTCGGACAAGGAAAAGGACCCCGACGCCTTCTGGCTGAAGCTCCGACACGGCCTGAACGAGTTGAAGGCCCAGCTGCCCGCCGGCCTGACCTCGCTCACCGCCGACAACGATTTCGGCAACACGTCGGCCCTGCTCCTGTCCGTCCGTTCCGACGGCAAGACCTACCGGGAGCTCGAGGACTTCATCACGCAGCTGGAGAACGACGTCCGGCGCATCCCCTCGGTCTCCAGGGTCAAGCGCTACGGCGTCCAGAAGGAGCAGATCAGTGTCTACCTCGACAACGCCAAGCTGTCGCGCTACGGCATCAGGCCCCTGACCCTGGCCGCGGCCATCATCCCCCAGAGCACGGCCGGCTACGCCGGAGAGCTCGATGACGGCAAGCTCATCCGCCCGCTGTCCATCCCGGCCAGCTACAAGACCGAGAACGACTTGGCCGAGCAGATCGTCTACGCCGACCCGGCCGGGACCGTCGTCCGCCTGAAGGACGTGGCCCGGATCGTCCGGGAATACGAGGACCCCCAGTCCTACGTCCGCGTCAACGGCAAGAAATGCCTGGTCGTGTCCCTGGAGATGCAGGACGGGAACAACATCGTCGACTTCGGCCGGAACGTCGGCAGCGTCATTTCCGATTTCAGCAAGACCCTGCCTCCCGACGTCAAGATCGAGACTATTTCCAGCATCCCGGACGCGGTGGCCAAGTCCATCGACGATTTCATGAAAGAATTCGCCATCGCCATCGTCGCCGTCATCCTCGTGACCATCCTCCTCCTGCCGGTCCGGGTGGCCCTGGCCGCGGCGGCGACCATCCCCATCACCATCCTCTCGACCCTCAGCATCTTGTGGGCGTTCGGCCTGGAACTCCAGACCGTGTCCCTGGCCTCGCTGATCATCGTCCTGGGGCTGGTCGTCGACGATCCGATCGTCATCATCGACAACTACATCGAGAAGCTCGACGGCGGCTTTGACCGCCGCCAGGCTGCCTCCCGGAGCGTCAAGGAGCTCTTCCCTTCGGTCTTCGCGGCCACCATCATCATCATGTGCTGCTTTATCCCGATCCGGCTCTTCATGACCGGAATGGCCGGCGACTTTGTCCGCACGATGCCCCCGACTGTGATCACGGCCTTGACGGCATCGCTCCTGGCCGCCTCCCTGATCACACCCCTCATGTGCCACGCCTTCATCAAGCATGGCGTCAAGACCGGCCAGGCCGACCGGAGGGGCGCCTTCCTGGGAGGCCTTCAGAAGCGCTACGACAGGATCGTCGAGATCGTCTTCCGCAAGAAGGCCCTGGTCATTGCGGTCGGGGCTCTGTCGTTCGTTCTTGGCCTGGCCATTCTCTCCCTGGCACCCGTGCAGCCGTTCCCCAAGGTCGAGCGGAACCAGTTCGCGGTCGAGGTCACCATGCCCACGGGCACCTCCCTCGAACGTACCGACGCCGTCGTGAAGAACCTGGAGGCCCTGCTCACGAAGGACCCCAGGGTCAGGGTCGTGACCTCGTTCGTCGGGACGAGCTCCCCTCGGTTCCATGCCGTATACGCCCCGCACTTCCCGTCCAGGGACCTTGGCCAGTTGGTCGTCCTGACCGATTCCAAGGAATCCACGATCGAGATCCTTGACGAATACAGCCGGAAATACGCCGGCCGCTATCCCGGGGCCGAGGTCAAATGGAAGCAGCTCGAAATGGCCCTGTTCGGCGAGCCGATCGAGGTCCGGATCTCCGGGGACGATATTCCGGACCTCAAGCGGACGGCCGCCAAGGTCATGGATATCCTCCGGCCGATCCCGGGTGTCGTCAGGGTCCGCACCGACTACGGGCAGCCCCTTCAGGCCGTCACCGTGGCCGTCAAGAAGGACGAAGCCAACCGGCTGGGCTACCCGAAGGCCATGCTGAACTACTCGCTGATGACCGGGACTAAGGGTCTGCCGACGGCTACCGTCTGGGAAGGCGATTATCCGGTCCAGGTCCGGCTGAAGGTCGAAGGTATGGGGAAGCCCGGTCCGGCAGACCTCGAGAATCTTTACGTCACCTCGCCCATTCTCGGCTCGTCCGTCCCGCTCCGCCAGCTGGCCGAGCTCCTGCCGTCCTGGACCGAGGGCGACCTCGTCCGGCGGAACGGAGTGCGGACGCTGACCGTGCAGGCCGAGATCGACCGCGGCGTCTACTCCTCGAAGGTCACCAAAAAAGCCAAGCCCCTCATCGACAGCCTGAGCCTGCCGCCGGGCGTCCGGATCGAGTACGGGGGCGAGACCGAGGCCACCGTCGAATTCTTCACTCCTTTTTATTACGCCCTGATCGCGAGCATCACCCTGGTCTTCCTCATCCTGATGTTCGAGTTCCGGAGCCTGAAGAAGTCGCTCCTGATCATGATCATCATGCCCCTGACCATCTTCGGGGCCGCCTTCGGCATCCTGGTCAGCGGCTATCCCTTCAGCGTCACGGCCTTCGTCGGGGTGATCGCCCTGTTCGGCATCGTCGTCCGGAACGGCATCATCTACGTCCAATACGCCGACGAACTCCGCAATGTCCATGGCTACGGGCCGGAAGAAGCGGCTATCGCCGCCGGCAAGCGCCGGATGAGGCCTATTTTCCTGACAGCCATGGCGGCCGCGGTCGGGGTCGTGCCCATGATCCTGAGCGGTTCTTCCCTCTGGGGGCCGCTGGGCTCGGTCATCTGCTTCGGCCTGCTCTTCGCCCTGGTCTTGTCGCTCCTGATGCTGCCGGTCCTTTATTATGTCCTCCATAAGAACGAGCCCAAAACGCCGCTCGGAGACAAATCCGCGGCGGAAGGGGAAGTCGTATGAAAAACATGAAGAAAATCTACGCCGCAAGTGTCATCCTCATCCTGTCTGCCGGCCTCGTGCAAGCCGGGCAGAAGCTCACGCTCGAAGAAAGCAAGCGGTTGGCCCTCCAAAACAACGTCAAAACCAAAAACAGCCTGCTGGAGACCGAGGCCGCACGGCAAACCAAGAAGGCCGCCTTTACCCGCTACTTTCCCTCGATCAGCGCCTCCGGTACGGCGTTCGATTCCGAAAAATCGCTAATGGAGATCGCCACGAAGGGGGGGAATCTCCCTGTCTATGACGGGAATCCCGCCAACCTGGCGACGGCCACTCAATTCGCCTATTTCCCGAGCAGCACGATGGGCTTGTTGGGATCCATGAGACTTGGGATGGTCACCGCCGTCCAGCCGGTCTTCGCCGGCGGCCGGATCCTGAACGGCAACCGCCTCGCCTCCCTGGGCGTCGAAGCCAGCGAGGATAAGGCCCGGCTGGCCCGCAACGAGGTCCTGCGGACGACGGAGGAGCAATACTGGCGCGTCGTTTCCCTGAATGAGAAGATGCGAACTGCCCAGAAATACGAGGAGCTTCTCCGCCGCCTCCTCGCCCAGGTCGAGGACGCCTATGACGCCGGCCTGGTCATGAAGAACGACGTCCTGAAGGTCAAGCTCAAACTGTCCGAAGTTCTGTTGAACAAGTCCAAGGTCCAGAACGGGAAGGCGCTGGCGACCATGGCGCTTTGCCAGCATATCGGGATCGCCTACGACCCGGCCATCGAACTCGAGGACCCGCTTGTCGTCGACGGTCAGCCCGAGCCCTATCATGTCGATCACCAAACGGCTTTGAAGGTCCGGCCCGAGTTCCGCCTCCTAGAGGCCTCCATCCGGGCGGAAGAATTGAAGACCCGCATAAAACTCGGGGAATATCTTCCCCAGGCGGGCGTGGGCGTCGCCGGTCTCTATATGAAAATGGACGAAACGAAGGGGAGAACGAACGGCATGGTCTTCGGGACCATCTCCATTCCCATCTCCGGCTGGTGGGAAGCATCGCACGCTCTGGGCGAGCAGAAAGCTAGGGAAGAGATCGCGCAGAACAGCATGAAGGATAACAGCGACCTGCTGCTGCTCCAAATGGAAAAAGCCTGGCAGGATCTCACTGACGCCGATAAACAGCTCAAGCTATGCCAGGAGTCCGAGGCGCAGGCGCAAGAAAACCTAAAGGTCAACCAGGACAGCTACGATAACGGTCTCATCAACCTCTCCGATCTCCTCGAAGCCCAGGCCCTCCAGCAGCAGGCCCGTGATCGACTGACGGACGCCATGGCCGAGTATCGGGTGAAGCTAGTTTATTATTTGCAGGAAACCGGCAGATGAGCGGGACGTTGCCGCGTCTTCGCAAAAGCAAGGATGAGCTCCGGCGGTATCCGTCAAGATAAGAATCTCTTTTTCTCCAGGGCTGGCTTGACAAGCGTTCACCGGGTCGATTAGGCCTCACCCCATCGTTTAGGATGATAAATCGCAGCGTCACTGGACAACAAGACGCGAAGTAGGCCACCCCCGTCAGCAGCGCTATCATATAGAGTTTAACACCGCATCCTATCCATCATCCGGTACTGGATGGCCTCGGAGAGGTGGACGGGACTGATGTTGTCCTCGCCGGCTAAATCGGCGATTGTCCGTGCGACCTTGAGGACCCGGTCATAGGCCCGGGCGCTGAAACCGAGCTTTGTCACGGCCATCTCGAGAAGTTTCTCCCCTTCCTCGTCGACCTGACAATAACGCTTCACCCCCTTTGTGTTCAGCATCGCGTTCGAATATATCTTATGCCCTTTATATCGTTGAAGCTGCCGCTCCCTGGCCGCTCCGACACGCCTCCGGATCTCTTCGGAGCTTTCGCTTTCTGCCCTGGAAATGATGTCCCGGAATTTGACCTCGGGGACCTCGACCTGGATATCGATCCGGTCCAGGAGCGGTCCCGAGATCTTGGAATAATAGCGGCTGCGCTGAGCCTCGGTGCAGTCGCCTTTCCCTCCGCCCAATCCGCGAAATACGTCTTCGCAGGGGTTCATGGCCGCGACGAGCATGAAGGAAGAAGGAAATGTGATGCTCATCAAAGATCGGGAGACTGTGACCCTTCCCTCCTCGACGGGCTGTCTCAAATCCTCAAGGACTTTGCGTCGGAATTCGGGGAGTTCGTCAAGAAAAAGGACCCCGTTATGAGCCAGGCTGACCTCTCCCGGCCGGGGAATCAAACAGCCGCCGATGAGCCCGGCGTCGGATATCGTGTGGTGGGGGGAACGGAAGGGCCTGGCGGTTATGGCTCCCACGTCCTTGAGCAAACCGGAGGCGCTGTAGATCTGGGTAACCTCGACCATTTCATCCAAGGACATGGCCGGGAGGATCGTTGGGAGCCTCTTGGCCAGCATGGTCTTGCCCGCCCCAGGGGGACCGATCAAGAGGATATTGTGGCCCCCAGCCGCGGCCACCTCCAGGGCCCGCTTGACGTGCTGCTGCCCTTTCACTTCCCGAAAATCGACATCGTAACGGGCCGGCTGGAAAAGTTCTTCGCGGGAATATCGGGAGGGGGTGATCGTCTCGTTTCCGTTCAGGAGCTCTACAACCTCGACGAGATTCTTAAGGCTGAATATCCTGACGCCATCGACGAGGGCCGCCTCCTTTTCGTTTTCTTTGGGTATGACCACTCCGCTGAATCCTCGCTTCTTCGCCAAAAGGGTGGCCGAAAGTATCCCGCGCCCCGGCTTCAGGCGCCCGTCGAGCGCAATCTCCCCCAGGAACAAGTAGTCCCCAAGTTTCTCTCCAGGGAAAACGCTGAGATAGGCCAGAAGCCCGAGGCAGATAGGAAGGTCAAAGGCCGATCCTTCTTTCCGCCTGTCCGCAGGGGCGAGGTTGATCGTAATCTTCCGAGATGGAAATTCATAGCCGCAGTTCTTAAGGGCCGCCCGGACCCGCTCTTTGCTCTCCCGGACCGCCGCATCGGGAAGGCCGACGGTTATATAGTTGGGAAGGCCCAAGTTGACGTCAACCTCGACCTCGACCTCGTAGGCCTCGATGCCCAGAAGCGCGGACGATGCGATTTTGTAAAGCATGGAGGACACACTAGTAGACGACCGGGAGTGACGATAAATATCAGGGGAACAGGGAGAGCCGGGCGGCTCACTTGTCTTTGTCTGTGAATTCCTTGGAGAGTTTTTCTATTTCCTGCTCGATCTCTTCGTCCGTTTTTATCCTGACTTTAGTGAACTTGACCGGCTCGGCAGCGAGAGGCGCCACAAACTCAATTTCTTCTTTCTTGGGCGAAGGCTCGGGCTCGATGGATTCTTCGATCCTCTTTTCGGAGACAGCTTTGGCCTCCGGCTTTCTCCCGTCGACAGGGACCTTGCCCCTGACCAGAGGCACGGTCAACTTGGCGATCTCCTTGAGGGTTTCGAAGACGCCCACACCGTTGATAGCGGCCGCCTCAACATAAGGAAGATGTCGGGGGTTGAGGAGTTTGTTGAAGGTCTCCACCGGAACGAGGTTGTCAAGGTCGCGCTTGTTGTACTGGAAAACCAGGGGAATCTGGTTGAAATCCAGGTTCTGATCCTGGAAATTCTTGCGCAGGTTGTCAAAACTCTCGAGGTTGGCGTCGAGAAGGGGGATCTGGGAATCGGCCACGAATACGAGCCCGTCTGCGCCCCTGAGGACGCTTTTCCGGGAGGCCTCATAAAATACCTGGCCGGGGACGGTCATCAGCTGAAAATGGACTTTGAAATCGCCGATCAAGCCGGCCTTGACGGGTAGGAGGTCAAAGAAATAGGTCCTCTCGGTGTCCGTTTCCAGGCAAATCAAGTCGCCCCGGGCGGCGGGGTCGAGCTTATAATAGATATACCGCAGGTTCGTGGTTTTTCCACTCAGACCGGGACCATAGTAGACGATCTTGATGGCGACATTGCTGGTCACATAATTGATGAAGGCCATGGGCTAAGAAGTCACGAATCCTCAGGAGTAATCCTTAGCATAGTCTACTGGGCTTGTCAATTAACTTTAGTCGTAGAAACTATTGATATTTTGCCTATTGAGGGCGGGTCAGGTGGTTTACCAACCGGCCATCCCGGCCTGCTTTTCCTGGCGGCTGATCCTGACCGTCCTATTTCTTTTTTGGATATCCCACGGACTGAGCGAGGACGACCTTCCGGTCGGGGCCGAGCTTCATATGATATCTTGAAGGCTCAGGGCCTTGAGCTTCGCGGACGAGGGACGGCCGGTCTTATCATCCCAGCCTCTTTCGTTATAATAATCCGTCAGCATCTTCTGAAATTCTTGCCGGTTCAGGACCGCTCCTTTGTGCGGTCCCAGGCTCAGCGGCTCCTCGAAGAACCGGTCGGGCAAAACATCATCCTCCCGGGCAAATCCCTCCCGGCAGTTGAAGGCTCGCTCCAGGTTGTAAATCCGTTCTCCCGCCTTCTGGAATTCCTCCTCTGTCCACTCGATCCCTGTGATGGCCGAAAGAAATCTGCGGATCCCGTCCTTGCCAAAACCGTCGAGGGCGAAGACGCAAATCCCGAGAGAATCCATCATGGCCGAGTTATTCTGGCCTTTGACCGTTGGGTCGTTCATATGGCAGCCGCCCCGGTTCGCCGTAGCGTAGGTGATGGCCAGGGTCTTGTCGTTGTGGGGGTTCCACGCCGCCAGTTCATGCCCCTTGCAGTGAATTGCGAACTTGGCGGAGTCCCCGCCGATCCGGGCGGCCAGCGCTTTGACCCCCCGAGAGGCTAGGTCTCCGATTCCGTCCCGGAGGGCGATCTTTCGGATCATCTCCAATACGGCGCCGGCCTTGCCCCAGGCAAGGTCAAGACCGTCGAGGAAATTCCGGTCGATAAGCTTTTTTTCGTGAGCCTCCATCAGAAAGCCAATCACGTTTCCGGTCGAGATCTGGTCAAGCCCAAAGTCGTCGACATCATAAATGGCTTTCATGACGGCCTCGAGGTCGGAAATCATCAAGTTGGGTCCCAGCATCGTTCCCGTTTCGTATTCAGGTCCGTCATGCACCAAACCGGCATAAGGGCCTCGGCGAACAATCCCCGCTTTTTTGCAGGCCAAGGGGCAGCAGAAACAGGCGAAATCACGAATCCAGATTCGCTGTTCGGCGGCGACACCGCTGATCTTATCGACCTCGAGGAACGTTCCCTCCGCATAATTTTTCACCGCCATGACGCCGTTGTCGCTCGCGCTCGTCAGGGCCCAGGATGTCCCGAAGCGCCTCCAATCATCAAACTTCATCCAAGCATCCTTGAAATTATCACGGAAATTCTTGCGAATCTCACCCAACAGAGCGAGAAATTTCTCGTGTTCGGCCACTTCGGGCATCCGGCTTCCGCGAACGGCAACGGCCTTGAGCTTCTTCGAGCCCATGACGCAGCCGACGCCTCCTCGCGCCGCGGCCCTGGCCACGGTGTTGAGGATGGAAGCATAGGAGACCAGGTTTTCTCCCGCCGGTCCGATGTAGCAGGAGCGAAAGCGGCGGTCGCCGAGTTCGTCGACAAACCGGCGGTCGAATTCATCAAGCCTCATCCCCCAGAACTTCCCGGCGTCACGGACCTCGACTCTGTCGTCATCAATGTAGAGGTAGACCGGAGTCGCGGCCTTCCCGGTCACAACGATGGCGTCATAACCTGCAAAACGAATCTCGGGGCCAAAGAACCCGCCCATGTTGGCATAACTGACGGTGGAAGCGTGAGGGTGCTTTGATTTTACGGGAGAGGTCCGGGGAGACTTGGTGACAACGCAAGTCCGGGAGGCCGAAGGAATCGGAAATCCGGAGAACGGCCCGGGCATGAACATCAGAGGATTTTCGGGCGATAAGGCGTCGAGGCCGGGTTTCTTGAGCTTGTCGGCGAGGATCTTCATCCCCAGGCCGCGGCCCCCGATAAAGTTCCGGGCGTCGTCTCTCGCGAGAGCGATCTTGGTCGCCTTTTGGGTCGTGAGGTCGACCTCCAGAATCGCGCCGTTATAACCATAGATTCTATCGGACATTTCGTCTCGCCTCCTACTCCTGGCCATACCAGAGCCTGGTCAGGGTTTTGGCCACGTCATCCGGAGAAGTGCCGTAGTATTTGCCTTTTGTGCTTTCGACGACATAGCTGAGGGCCTCGAACGGACAATTCTTGACGCACTGGGGATCGCCGTTGCACAGGGTGCACATTCGCTCGGGCTTGTGAGTTGAAGGGTTTGGAATGATGGCCCCCACCCGTTTTTTCCGGCAAGCCTCGGCGCAAGACCCGCAGCCGATGCATCGCTCCAGGTCATTATGGAGAACAGGCAGGCCGGCTTCCCTGTAGATGGCCCTTCTTCCTGTTTTGGGATCGGGTTCGACCGGGCAGGCCTCGAGGCAAGGGGCGTCATCGCACATGAGGCAAGTGACTGGAACATCCACATCAGGGTTATAGGAATAAACCCGGATGTTCGAGAGCGCGGGGTTGCCCAGATCGGGCAATTCCTTCCCGTTGATGATCGTGGAACGGTTGAAGGAGGAGCAGACCGTTTCGCAGGTCCGGCAGCCGGCGCATTTGTTGAAATCGACAACGACCATCGAGAAGACCGTCTTCTTCTCTTCGGTCTGAGCGACCAGCCCCCTGACCAGGTACCGGTTGAAGAGAACGATCGTCCCGCCGCCCAAAGAGACCTTCTTTAGAAAATCCCTTCTCGAGAAGCTCTTCAAGCCGGCCAATTCTTTGAAGGTTAAGGCTCGGTTTCTATCTCTTGGCATTCACTCCTCCGTTTCTATCCAAAACCTGCCATCTTTCTAATTTGAAATCAGGCCCCCACGACTTATTTTCGATCTCGGTTCATAGCCCCTCAAAAAAAAAGAGAGAGTCCGCCAACAATGGGCAGCGCGACTATTTCACAACAGGGATTTCCAGGACGCTCGGGTGCTCAGCGTCATGGTACAAGATGACGTGGGCGGTCCGGCCGTCCTTACCGGACTCCTCCGCGACGATTCCGCCACTGTTGTAGTTCTTCTCCAAGCCGATCGAGTTCGGCGAATTCAAAACCAGGCGCAGGCGACTCCCTTTGGCGACGCGGCGCGAGAACCACATGAACGATTTGAATTCATAAAGGTTGATCTCGCCCGGCTTGGCCAGCTTTTCAGCACGGAGAGACTCGCGGTAGCGGGCCCGCATCAGATCCTGGGTCAGGGAGATGCTCGTCCCGTCCGGCATGATTTCGCTCACCGCGACCTGGAAATCCGTATCCGGAACATCCATGGACATCCAGCAGACGAGCTTGAGATTGCCGCTGATCTCGGTGGGTTCGTCAAAGGGGGCGCTGTGATAGACGAGACCGTTCCCAAAAAGATTGAGGGCCCCCCTCTGGTCGGTGAGAGAGTTTTCCCCCGCGGCGCGCTCGACCTCGGCCGGTCGAGTGTCCAGCGGGTCATAGGTGTATTTATCGGGTTTTTCTTTGGCCGGCTTTTCCGGAGTGAGGGTGCCGGAAGAAAATACATCATTAGCCGACCCGTTTGAATGGAGATGCAGGAGAATCTTTCCGGTGGCGATCGCATCCAGGTTGTCCGCATACTTCCAGTTTTCGGCACCCGGACCAACGACATAGTAGGCGACTCTGCTTTTCAGAAACTCGGGTTTTTTCCCACTCTTCATCGTCCAGTCATACCAGTCCTTATGGAGTTTGTTGAGGTCAACCAGGCTTGCCTCCCCGAAACGCAGCCCGCCGACGTCACGGTTGGGAGTACGGGTTCCGGCGTGGTCCCAGGGACCGATGATCAGGTAATGGTTGTCAATCGCGACTTTGGAACCGTACAGCATATGGCGGTGATAGTAGGTCATGGCTCCGGGCTGATCTCCATCGTAGTGGCCGGTGATGGTCAAGATCGGCACACTGATCCGTTTATAATCCTGCTCCATCGGAACCATGGCGTCGTAATAGGCATCCGGAGTCGGATGCGAGAGCCATTTCTGAAAAACAGGAGACGGGTTCCCGACCAGGACGTCAAGCTCCTTGAAGGGCGTATGTTTCGAGTACATCTGCGAGAATTTATCCAGCCAATAAGACGCCTCGCCAAATAGCCTCGTATTCGGAGTGACCCCGCTCGTATAGGTGATCCACTGGATATCATAGGAAGCATAGACATTGTTATTGAAAGGGAAATCGGTGCCCGGATGGGCAGCGGCAGCGGGGACGATCGTGGCCAAGTGCGCCGGGAATTCTTTGAGCACCGTCCATTGGTCAAACCCAGCATAAGAGCCTCCCCACATAGTGACTTTGCCGTTACACCAGGGCTGCTTGGCCAACCATTCGACCACGTCATGGCCATCTTTTCCTTCATTGGCGAATGGCTCAAAGTCCCCCTCAGAATTTCCGCGGCCGCGGACGTCGACACCGAGAAAAATGTAGCCGTTCCGGGCAAAATACATTCCGCGTTCGTGATACGTATCGGCGATGTAGGGAGTGAGTGTAAAGATGACCGGGAGTGACTCTTTGAGCTCCTGCGGCCTATAGAGCGTCGCGTTGAGTTTGACGCCGTCACCGAGAGGGATCTTGACCCCCCACTGGATGGTAACGGCCTTATCGGCGTCGGGGGTTTGGGCAAAAATCGGATTTAGAGACATGGTTAGGCTCATCAAGAAAAAGACCATCAGCGCCAAAGCAGAAAGGAGCTTCGGATATCCTTTAAAACAATGATTGTTCATAGAATGACCTCCTTTAGAGAAAGAAATGATGCTTTTCATGCGCTGACATTAGCGGAATATTTATATTTCAACGAAAACCTCAAGTCAAGGATGAAACGGACGGTCAAAATCAATACGCATTTCCCCGGGGGACGATGGCCAGGATTCCGATCCTCTTGTTTTGTTTGTCCAATTCAAATATGAGTCTGAAATCCCCAACCCTGAGTCTGAAAAATCCCTTCAGCTTTCCCTCCAGCGGTCTGAATTCTCTGTGAACGAGAGGGTTTTCCCCCCGTTCAAGTTCCTCGAGACTATCCATGATCCTGGCAATGGAATTTTTTCCCAGCCTCTCGAGATATTTCAGGGATGATTTGGAAAGCTCAACGTTCCATTTTTTTCCGGACATCTCTTAAAGGGACGCTTCTTCTTTCCTTAAATTCCCGCGAAGAAACCGTAACCTGATCATAAAGCCCCGGAATCGAAAGAAGTTCGAACGTTTCCTTGTGGCGCTCGATATATTCATCGATCAAACCCACAATGATATCGTTCATTTTCCTTTTTTCCAAGCTCGAAATGGCTTTCAGCAGATTCTTTTTGTCTTCGGGTATGCGAATTGTGGCTGTTTCCATTATTTTCTCCTCCAGAAGTAGATTAATCGATTAAGCGCTTTTTGTCAATAACCCTCGGACGGGTTCTTTAATAAGAAAGACGCGAGGACGATGTCGGTTATCTCACGATCTTCGTTTCATGATTCCCCGAACAGATAAAGACAAAGACGTGGGAATCCCGCCATCGTGATGAATTGGGTTTCTATAAACGGAGCTCGCGACCAGTCCAGTATTCGCAGTCTGAATCCCGAGCGCCGGGAACCTTATGCTTCAAGGATAAAGCGCTCGATGCAGACCTCATCCCCCTTCATCAGGTTCTTGAGGCTCAACTATTGACTCCTGCATAATAAAAGGCCTATAATCTAAGCCGGAGGTAACAGATGAGACCATCCGGCAGTCCCCAGGCGCTTGAAAGGCGGCGTAGGCACGCCATCTCGCTTTTCCAAGA
>Ga0315282_10009311_pt1 | contig 15638 bp, 16 predicted proteins | sample YL17G07_20_MG_FD_203693 | JGI IMG/M metagenome (GOLD analysis project Ga0315282, IMG submission 203693) | Sediment microbial communities from Yellowstone Lake, YNP, Wyoming, USA - YL17G07_20 | ecosystem: Environmental > Aquatic > Freshwater > Lake > Sediment | place: USA: Wyoming | collected...
ATGGCTCACCTCGGCGCCCGGCTCCCCGGTCTTGGGGATGTACTTCCAGCCCATCCAGTTGCCCTCGCGGACGATCCTCTCGAATTCCTTCACCTCCTGCGGGCCCTGGGGCTTCAGGTCCTTGACCGCAATGTCCACGATCTTGTGCCCCCGGTAGGCGGCGCAGGTCTGCCATACCCCGTTATGGATGGTATGGTCGGGAATCTCCGCATAGATCTTGGGAATCCCCTGCATCTCCCGGCCGCGCAGGATCGGGTCGGTCAGGTTCTCCCACAGGACCAGGCAGTAATTCCCCGCCAGCTGGTCCACCTTGCCCTTGAAGGAGACCGAGGTGTCCGCTCCGAGAATGTTGTAGGACCCCCCGGCCAGCCACTCGATCTGCCGGTTCATCCCGTAATAAACCGTGATCAGGGGATCCTGGCCCACTTCGAAAGGCGGGGGGAGGTACTGGGCCAGAAGTTTCCGGTCGGTGAGGTAGGTAATGGCAATCGTGGTAACGTCCCCGTAAATGGCCGAACCCCTCAAGGGATGGGGTCCGAAGTGGAAGGGCATGGTGTAAGAAACGCTGGGCTCGAACTTGAACATGACGGCCTCCTTAAGCCACAAAAAAATTAGATATTATTTATATCACAAGACACCTTTGTAGGACATAAATTTTCATAACTCCAACCTCTTCTTTCTGCAACGAGTTTTGATCCTTGACAAGCATTCGTAATATCTTTAAATTCAGGAATACACACTCGGGTAAGAGAATAAATCCAAAAGGGGGCAGCGATGGAGATCCAGAGAAAGCCATGGGTCGAAGGGGGAGTGATTACTCTTTTTGTATTCCTACTCTTGGCAGCCTGGAGTCAACCGGGCTGGGCGCAGACCAAGCCCAAGAACCCCTGGGAGGTGTGGGAATACCCGACTCAACCCGTTCGGGGCGGGTACTACCGCACCGCGGCCACGCTGGACGTGGGCCTGTTGAACCCCAACCACTGGCCGGTCAACGACTGGCTGGTGATCAACTATTTTCATGAGAAGCTGTTGATCACCGACGGCAACTTCCGGCCGGTGCCCTGGCTGGCGGAGTCCTGGACCTTTCCCGACCCGCTGACCTGCATCATGAAGCTGAAAAGGGGGATCCAGTTTTCCGACGGGGCGGCCTTCAATGCCGAGGCCATCAAGTTCCAGATGGAATGGATCAAGGACCCGAAGAATGGATGCTGGTCCGCCGGATGGATCAAGCCGCTCAAGTCGGTGGAAGTGGTGGATGCGTACACGGTAAAATGGAACTTTCAAGAACCTTGGGCCGGATTCCTGGGGATTATGGCGAATGTTCCCGGATATATGATGTCCCCCAAAGCCCTCAAAGAGGATCCCAAGAAATATGATACCCATCCCGTCGGGACAGGCCCCTACATCCTGGAAGACCGCAGCCCTGGGAACTGGATTAAAGTGAAACGGAACCCCAACTGGTGGTTCGGGAAGTCCATCGGGAAGCCGGACATGCCGTACTTTGACGGCATCGTGACCACGGTCATCCCGGACTCTTCCGTCCAGCTGGCCAACCTGAGGGCGGGGAAGATCGATTGGATGACCCTCAGCAAATCTCAGCATGAAATGGTGAAGAAGGACCCCAACCTGCAGGTCTATATCGGGCCTGTGAACCACGTCCGCGGCTACCGGTTCAACCACGCCAAGCCCCCCTTCAACGATATCCGGGTCCGCCAGGCCGTTGCCCATGCCATTGACCGCAAAGCCATCGTCGCCGGGATCGAATTCGACATGGGCCGGATCGCCAGTTGCCAGTATCCGGATGATCACTGGGGCCATAATCCCGCGCTGAAACCGTGGCCCTATGATCCCAAGAAGGCCAAGCAGCTTCTGGCCGAAGCTGGTCACTCGAAAGGCCTGACGATCACGGGTGTGTGTGGCACGGATTCCACGTCCCGAGCTCGGGCGGAGGCTGTAAAGAGCATGCTGGCTGAAGTGGGCATTGACTGGAAAGTGGATGCTCTGGACCCCGCCGCTGGGTTTGATCGGTTCAAAAACCTCGAATTCCATTTGATCCAGGGGGATTGGACGTGGACGGGCTGTTGCCCAAATAGTGCTTGCTAATGTGATGCTATGGATTTACAATCATGGCAAAACTCAATATCCATGGGGTTCTCGCCATGATGGGTCGTCAATCTCCTTATCAATACAAGTTCTTCATGAAGGGTTTTAGTTTAGAGAAGCGTATCCGTAGGGATCATGTCTTAAGGCGCATTTCAGAGGAGGTTGACTTTGATTTTATCTATGAAGAAGTCAAAGATTCCTATGGTTTGAATGGCAACGTTTCGGTTCCTCCTCCGATCATCCTCAAAATGATGTTGCTTTTGATCCTTTACAATGTGAGATCCGAACGGGAGTTAATGCAGACCATCCCGGAGCGCATGGACTGGATGTGGTTTCTGGGATATGACCTGGACGATGAGATTCCGGATCACAGTGTATTAAGTAAAGCCCGAGCCCGATGGGGCGTGGAGGCCTTCCGGAGGTTTTTCGAGCGGATCGTCGGGCGATGTGTGGAAGCTGGCCTGGTGGATGGTTCTAAGCTATTTGTGGATGCCAGCCTCCTGGAGGCGGATGCCTCCAATCATTCCGTGATCGATCGGGACAAGCTGAAGAAAGAGTTGAAAGAAAGCTACCCGCGTCTGGAAGAGAGGCTGGATGATTCTGGGGGACAGAAGACCACTTCTGCCAATGGCCGCTATATTTCCACCACGGATCCGGATGCTTCGGTCATCCGCCATGGCGTAGGGCAATCGAAGTTGCGCTATAAAACCCATCGCGTAGTTGATCCCAAGCATGAAGTCATCACGACAACGAGGGTGACCCCAGGATCGACGGATGAGGGCGCGCTTCTGCGGGAGATGGTGGAGATGCACAAGCAGAGCACGGGCCAGGAGGTAGAAACTGCGGTCGCCGATAGTCGGTATGGAACCATCGAGAACTTCCTGTTATGCCACGATTCGGGCATTCAGGCGCATATTCCATCTCTGGAGGAAAGCCAGCGGGGCGTTGGGCGGCGGGAGGATATTTTCCCGAAAGAAGTCTTCCCCTATCTTGCCGATAGGGATTGCTTTCTTTGTCCGGCAGGGAAAGAGCTGTGGCGACGGCACTTCTACAAAGATCGGAAGCATTACGAATACAAGGCTGCTTCCGGGGTTTGTGCTCGATGTCGCCTAAGGGCAAAGTGTACCCGGTCGCAGGATGGGCGGACGCTCAAAAGGCATGAAAGGCAAGACGATTTGGACTTGATGCTGGGCGAGAGCAAGAGCCTTGAGGCCCAGAGAGACATTAAGACTCGCCAGCATCTCTCGGAGCGATCCTTTGCTCGGTCCACCCGATATGGATACAAGCGGGCGAGGTGGCGAAGGCTTTGGCGAGTGCAGATTCAAGATTTCCTGATTGCTGCCATTCAGAATATTGTAGTGCTCATGAACCATTCGATGAGCACCTTGTCAAAGAACAATCACCCAATCACTAGGGTCGAAGGGCGTTTTTATGCTTTGCTGACAAAAGCACGACTCTTTCTGATTTCATACTTGGTTCTTCTTAACTCAATAGTCCCGGCCGCTATGAAACGGTTTGGGCAACAGCCCGTGGATATATGACCCTGATTTGATGGCCAGTGGTCTCTATCATCCAACCGGGGGATTCAACTTCGGCCGAAGCAAGAATGAAGCCGCCATCGCCCTCATCGAGCGAGGCCGCAAAGAGGTCGATATGGACAAGCGGCAGAAGATTTACTGGGAGCTGGAGAAGGTCTTGTACGACAACTGCGAAGATGTATGGCTTTTCTGGGAAATGTGGCCCTCCGCTTACAGCAAGAACGTCATGGGATACAACTTCGAAATGGCGGTGAAACATAAGGAGATATGGTCCTGGTCCCATCCCCTGTGGTTCAAGCAGGGAAAACCGTAATTCAATTGCGGAATGTGGAATTCGGAATGCGGAATGCGGATCGTAGGGGCGCGCTGCGCGCGCCCATTTCCGGGATAGAGATCGAAGAATTCCGGTAGCCAATTTTTCAATTCCCACTTCAACCCAACACTGAAGAAGAATACTTCCCCCATACGGCATGAAGGGGCGGGTTTGAAACCCGCCCCTACGCGGGGGGGACTGGCAACAACCTTGATCCCTTCGAAGGCCAGACAGCTCCATTCATGCAAAGATACATCGCCAAGCGGCTTCTCTACTCCCTGCTAATCCTGCTGCTGGTCACCGTTTTGGTATTCGTGATGGTGCGCATCATCCCCGGAGACCCCATCCGAGCGGCCATGCAGCAGAACGTGGACCTCACGGACAACAAGATCGTGGAGGAGGTCCGGGCCCGGTATGGGCTGGACCGGCCCATCCATGTCCAGTTCGCCATCTGGCTGCGGGATTTTTTAAGGGGTGACTGGGGAAAGTCCCTTCAGACCGGTGAACCGGTGCTGAACATGTTCTGGCGGCGTCTCCCCATCACGCTCGAGCTCTTTGTCGGAGCCACCCTCTGGGCCTGGATCATCGGGTTTCCCCTGGGCCTGATCGGGGCCTTGAAGAGAAATTCCTTCCTGGATGCCTCCCTGACTACCGTCGCCATCGCCGGGGTTTCCATCCCTTCCTTCTGGGAGGGGATTCTGCTGATCTATCTCTTTGCCGTCCTCTTTCGCATCTTCCCGCCGTCGGGGTTTGTCCCCTTCTTTGAAGACCCCTGGATGAACCTGAAATCCGTCATCATGCCCACCTTCGTCATGGGAACCCATTCGGCCGGGCTGCTGGCGCGCTATGTGCGCTCCAGCCTGCTGGAGGTCCTGCGGCAGGATTTTATCCGCACCGCCCGGGCGAAGGGGGTGCCGGAGAAGGTGGTCATTTTGACCCACACGGCCAAGCCGGCCATGATCCCGGTAGTCACGGTGATCGGCCTGGCGTGGAGCTATTTTGTGGCCGGGTCTTTCCTGGTGGAATACGTCTTCGCCATCCCGGGGCTGGGCCGTATGGGGGTGGATGCCATTTTTGCGCGGGACTTTCCGGTGATTCAGGCCATCCTGATGGCGGTGGCGGTGAATGTGCTGCTGATGAACCTGCTGGTGGATATTCTGTACGGCTACCTGGACCCGCGCGTCCGGGTGCATTGATTTTATGGGACGCAGATTAACGCAGGTATGCGCAGATTCAGAATAGAAATATCTGCGTTCATCTGAGTCTATCTGCGTCCCGAAAAAAAAGATTTAAAATGCCTGTAACGACTGAACAGATTGAAGGGCGGAGGGTATCCCAGGTGGGGTGGAGGCCGCTGGTCCGGGCCATCCTCCGCCACCGCCTTTCGGTTGTGGGGATTATCCTTATTATGATGATTGCCATTATGGCTGTCTTCGCCCCCTTCCTGGCTCCCTACGACCCCAACAAGCAGAATCTCTACAAAGTTTTAAAGGGACCCTCCAAGGACCACTGGCTGGGGACGGACAACGTGGGCCGGGACCTCCTTTCCCGGGTCATCTATGGAGCGAGGATTTCCATGTATGTGGGGATCGTCTCTACGACCATCGCGGCCTTCATCGGGATCCTGATCGGGCTCATTGCCGGGTATCGGGGTGGCGCCATCGATAACATCGTCATGCGAATCACCGACACGTTCATGTGTTTTCCTTTTCTCATTTTCGTTTTGGCCATGGCCGCGGCCCTCGGCCCGGGAATCAACAACATCATAATCTCCATCTCCCTTCTGGGCTGGACCGGCTTTGCCCGGATCATCCGGGGTCAGGTCCTACTGGTCCGGGAGCTGCCCTACGTGGACGCTGCACGGGCCGTTGGAATGTCCAAATACCGGATCATGTTTAAACACGTACTGCCCAACTCCCTGGCGCCGGTGATCGTGGCCGTCTCCATCACCATCGGCGCGGCCATCCTGACCGAGAGCAGTACCGCCTTCCTGGGACTCGGCGTGGAACCTCCTACGGCCAGTTGGGGAAAAGAATTAAGAGTGGGATACACCTACCTGGAGAGAGTGCCATTGTTCTCGATCGCCCCGGGCCTGATGATTTCTTTGGCTGTGCTGGCCTTCAATTTCCTGGGGGACGGGCTGCGGGACGCGCTGGACCCGAGGCTAAGGGGGGAAGGAAGAACATAGAAACAGGATATGGGCAATAGGCAATGGGCGATGAGCAATGAGTAAAAGACCATTATTAGAGGTCAGGAACCTGAAAACGCACTTCCGCACCGATGACGGGCTGGTGAAGGCCGTGGATGGGGTTTCGTTTGACCTCTTTGAAGGGGAGACTCTCGGGCTGGTCGGGGAGAGTGGCTGCGGAAAGAGTGTGAGCGCCCTCTCCATTTTACGGCTGATCTCCGACCCTCCCGGAAAGATCGTGGATGGAGAGGTCCTCTTCGAAGGCCGGGATCTTTTAAGGCTGAGTGAGGAAGAAATCCGGAAAGTTCGGGGAAACCGGATCGCCATGATCTTTCAGGAGCCCATGACTTCGCTCAATCCGGTCCTCACCATCGGCCACCAGTTGTCCGAGCCCCTGGTCTTCCACCGGAACATGAATTGGCCGGAAGCGCTCCGGGAAGCGGTGAGACTCCTGGGGCTCGTGCAGATTCCGGACGGGGAAAGGCGGGTGCAGGCTTATCCCCATCAGTTCAGCGGGGGCATGCGCCAGCGGGCCATGGTGGCCATGGGGCTGGGCTGCACCCCCCGGCTGATCATCGCCGATGAACCGACGACCGCCTTAGACGTGACCATCCAGGCTCAGCTCCTGGACCTGCTGAAAAAGCTGACCGGGGACTTCGGCACCGCCCTGATCATCATCACCCACAACCTGGGGGTCATTGCCCGGTACGCCGACCGGGTGAACGTGATGTACGCGGGAAAGATCGTGGAGAAGGCGACGGCCCGGGATTTATACGCCGACCCGCGGCATCCTTATACCATAGGGCTTCTGGCTTCGGTCCCGCGGCTGGACCAGGCGGCAAAAGAAAAACTGGTCCCCATCGAGGGCCAGCCACCAGATCTGGTCCGTCTTCCTTCGGGGTGTTCCTTCCATCCCCGGTGCCGCTACGCCGGGGAGAGATGCCGGAAGGATTCCCCGGAATTGAGGCCGGTCGCCGATCGGCATTACGCCGCCTGTTGGAGCGATTTTGAAAAAAGATGATTCCATCCTGATCGAAGCGCGAGACCTGGCCAAGTATTTTCCCATCTTCAAGGGGCTCATCCGGCGCCGGCAAGTCGCTGAGGTGAAGGCCGTCGATCGGATCAGCTTCTTCATCCGCCGGGGCGAGACCCTGGGGCTCGTCGGGGAAAGCGGCTGCGGGAAGACGACCACGGGGAGGTGCATCCTCCAGCTGGAGCGGCCCACGGCAGGGGAAGTCCTCTTCGAGGGAACCGACCTGTGCCGGACGGGAGAAGATGAACTGGTCTCCCTCCGGCGGAAGATGCAGATCATTTTCCAGGATCCCTTCGGCTCCTTGAATCCCCGCATGCCCGCCGGGGAGATTGTGGGAGAGCCGCTTCTGGTCCACGGCATAGCCAGGGGGAAGGAGATTCGCGCCCGGGCGGAGGAGCTCCTGCGGATCGTGGGCCTGAACCCCGCCATGGCCGACCGTTTCCCCCACGAGTTCAGCGGCGGGCAGCGGCAGCGGATCGGAGTGGCGCGGGCGCTGGCCGTGCGGCCCAGGTTCATCGTCTGCGACGAGCCGGTGTCCGCACTCGACGTTTCCATCCAGGCCCAGATCATCAACCTTCTGGAAGAGCTGCAGGAGACCTTTCACCTGACCTACCTCTTCATCGCTCACGACCTGGCGGTGGTTCGCCACATCAGCGACCGCATCGCGGTCATGTACCTCGGAAAGATCGTGGAGATCGCCCCCCGGGTCTTGCTCTACGAGAACCCCCTCCATCCCTACACGAAGGCTCTCCTCTCCGCAGTGCCCATTCCCGACCCGGCCGTGGAAGCGGACCGCCAGCACATCCTTCTGAAAGGAGAAGTCCCCAGCCCCATCCATCCCCCCTCGGGCTGCAAGTTCCACCCCCGCTGCCTCCGCGCCCAACTTCCCCGATGCCAGGAAGAAATCCCCGGCCTGCGAAAGATCGGGGAGGAAGAACACTGGGTGGCCTGCCACTTTATCTGACCTTGCAATCGATGGTGAAATCACCTAATATTTACTTAGAATAACGCCAACCAAAGAAAACCCCGCTTCGCGAGGGAGGGGGAGTTCGGTTCAAAAACCCATGAAAATCCGTCCGAAACGATATATTGTCTGGTCCACCAATAAAGAGATCGACCTGGACGATCCCTGGCAGAGGAAGTGGTACATCGGAGAAGTCCTGTCCAATGGCCGGGCGGAAGATATTGCCGAGCTGGATTGGGAAGAAGTAAAAAGACTGCTGCCGGAGCTGAATTTGCCGAAAAGGGTTCGGAGGTTATGGGAGGACTATTTCCAACATGCTAAAGGGTAAAGGAACCCTCATCCCGATCCAGAGGAATCTCCTCTATGAAATCGGGAAAATCCGGGAAGCCTCCTATTTTTATCTTACCGGCGGCACTGCCTTGGCTGAATTTTACCTGGGGCATCGTCGATCCTATGACTTGGATTTTTTTACCGCTGAAGAGAATCTACTGATTCCATTTGTCAGACGGGTTGAAGAGAGTTTGCCCAAAGCTCAATATAAGATTCATGTGATTCGTTTACTGGAAACCTTCGCGGAGGTTGAGGCCCATAAAGAGGGGGAAACGATACGCCTTCATTTTGCCTGTGATTCTCCCTTTCGATTCGAAGAACCGCAACCTTCCGATTTCGGGGTCAAGATCAATGACTACCGGGATCTGATCGTCGATAAACTCCTGACTTTCTTCGGGAGATGGAAACACCGGGATGCCATCGACCTGTTCTTCATATTAGAAAATGAGCCGATCGAAACTTTGATGGAAATGGCCAAGGAGAAAGATCCCGGATTTGACCCTTATTGGTTTTGCATGGCTCTTAAAGAAATTGAGCCTTATCCGGATGAGATCGCCCGCTGGCCGGTGGACATGCTGGTGGAGGTGAACGTCTTTGAGTTGAAAAGGAAATTCGCGGACCTGGCCCGGGAGATTATGGGCAGGATCAAGAAGGACCAGCCGGGGTAGGAAAACCCCTGTCTCAAGCCCGCCTTAGGTTCTTCAGGATATTTTCAAGTCCGAGAATGTTATCAATGGAGTGATCCACCACTCCGTCGAGCCCTTCCATTCCTGGTCCTACCAGGACGGTGGTCATCCCCAGGTCTTTGGCCGGTTTCAGGTTGGCCGGTATGTCCTCGATCATCATGCATTCGCGCCCATGGAGGCGGAGATGGTCGAGGATTTGGCGGTAGGGCTCGGGGTTGGGCTTGGGGATGAAGCGGGTGAAGAGGATGTCAAAAATCTGTTGGAAACATTGATCGATACCCAGACAGCGGAGAACTTTTTGGGCGTGTGGACGATGGCCGCTGGTAAATATGGCCTTCTTAACCCGAATGGAATGCAAAAGTTCCGCCAGAGCCGGGTTGGGGGAAAGCTTCTCTTCGACGCCCACATCATGGACATATTCGAGGTAATCCTCGGGATTGATTTTTTGATGAATCATGAGGCCACGCAGAGTGGACCCATATTTTCTGAGGTATTCCTGTCTTAGCTTCAGGGCCAGGTTCCTTTCGTACCCCATGCGGACTTCCATGTAATTCCTTATCCGCTCGACGACCAAGTCGAAAATCCCCAGGGATTTAGGATAGAGCGTATTGTCCAGGTCAAAAAGGAGGCAGGCCAGCATCTTCTATTCTTTCATCACGCCTTCGATCACATTCAGGGCGTCCTCGACATCTTTCAAAGAGACATCCAGGTGGGTGACGCAGCGGATGCGGGTCTTGGCTGTGGGATGGAGGAGGACTGCTTTCTTCCGGCAAGCCAAGGCGACGTCCTGGGCAGTCCGCTCTGCCCGGGAGACATCAAAGAAAAGAATGTTGGTTTCCACCTCGGCAGGATTGATCATCACGTTCTTTATGCTGGCCAAACCCTCGGCCAGTTTTTTGGCTTTGCGGTGGTCTTCTTCCAGCCGGTCGATGTGATGATCCAGGGCATAAATTCCGGCCGCGGCCAGAAAACCCGCCTGCCTCGTTCCTCCACCGACCATCTTCCGGAGGCGGTGCACCCGTTTGATAAAATCTTTCGAACCCGCCACCAGAGAACCCACGGGGCAGCCCAAGGCTTTGGAAAGGCAGACGGAGACAGAATCGAAAGGCTCGGCGTATTCTGCGGGCGAGAGCCCTGTTGCCACGCAAGCATTCCAGAGGCGCGCGCCGTCCATGTGCATGCGCAATCCCTTCTGAAGGGCCAACGAGCGGATTTCACGAATCTGCCCCAGAGGGAAGACCGACCCGCCTCCGCGGTTATGGGTGTTCTCGAGGATGATCAGGCGGCTGACGGGATAATGAACATCGTCGATACGGATGGCGGCTTCAACCTGGGCGACATTGAGAATCCCCCGGTTTCCCGGGATACCGAAGAACTGCACGCCCGAAAGCACGGCCCCGGCGCCACCCTCGAAGTTCATGGCGTGGCCGGTTCCTTCGATAATCACCTCATCGCCGGGCTGGGTTTGGGCCTTGATGGATAACTGGTTGCCCATGGTCCCGGAAGACACAAAGAGAGCGGCCTCTTTCCCCAGCAGCCGGGCGGCCTTTTCCTGGAGGGCGTTGACTGTAGGATCTTCTCCGAAAACATCATCCCCCACCACTGCCTCAAACATGGCCTGGCGCATCTCCGGGGTTGGCTTGGTTACGGTGTCGCTGCGCAGGTCAATGAATCGATCCATATTATAAGTCTCCTTTTGGGTATATATAGCATAAAAGATTGAAGGAGAATAGGGGGTATATTGTTATCATTGCTTTGTAAGAGCGGCTTCCAGTCCCGCCAGAGGCGGGATCGCAGTCCCGTGAAACGCGGGTCTCATCGCGGAAACGGCAGAAGTGAAGCTCCAAGCCATGGAAGAACCTCTGCCTTTTTGCCAGCGAAGTGTCCCCGCCTGTTGATGAACGTAAGTCCTTGCCCGGTCCCGAGGGAAGCGCGGCTATCTTGGCTGATCCAGGCAGCGGTCTTTCCTTGGACCGGGCTTGACTTCTTGCTCTTTTCTTGCGGTTGCCTTTTTTTGCAGAATCGAAGGGATTCGTTCCCGGAGAATCCTGGCCCCCCCCTTCAGCCGGCGATCCCCGCTCTTCCATCTGAACCACAACACAAGGCTTTTTCAAAAAGGAAACGGGGGGAGATTGATTGACTTCGCCCGCTCTTTTGGACAAAATGATGAGCCGAAAAGACGGAAGGGGAAATGGGCAAAAGGTGAAAATGAAAGAGCCGTCGAGAAATATTGACCGGAAAAAAGTTTTTCCCGGCGTTCTTCTTTTATGCCTTGGCGTGTTGCTGATGCTCATGGGGCGTGAGAATGCTTCTCCGATTTGGCAGGTGACCTGGCTTATTCTTTTGGGGTTGGGCCTTTTCCTTTATCTCTGGGGCAGGTTTTTTTCGCGCGGAGAAGACTGAAGGAAGATAAACTCCCGGACACGGGGGAGGATATAAAGGTCTTCCAGGTCAAATTTGGAGAGTTCCCGGGCCAATATCCTGGCCCGTTCTTCGGTGGGGTGGCGGGAGTCAATCAGGATCAAATTACGCCCCAATAGTTTGCATCCCCCGCTGCGGATGGAGATCTCTTCGTCGGAGAGGGTATCATAACGGACTTCAATGCCGATCCGAGAGGCAATATCTTCCAGATGCTGGAGGAGAGCGGAGTCAGAAAGGTTAGAATCCATCGTCTTCCTTTTCCAGAGAACAAAAGGTATTATAAAAAAGTTTGCAGATAAAATCAAAGTTTGCAGGCAGCAGGCAATGGTGCCTGGGAAGATTTCATCCTTATTCAATTCCTCCTTGATCAAGCTGTCCATGTTGCACATTTTTTGCTGGACACTGGGGTAAGGGGAGTCCAAGGGGTTGATGAACAGGAAAATTCGAATACCGAAGCACGAATAAGGAAACAAATTGGAATCGCGAATGACCAAAATTCCAAAAGTTTTCTGAATTCTGAAAATTTAGAAATGAAAGCCTATTTAGATATTGAGACTTCCTTCCGGGGAGAAATTACCATCGTGGGAATTTTCTGCCCGCCGGACCGGATGATCCAGCTTGTGGGCGACGAGGTCAACTGGACCAATCTCTGGAATGCCCTCGAAGGGGTGGCATCGATCCTGACTTATAATGGCAGTCGGTTCGATTTACCTGTAATCAAACGCGCGATCCAGCTTGACCTAAATCGATATTTTGAGTGCCGGGATTTAATGTACGACTGCTGGCGGAAAAATCTTTACGGCGGGCTCAAGCGGGTGGAAGAACAATTGGGAATTGAGCGGACCTCCAAAGGAATCGATGGTTGGGAAGCCATGCGACTCTGGGAGCGGTTTCGCTTATATGGGGATGAAGAAGCCCTCCGGGTCTTGCTGGAATACAATCGAGAAGACGTGGTGAATCTCCATCACCTGGAATCTTACCTGGGAGAAGTCGCCGCTGGAAAAAAAGATTGACTTCTTAAAGAAGATATAATATTTGAAAGTCGACCGGGCGACTTGCTTGCCCTGAAGATGGGGAGAGGTCAGGCGGGTGGTCCGGTCGCCGAAGATCAACGACGAGGCGGGACGAGTGGATATTAAAAGGTCTTACTACGAAGACATCGAACTCTTTAAGAGCAAAACCGTTCTGGTTTGGTCTCTCATTTTTTTCGCCTTCCTTATCCTGTTACCCTGGATCGTGGCCAAGACGCATGTTCTGGGGTTTTCCATTTACCTCCTGAACCTGATCATCATTCACTGCATCGTGGTCATCGGCCTGAACATCCTGGTGGGGTATACGGGACAGATCTCCATGGGCCACGCGGGCTTCTTTGCGATCGGGGCTTTCACGACGGTTATGTTTGTCAGCAACGTGGGGATTCCTCTGATCTTTGCCCTTCCCCTGGCGGCTTTCATCTCCGCAGGCTTTGGTTTTCTGCTCGGGTTGCCGGCCTTGCGCCTGGAGGGACCTTACTTGGCCATCGCGACCATGGGTTTCGGCATGGCCGCTACGACGGCAATTAAACATATGGAGTTTTTCGGCGGACGCATGGGCATGCAGGCGCCCAAATTATACCTTTTCGGAACAGCGCTGAAAGACATCCACTTCTACTACCTCATCGCGGGGATCGGGCTTCTCCTGGCCGTTGCCGCGATCAAATTGTTCAAGACAAAAGTGGGTCGGGCGTTCATAGCTATTCGCGACAGCGACGTGGCCGCCGAGACCATGGGAGTGAACCTCACCTATTACAAAACCCTTGCCTTTGCTGTCAGCGCTTTTTACACCGGAGTAGCCGGGGGGCTTTATGCCTTCATCCTGGGCTTTATCAACCCCGAGGGCTTCCATATCATCATGTCGATCACGTTCTTGGCCATGGTGGTGGTCGGGGGGTTAGGGTCCATTATGGGATCGATTGCCGGGGCCACGCTGATGACCTATCTGGACGTCAAGCTCCAGGCCATCCAGGATATCCCGGGCATTGGAGCGATACTGGTGAGTTTTTCAGAAAAGTATATGAGTATGGGGGGCATCTCCAACGTAGCGATCATCGTCTATGGTCTGATCATGATCCTGATTGTCCTTTTCGAACCGTTAGGGATTTTTGGACTCTGGATCCGGATCAAACGATACTGGAAAACATATCCGTTTTAAAAACAGTGTCAGGGTCAGCAATTCGTGTCAGTGTTCGCTTAACTGACACCGACACTCATCACTCATCGGGGAGGCGCAATGCTCGGACAATTGATTGTCAGCGGCCTGGCGGTTGGTTTTTGCTACGCGCTCATGGCGTTGGCAATGGTCATTATTTACAAGACCTCGGAGGTGTTGAATTTCGCCCAGGGGGAGATGGCCATGATCTCTTCCTTCATTGCCTTCCTCCTCCTGGACACCTATCAGCTCTCCTTCCCCCTGGGACTGCTTTTAACTTTGCTTTTTGCCGCAGCCCTGGGCGCCTTCCTGGAGTTTATTTTTCTGCGGCCCGCCAAAGACCCGACGGTCATCGGGCTGATTATCATCACCCTCGGGTTCGAAATGATCCTCATGGGGCTGGCCGGATGGAAGTGGGGTCCGGACCAGCGGTCCATGCCTTTCCCGATCTCCGGGTTCGAGACCTATAATTTTTATGGCCTGGTCATCAGTAAAGTTAATTTCTGGACGATCATCATCTGCCTGATTTTGATCGCTCTCCTTTTCCTCTTTTTCCAGTATTCCAAGTTAGGTACGGCCATGAGAGCCACCCAACAGAACAAGCTGGTTGCCCGGCTGATGGGCATCCGCACCAAGCGCATTTTTTCTTTCACCTGGGCAATCAGTTCCCTGATCGGGGCTGTGGCTGGAATGTTCATTGCGGCCCTGACCGTCCTGGACCCACCCATGATGATGGATCCCATGATGAAAGCTTTTGCCGCCGCAGTGCTCGGGGGGATGACCAGCCTGCCGGGGGCTGCCGTGGGAGGAGCCATCCTCGGCGTGGTGGAAAATCTTTTTGGAGGGTATGTGTCCTTGGCCTTTAAATCGGTAGTGGCCTTTGCCATCATTGTGCTCATGCTTTGTGTACGGCCCAGCGGCTTGCTCGGCAAGCATTTTGTAAAAAAGGTCTGAAGACCAAAAAGGAGGAGGTGAGGAAAACTTTTGGGGAAAAGGGGAAAGGGTGAAAAGATTAACCAAAGAAAAAAATGAAAGGAGGCCAGGATGAAAGGGAAGGTTCTATTCATTTTAATCGGTGCATTAATCCTTGGAGTTTTTCTGACAGGGGGAAATAGCTGGGCCCAGGCAGTCCGAGGCGTTACGGACAGCGAGGTCCTCGTGGGTCAGACGGGTCCTCAGACCGGACCGGCCGCTCTCTGGGGTGCAGTGGCCCGTGGATCAGGACTCTTTTTCAAGGGCCTGAATGATGAAGGAGGGATTCACGGAAGGAAAATCAAATATTTCCTGCGCGATGATTCCTACCAGCCGGCTAAGACCAAGGCCATCGGTAAGGAGTTTGTGGAGCAGATCGGGATCTTTTCCGTGGTAGGTTGCGTGGGGGTTGGGCCCGGAATGAGCGTCCGGGATTTTTATTCGGAAAACAAGGTCTTGATGGTCTCCATGGGGTGCAGCGGGGTGACCAACTGGATTCAACCTTTCCAGAAATACATATTTCCCATTTACCCCCTATACATAGACGAGGCCTTCGCCTTGACCCGATATTTCCATGAAAAAATGAAGTTGACGAAAATTGCCATGTTCTACCAAAATGACGACTATGGAAAACAAGGCTTGGAAGGCGTGGAACGATACGTAAAAGCGAAGGGTCTTCAATTGGTGGCCGCAGTCTCAGCTGAGGTAACGGATCGGGATTTGAGCTCTCACGTTTTAAAATTGAAAGATTCCGGAGCCCAGGCAGTGATCATGTGGGCGATGCCCACCCATGGAGCATTGCTCTTAGGGGAATCAGCCAAGATCGGGTTCAAACCCCAGTGGGGGACGAGCAGCACCCTCTCCGACGGACTGGCGATGATGCAAATCACCAAAGGTCTCTGG
>Ga0315282_10009312_pt1 | contig 15637 bp, 8 predicted proteins | sample YL17G07_20_MG_FD_203693 | JGI IMG/M metagenome (GOLD analysis project Ga0315282, IMG submission 203693) | Sediment microbial communities from Yellowstone Lake, YNP, Wyoming, USA - YL17G07_20 | ecosystem: Environmental > Aquatic > Freshwater > Lake > Sediment | place: USA: Wyoming | collected...
GGCTCTTCGTCTACGGCACACTGAAGCGCGGTTTCTGGAACCACGACCGCTTCTGCCGGGGCGTCCTGACCGTGGAGGACGCCGTCGTCCGCGGCCGCCTCTTCGAGACATCCTCCGGAATCCCGGTCCTGCAGGTCCCGGAAGAGGACATCCTCGCCGTCGGGACCACCAATCCGCTCGCCGACGTGGCCACACAAGCGCACGTGACGGCCCGCATGTCCAATCCCGGGCCAACCCCCGACCGGCTCCCGAAGAAGGGCACAGGCGCGCCCTGGGGCGACGTGTACGGGGAACTCCTCACCTTCGACGACCCCGAGACCCGCCTTCCGGCCGTCGACCGCCTGGAAGGGTTCCACCCCGGCACTCCCTGCCTCTACCGCAGCGTCCTGGTACCCGTCCGGATAAACGGAACCGTTCTCCCGACCTGGCTTTATATGGTGGGGGATCGCTGGACCGGGAGCGTCAAGGAGCTAACCGGCGGAATCTGGCGCTGAAACCCCGGTAGCTGGTCACCATCTGGAGCCATGTACGCAGCAGATTCCCGGTATTCCAGCAGTTTGTCCTTGACTGGAATAGACCGGTTGCGTATACTTATGTCTGGTTTGGTTGGCATATATAGGCAGTGACTCTGACAACTGACGAGAGGATTGAAATGGCCGCTGAAGAACGCTGGGTTGGCGTCGACGATGTGGCAGCCCACCTTGGGGTGGCCAAGGACTCGGTTTATAGATGGATCGATGAACGGGGGCTCCCTGCTCACCGTGTGGGGCGGCTCTTTCGTTTCAAGCTATCCGAAATAGACGAGTGGGTGCGCCAAGACAACGAGCGAGAGAAGACTCCAAATTCCGTCCAAAGCCGACCCTCCTCGAAAACCCAGACGAATCGATCAACACCAAAGACACGTTCGCGGAAGAGGGGCGGGAATGAGTAGCAGTCTACTCACATCTCAGATCGGGCAGCGGATATTCCTCCCCGGGCACTTCGATGTGCCCGTGGTGTTGGAAGATGCGCGACCGCTCGGTTCTGATGATTCGGCAGGCTATGAGTGCCGCGTTCGTCTTCCCGACGGCTCATTGGAAGAAGCCGTCATCTCCGCGGAAGAGGTCGTGGCTGTCCTTGGAAAGGAGCCTGACGAAGTTAAAGCAGAGACTCCTGTGGACGCCGAGAAGCTTCGACTCCTGATCGAGTCGGCCCGAGTCCGTCTTGCTTACGCGCATGACCAACAGTTTGCCGTAAGTCTTTCGGGCATCCGCACCCTGCCACATCAGATCGAAGCAGTGTACCAAGCGATGCTTCCGCAGCCCAGGTTGCGGTTTCTGCTGGCGGATGATCCTGGAGCCGGCAAGACGATCATGGCCGGGCTCCTGGTAAAGGAGCTGAAACTTCGCGAGGCGATTGAGCGCATTCTTATCCTGTGCCCCGCACCGCTTACCATACAGTGGCAGGACGAGATGCTCCGCTGGTTCGGCGAGCCTTTCGACATTATCTTTTCCGCTGTCGACCAACAGCAATTGACCAATCCATGGCAGAGGTCTTCACAGATCATCGCTTCCATTGACTACGCCAAGCAAGATGACGTGCGCGAGCGTGTCTTACAACAGCGGTGGGACCTCGTCATCATCGACGAGGCCCACAAGTGTTCGGCCAGGACAGCCTCAGGCGGACAGAATCGAGAATCCAAGGTTGCGACAACGAAGCGCTATGATCTGGCGTCGCGTCTCACGTCTCAAGCAGACCACGTCCTCCTCCTGACTGCCACACCCCACCATGGGGATGAAGACAAGTTCGCTCATTTCCTTCGGCTCATTGATCCAGACCTGTTCCCGGAACCACACCGCCTCGGGAAACAGGCCACAGCAATCCGCAAAGACGTTTTCCGCCTCGGTAAGGATTCGCCGTGGTCTCTCCGGAGGCTGAAAGAAGATCTTAAGGACGCGAATGGCAAACGGCTTTTCCCGGACCGGCACACCAACACCGTTACTTTCTGCCTGAACAACGACGAGTACACCCTTTACAAGAGTGTTACCGCTTACATTAATGAGTTTATCCCGCAGCAGACCGGGCAAAAACGTTCCTCCGCGGCACTGACCCGAACTGTCCTGCAACGAAGGTTGGTGAGCTCCACATGCGCCATTCACGAGTCGATCAAGCGGCGGTTGAAGAAGCAGGAAGATCTCCTGGAAGAGCTTGAGGGGCTCACTCCGGCCCAGCGCGCCAAGCGATTGGCCGCTTTACAGGGTCGCCTGCCTGATGCCGAGCAGGATGAAGACGATCTCGACGATGCGGTACGTGATCAATTGGTCGATGAGTACACGGCTGCGCTGGAGCTTGAACAGTTGCGCGCGGAAATCTCCGCCCTTAAGGATCTCGTCGAGCAGGCGCGAAGGGTTCGTGAAAACGCGAATGATTCCAAACTGGCCGCATTGAAGAAGTGTCTCGGCGAGGCGCAGTTCATGGACCTGAAGGATGGCCGGGGAAAGCTCCTAATCTTCACGGAACACCGGGATACCCTTGGCTACGTGCGCGATCACCTTGAACGATGGGGTTTTTCCACCTGCGAAATCCACGGCGGCATGAACCCCCATGAACGCAAACAAGCTCAGGAGGTCTTTCGGACCGGTGCGCAGGTATGCATAGCGACGGAGGCCGCCGGCGAAGGGATCAACCTCCAGTTCTGCCACCTGATGATCAACTACGACATGCCCTGGAATCCAACCCGGCTAGAGCAGCGATTGGGCCGCATCCACCGCATCGGTCAGGACCGGGATGTCTATGTTTTCAACTTCGTGGCCACGGACTCCGAGGAAGGCCAGCCTATCGTAGAAGGCCGGATTCTCCATCGCCTTCTGGAAAAGCTCGACCAGATGAACGAGGCCCTCGAAGGCCGCGTGTTCGATGTGATCGGCGAAGTGCTGTCACTCAACGATGTGAATCTGCCGGACATGCTTCGAGATGCGGCCTATGACCCCAGGAGGCTCGACGAATACCTCGATCAGATCGACCGCATCGATCCGGCCAAACTTAAAGAATACGAGGAGGCCACAGGAATCGCCCTTGCCCGGAGCCACGTGGATTTTTCAGCTTTCCAACGCCGGAACCTTGAGGTTGAGGAACGTCGGCTGATGCCGCGGTATGTCGAAGCGCAATTTATCTCTGCCGCCCGTGAGGTCGGCCTCCGGGTCGAGCCGAGGGCCGACGGATTGTGGCGCGTCGAGCACGTGCTTGCTGATTTACGTTCGGAACGGCTCCACTCTGTCCGGAAGATCGGAAAAGCTGAAGTCGCCTATCGCAAGATCACCTTCCACAAGCACCATCTCGAACAAGACGCCCATCTGGACGCCGTGTTGCTGGGGCCTGGACATCCGCTCTATGCAGCAGTGGACGAGAAGCTCAATGAGCGCCTGGCGGGGTTGATCGGAGGTACGGGTTTCTTCATCGATCCTCTGTGCAGAGAACCCTGCCGTATCCATTTCTTCGAGATTTCAATTCGCGGCAAAGACTCGAAAGGAAACGACGTGCCGCTTTATGGCGAACTCGTGGCCGTTCGGGAAGAGCGTGGGCATTACGAAGTCATCCCGAGCGACATTCTGCTCAACCTGGCGGCGCATCCGCATCCGCCGCAAAAGATCGAACCGACTCCGTTGCTGCCGGCTACCGATTTTCTTAAAGCGACATATCAGCTCGAATGCCGCGCCCGTTGTCAGAGTGAACGCCAGCATTTCGCTCAGGTTTGTCGGGAATACCTGGAAAAATCGTTCAAAGCCCGGATCGACCGCGCCCAGGAGCGAGCCATGCTGCTTGCCGCCGAAGCGGCGTCCAAGCGGGAGTTCCAACTGGCTGCTGATGAGGCCAGGAAATATGTGGATGAACTTCAGCGCACACGCCAGGAACGACTTGACGGCCTAAAACGGCTTGAGATTGCCAGAACCGGACCGGTCAAGCATGTAGGGACGGCCATTGTCCTTGCTCCCGATGCCGACACGCAAACCCAGCTCGCCGATCTGGCCGACGAGCTCGATCCGAATATCCGCCGGCAGAGCGAGATCGCCGCAGAAGACAAGGTCGTTGAAGCGCTGGTCGCGGAGGGCTTCCCCAAGGACCGCATCGAGCGGGTCGGCCATCTGAAGTTGGGCTTCGACATTCGTGCCCACAGAATCGCCGATGAAGCCACCGGCGAGGTCTTCGTCAAGAGAGTCGAGGTCAAAGGACGCCTGCGGGGGCAGCCGGTGAGGCTTACCACCAACGAGTGGTACAAGGCCCAGCAACTTGCTGAAACTTACTGGCTCTACGTGGTTTGGAACCCCTTGAGCGATTCCCCTGAGCTTGTGCGTATCCATAATCCCGTCGCCAAGCTCGACCACGCCAAGAGGGAGATCGTGGCGGCGAGGTTCTATGAGATTCCGGCGGAGGCGATCGAACAAGTGAAATTCACTGGAGGCCACCATGACATATACAGATGAAGAGCTTGAGGCGCTACTCGCAGATATTGAATCAGATCTTGCCGAGCGTAAGGAGTCATGGAAGGGCGATGCACCGGAGAAAGGAAGGCAGGCGGTTTGCGCCTTTGCGAACGATTTTCCAGATCATCGTAAGGAGGGTGTCCTTTTTGTGGGGGCCAAAGACGACGGAACACCCTCCGGCCTAGAAATCACGGATGAACTATTGCGCACCCTTTCAGACATCAGAACAGACGGCAATACCCTGCCTCCGCCTTCAATTGTCGTAGAAAAACGCATTCTCAGAGGTGCCGAAATGGCGGTGGTTACCGTCCAGCCATCAGACGCCCCGCCAGTCAGATACAGAGGAAGAATATGGATTCGCATCGGACCTCGCAGGTCTGTGGCCACTGCCCAGGAGGAGCGGATTCTGAACGAAAAACGTCGCTATCGAGATATGCCGTTCGACGTGCAGCCTATACCTTCTTGCGATCTATCGGCTTTGAGTCGAGTGATGTTCGAACAGGAGTATCTCCCCAATGCAGTAGCCCCGGATATTCTGGCTGCCAATGACCGATCCTACGAAGAAAAACTCGCCTCTTGCCGAATGATCGCCTCGGCGGACGATCCTACACCAACGATTTTGGGTATACTGGTTTTGGGCGTGTCGCCGCAAGATTGGATTCCCGGCGCTTATATCCAATTTCTTCGTATCGCCGGGACAGAAATGTCCGGTCCGATCCAGGACGATGCGACTATCACTGGCGCACTCGGGCAGGTTGTGCGCCGCATTGAGGAAAAAATCGATGCGCATAACCGCAGTGCAGTTGACATCACGACAACCGATCGAGAACGACGCACCATGCCCTATCCTCGGGTAGCTCTACAGCAGTTGATTCGCAATGCGGTCATGCATCGCACCTATGAAAACACCACCGCGCCGGTCCGCGTCTATTGGTTCGATGACCGAATCGAAATCATCAATCCGGGCGGACCGTTTGGGTCCGTCACGCGGGAAAACTTCGGCCGCCCCGGCATTACGGATTACCGCAACCCGAATCTTGCAGATGCCATGAGGGTCATGGGGTTTGTGCAGCGGTTTGGAATCGGCATCCAGACAGCAAAAGCAGAATTAAAAAAGAATGGCAACCCGGAACTTGAATTCCAAATCGAACCGATGACCGTGCTGGCCACCGTCAGGAGACAACCATGAGTGTTCCTGTTCTCACGTTTTTCAACAACAAGGGCGGGGTGGGAAAAACATCCCTCGTGTATCACCTGGCCTGGATGTTTTCTGATCTCGGCCATACGGTTGTCGCCGTTGATCTGGACGCTCAGGCCAATTTGACGGCCGCATTTCTCGATGAAGATGAACTCGAAAGTATATGGGAGGAGAAAGGGAAAAATCCCTCAACGATTTATCAGGCCATCAAACCACTTACCAAGGTTGGGGATATCATCAATCCATGTATAAAAAAAATAGTACAAGGATTGTATTTAATCCCCGGAGATGTGGCTTTGGCATCGTTTGAAGATTTGTTATCGGAATCTTGGCCGAAGAGTATGGGCGACCCCAATCTGTATCGCTACTTTCGGATTCTGACCGCGTTCTGGCAGGTCGCTCAAATGGCGGCCCAGCAAGTAAGCGCCAATATGATTCTTGTGGATGTCGGCCCCAATCTTGGTGCAATCAATCGTTCGGCTCTTATTGGTTCCGATTATGTTGTCATTCCATTAGGGGCGGATCTTTTTTCTCTTCAGGGCTTGAAGAATCTAGGTCCGACACTTCGCTCATGGCGAGGGGGTTGGAAAAAGCGCGTGGACAATTGGCAACCACCCCAATTTGAAATTCCTGAAGGACAAATGAAACCATTGGGCTATATCGTTCAGCAGCACAGCGTGCGACTCAGCCGTCCGGTCAAGGCCTATGACAAATGGGTCAACCGCATGCCGGCTGTTTATCACGAAGCCGTGCTTCAGGATTCCACTACCGCAGCGATGCCATCGGAGGATGGGGAATGTCTTGCCACGTTGAAACACTATCGCAGCCTGGTACCGATGGGACAGGAGGCGCGGAAGCCCATTTTTCGTCTCACTTCCGCCGACGGCGCAATCGGCAGCCACGCGCAGGCGGTTCAGGAGGCATACACCGATTTCAAACACCTTGCTGAAACACTGCTCGATCGGATGAAAGCGGCAACATCCAAATGAGGGGAACCATGACTGGCGACCGCAGGCTCATCGAAGACTTCCTGCCGATTCAGGCCATCAGCGCCGAGGCGTCGCGGGAGAAATCCGTCCGCAAGGGGCACATCTCGACCCTTCACCTCTGGTGGGCGCGGCGACCCCTGGTGGCGTGTCGCGCCGCGGTGTATGGCGCGCTTGTCCCGGCGTCGCGGTTCATCCCGGAGAACGGGCCGGACAACAAAAAGCAGAGTCTGGGCAGGGCCAATGCGGCCAAGTTCATCGAGCGGCTCTGCAAGTATCCGGGCAACCCTACCGTCATCAAGGAAGCCCAGAGGCACATCCTCGAAGCTCACGCCGAGCGGTTGACCGAAGAGACCGGCAAGAAGGTCACTGTCGAGGACATCGAGGAAGGCCGCGCCCCTCGTCCCAAGGTGCTGGACATGTTCGCCGGCGGCGGGGCCATCCCTCTGGAAGCCCTGCGCCTCGGTTGCGAAGCCTACGCCCTCGACCTCAACCCGGTGGCGCACATCATCCAACTCTGCACCCTGGTCTATCCGCAGAAATACGGAAAGCCCGACCTCAACGCCCGAGGTATGACCGGCCCCAAGAACGCAAAGAGCGAAACCACCTGGGGCGGCCTGGCCGACGAGGTCCGTTACTGGGGCGAATGGGTGCTCAAGAAGGTCAAGGCCGAGATCGGCGACCTCTACCCGCTCATCCCCGATCCCGACAACAAGGGTGAGAAACCTCGGGTTCAAGCCGAAATGTGGCAGTCCTCTGAAAGGGAAACTGTACCGCCAGGGTACCTCGTGCCCGTCGCCTATCTCTGGACGCGGACGGTGCGCTGCAAAAACCTCTCCTGCGGCGCGACGGTCCCGCTTGTCCGGCAGACCTGGCTTTGCAAGAAGAAGGGGCGATATGTGGCTCTAAGAATGGTCGCGCCGAAAGGCAAGAAGGCGGTTCGCTTCGAGGTGGTGGAGAGCCATACCGAGAAGGGCTTAGGCTTCGACCCGGCGGGCTTTTCCAAGGGGGGCAACGCCACCTGTCCGTTTTGTGGGACGGTGGCGGACAGCGACTATGTGAAGGCCGAGGGGTGTGCAGCGCGGATGGGGCGGCAGATGATGGCGGTCGTCTGCACGAGGCCGGGACGGCAGGGGAAGGTGTACCTCTCGGCGGAAGAGGCTTCCAGCCTGTTGGAGAGCACAGGCACGATGCCTGTGCCACCAGAAGACGAAATCCAAAAGCGCATCGAGGCGCTCTACCGGCGCACCGGGCTGACGGTGCCGAACGAGCCGATGGATACAAAAGACCCTACAACAGTTGCTGGTCGTGGTTTTGGCATAAAAACTTTTCACGAGCTCTTTACTCCCCGCCAGATGCTCTGCCTGCTCTCCTTCGCCGCGGCGGTGCGGGAGTGCGTAGCGCAAGCGTCCCGCTTGCGACTAAGCGAAGAACACATAAAGGTAGTTGCGACGTATCTCGGCGTTCTCGTCAATCGGCAAGCGGATTACAACTCATCATTGGCTCGCTGGAACGTTACTCGGGAGTTGATAGCCGGCACATTTGGCCGTCAAGCCCTCCCGATGGTGTGGGATTTTGCTGAGCTTGGACCCTTTGGCGGAGCGTCAGGCTCTCCCGAGGGTGCCCTCGATTGGATCGTTGGCGTGGCAGACGCGCAGGCCGGATCAGGCACGCCCGCCACCGTCTCTCGCGGCTCGGCCACCGCCCTCCCTTGGCCCGATGCCTCATTCGACGCGGTCATCACCGACCCGCCCTACTACGACAATATCCAATATGCGGCTCTTTCGGATTTCTTCTATGTATGGCTCAAGCGCACGGTGGGGCATCTCTACCCGGAGCACTTTACTACAGAAGTTTCGCCAAAGAAGAATGAAGCCGTTGCTTCAGCGTGGCGTCACAAGAGCAAATCGGAGTCTCGGCAAGCCTACGAGCAGATGATGGCCCAGTCGTTCCGTGAAGCGCACCGGGTCCTGAAGCCCGGCGGCCAGATGACCGTGGTCTATGCCCACAAGACAACCCTTGGCTGGTCCACGCTGGTGGACGCCCTGCGTAAGGCCGGCTTCACCGTCACCGAGGCCTGGCCCCTCAATACTGAGAGGAAGTCGCGGCTTATTGCAATGGACTCCGCCGCCCTGACCTCCAGCATCTTCCTCGTCGCGCGCAAACGGGAAGGGGCAAAGACGGGTTCCTACGAAGACGAGGTCCGTCCCGAACTGGAGCGCATCGTCCGCGAGCGGGTGGAATCGCTCTGGAAGATGGGCATCTCCGGAGCGGACCTGGTCATCGCCGCCGTGGGCGCGGGTCTTCGCGCCTTCACTAAATTCTCCCGTGTGGAATACGCCAACGGCGAGGAGGTCCCGGCCGAGAGGTTCCTGGCCGAGGTGGAAGGGGTCGTGCTGGAGACGCTTCTTGAGAAGATCTTCGGGGTAACCGGAAGCGGCGTTGCCGCGGTGGACGGACCGAGCCGGTTCTACGTGCTCTGGCGCTACGCCTACAAGGCGGCCGAGATGGACGCGGGCGAGGCCATAGTTTTCACCTATGGCCAGAATGTGGAATTGGATGGCCAGAACGGCCTTTCGTCCGGCAGCCGCGCGCTGGTCGAAAAGAAGAAGGGCAAGTACCGACTGCTGGACTTTTCCGAACGCGGCGACGACGAAAAGCTGGGCATGCCAAAGGATGATGGCAAATCCGCCCCGCTGATCGACATCCTGCACCGCATCCTTTGGCTTGTGGAAAACGAGCCCCGCAAGCTCAATAACTTCCTCGACGAGGCAAGGCCGGACCGGGAGCGGTTGCGCCTGGTGGCTCAAGCCCTGGCCGGAACCGCGCTGGCCGGCAGAAAAGACGACGGTCCGGAACAGACCGTGGCGACCACACCTGCAGAAGCCGCCGCGCTGAACAAACTTGTTGCCAACTGGCGGGCCCTCATTGACCAGCGGTTGGCCGTTAGAGAAGGAACCCTATTTGAACTCATTCGAAATTCGGAGGCCAAAAAGTGAGCACACATGCACTTCGTCCCTGGACCGACCTGGTCAAGCTTCATCCCGACGTGGAAGCGGGTGCGATGACCGAGGCGGTGTTCGCCATCGATCTGGGAGCCATCGCCGCCAATGAGCCCAACGTGCCCGTGGTCAACCGGGACCCGGAAGCCTTCTTTCAGGCGACCTACCTCACGGCCGATCTGCGAAAGCTCCTGGACGAAGTGCTGGCATCCCTTTCCGGCAAGTCCGGTTACAACCGGGTATTGAAACTCCGGGTGCCGTTTGGCGGGGGTAAATCGCACACTTTGGCAGCGCTTTTCCATGCCGCGCGAAAGCGCGAAGCCCTGGACGGCATTCCGGAGGGGAAGGAGTTCGCCCGCCCCGGTGATGTGGCCGTGGCCGTTTTCGACGGCGAGAAATTCGATGCCCGTAACGGCAAGACGCTGGATAACGGCCGGACCATCCAAACCATGTGGGGATGGATCGCCTGGCAGATCGATCCCGAGAAGGCCTTCCCCATCGTCGCCGAGCACGATAAGGACCGTGTGTCTCCGGGCGGAGATGTGATCCGCGAGCTGCTCACTAAGGGAGCTGGCGGCAGGCCGGTTCTGATCCTCCTCGACGAAGTGCTCAAGTACATGGAGCGGTCCGCGGCGGTTAGTGTCCTTGATTCCACCCTCCAGCGACAGGCCAAGGATTTCTTTCAGAATCTGACCGTCGAGGTGGCCGGGAGCGAGAAGGCAGCGCTCGTCTATTCCCTCACCTGGAGCGCCAGGGAGGCCCTGGGCAATGTCGGGCTGCTTGCCGAGATCGACAAGCTCGCATCTCGGGTGGACCAACTTAGGGAACCTGTCTCAGGAGATGAGGTCCTGCCCATTTTGCAGCGGCGTCTTCTGGGAGGCGCTCCCAACGCTTCCTCAGCCAACGAGGTGTCCACGGCATATCAAGACGTTGTGACCGGCATGCAGCGGGCTCATGCCGAAACCCCCTCCGAGCGCCAGCAAGCCGAGGAGGAAGGCCGTCTGTTGCGGGATCGAATGCGGGCGGCGTATCCATTCCATCCCGCTCTCATCGACATCATGAGGGAACGTTGGACGGCGGTGGATGCCTTTCAGCGGACCCGCGGCGCGCTGCGTTTTCTTGCCTCCTGCATGCACTCCCTCAAGAAGAACGGCGGGGCCAAGGCGCTTCTCGGTCCCGGAGACGTGCCGGTGAAGGATGTGGATGTCCGAGTGAAGATGCTCAAAGAGCTGGGGGTACAGAACGACTACGACCCGGTCATCACGGCGGACATCGACGGTCCGAATGCCCGGGCAAAACGTATCGACGAGCGGATGGCCCGAGAAACCCCTGCGCTTGCCAGCGTGAAACCAGCCATGCGCATTGCCACGGCCATCCTTTTGTACTCGTTTGGCGGGTTGCGACGCGAGGGCTCGGGCAGCGACGAGACACTCCCGCCCGGCGTGACGGAGAACGAACTGCTGGCGGCCTGCGTAGGTCCTGATCTGGATAACATTACGGCCACGGCCGTCTTGTCCGAGCTCCGCAACACATGCCTGTACCTGCATTACGACGGCGTCCGCTACTGCTTCAAAAAGGACCCGAATGTCACCAAGCTGATCGAGGACGCGGAGCAGACCGTTGCCCGCGAGGATTCCCAGGCACGCGGTCACGGCCCGGTCCGAAGCCAAATCAAGGAGATGCTGGATGCCCGCCTGGCCGGACACCACACGGCCATCGTGTGGCCGGCGAAAAGCCAGGACATTCCCGATGAGGACCCGCGATTCCTCGTCGCCTACCTGCCTCTTGAGTTTGCCGCCGAGGGCAAGTCGGATCAGGAACGCCAGGCCAAGGATTACCTGACCAAATACGGGGATCGTCCCCGGCGCTTCCGCAACGGGCTGGGACTCGCGATACCGGAAAAGAAACAAATCGAGGCTTTGCGGCGCGCCGTCCGATATCTCCTGGCTATCGACCGCGTGGAAGCCAAGAAGCAGCAACTCCGGCTCACCAAGGACCAGATTGATCAACTCCGGGAGAGGAAACGCACCGAGCAGGCTGCTGCTGAATCTTGCTTCCGGGAGCTTTACACGGCTGTTTGGTTGCCTCGGGTTCAGGACGGCGAGTTGGAAATAGAGAAAGTGGAACGGGGCGGGCGACCACTTCAGGCGACCGGCGTCCACGAGCGCATTATGGAGCTGCTTACCAGTGTGGGGACGCCGCGCATTCACGGATCGGTGACCCCGCGGAAAATCGCCGAGCGAGTGCGGCTCGGCGAGTCCTTAGTTGAAGGAGAGCCGCCGCTCATGGGCATCAAGGCATCCGATGTCCTTGAATCATTTTTCCGGGATATTGCGCCGCCCCGGTTGGAATCCGCATCCGTCCTGCGCAAGGGGATCGCTCGCGGTGTATCGGAAAGCGTCTTCGCCTATGCGAGCGGAGGCAGTCCCGTTCTTGGTCCTGATGGAAGATACCAGGTAAGTCGCGACAAGGTGATTCTCGGTCGTTCCATTGCCGATGACGAAGTCGATTTCGATTCCGGCTTTCTTATGATGCCGGCAGCGATCCCGGAAGCCCCGGCGGTCCAACCCGCAGGCGCTTTCCCCGTCGATACAGGCGCAGTTTCCCCACCGAGCGTCCATGAGGGCCCGGCCGGAATTGATGTGGGAACCGGTACTGGATCAGTCATGACGGGCACGAATACCGCCGGTCGGAAGAAGCGGGTCGTGCTGACATTCGAAGCGACCAGAGAACAGGTCTTCAAGGCATTCCCGGCCATCGCGAACCTGGCCGACAAATCCGACGGAGCCAGGGTGCGAATCCGCATCGAGGGCTCGTCGGCTGCCGGTTTCGATCCATCCTGGCTACGCAATGCCGTGGACGAACCGCTCGACGAAGCAGACATTGAGCGGACTGCCGAGGAATGACAAAGAGAGGTAAACCATGGCCATGGCAAATGGTGAACGAACCTATCGACTCAAGGCACTGACGGACTTGTGGACCGGCTCGGTCACTCTCGAAGAAACAAATGGTCAAATAAAGGAAAAAACTGGACCGGACCGCCTTATCACCAGCGGCCTGCTCGGCTCCATTCGCTGGTGGTTCGAGGTATTGGTCCGTGGTCTGGGCGGCAGCGCCTGCGACCCAACCGATACGAAATGTGAAGACCGGAACCATTGTGTTGTCTGCGAACTATTCGGCTGTACAGGTTGGGCGCGGAAGTTCAGATTTGAAGTCCTGGATGAGAGAAGCGATATCAAGACAGATCAGATCAAACAAAACCAGACTTTCAGTCTTTGCTTCACACCCCTCCGTCCGATCCGCGGTGAAGAGTGGGCCATCCTGGATGCCACCCTTCGCCTGATCGCCGAATATGGGGCCATCGGCGGCAAGACGGTATTCAAGCCAACGGACGAATCCAGTCGGGCAGGCAAGATGCACCACAAAGACTATGGCCTGGTGCGGATGGGCACGTCTCAGCACTTCGATGGAACAGGGCGGGGTGATTTGGAAACATATCTATCCAAATGGCGGAAGTTCAATCACGGTGAGTTCGCCTGGGCTTCTCTACAGCACTTCTGGTGCGTGAATGGAAAGCATCTTGCGCGTGAAGACAACAACAAGAGCACTTTCAACCAGGTGCTCGGACGTCAAGAGGCAAAAAATCAAGGACAACAGTTGGCCACCGGCACCGATGGAATAGCCAGATGGATTGCCGGCTCACAGCAGGAGAGCAAGAAGGTGTTCAGCTTCAAGAATCCCGCGAGAACCTTTGGCTTCGTGAAACCCGGACTGTTCGATTTTAATGCCATGAAGCAACGTCTGACGAATGCTTGGGGACAGAACGGCTGGGATTTCCTCACCGGTGACGAGATCATGGGCCAGCTATTCGCCAGGAAGGAGGGCCGCTCATGAGTTTCGATTATTACGCCTCGCTGGCCGAAATGAAAGCCTGCCCGAAACAGGCGAACGAAGGCGGACTTGCTTCAGGCTTTGGGGATGGATGCGTGGTCTGGTCCTGCCGTGACGATGAGAAGAACAATGCACGTCAATGCTACATGAAAGGGGCGGCCGAGCTGGAACTCAATCTCCCTCCGGACCTTGATCTCGAGCCGGACCATGCTTCCCTGCCGGATTCGACCTGGTTCGGCATCGACGTTTCTTTCACATTGGTATCACCGTGGTACTCGAAGGACGACCGCCCCTTTCACGTGCTGGACAACCCGGTTCGCAAGGACAGGGTTTTCGGAGTGCCGTTCATGTCTGCGGCCTCTTGGAAGGGACTTCTTCGCTGGGCCTGCCGGATGCAGGCGGGCTTGTCCGGGCATCTCGACTCGCACGGCATGAAGATGATCGGATGGGACGACCCTTCCTGGATTATCCATCTCTTCGGCAATGAAAAAGGAGAAGATGAACACTTCCGATTCGGGACCCTTGTCTTTTATCCAACTTGGTTCAATAAAATCGGCTTTGAGGTGATTAATCCCCACAGCCGTACCCGCCGGGCCGGGACTCAGCCCATTTACTATGAGGTCGTCCCGGCGGGGACAAAAGGCAGGTTGCGGCTGCTCTACGCGCCTCTGCCGGGAGAAATCGAAAACGATAAAGTCACACCCAGCGACTTTATCGACAGCTTCGTCGACAGCATAAAAGCGCTTCTCGAAACGTATGGCATCTCCGCCAAACGCACCGCCGGATGGGGTACTGCGAGGATCGATGAGTGGACAGGTCATGTGAGGGCCTCCGCGCAACCTCCAAAGGCTGAACCGCGATCCACAAAGAAGACTCTCCACAGTCTTCAGGACCTTGGCACTCTGGTACGTGAGCAGAGCACACCCGGTTTCTTCACTTCACAGGATGCGGAAGGATTAAAAGCGGAGATGAAAAGCCGAATTGCCCGGAAGGGAGGTGACCAATGACGGAATTTCAACTTCCAGACACATTGCGGCAACATCGCCCTCTGCTTTTGGCGTGTGAGGCAATCGGCTGGCTTCATATGACCGGCAAGGCCAAAATCGATTTCCTGCGAGAGCACGGTGGCCAGAAGAACAATTATGACTACAAGAAGTGGCATAAGCAGGAGAACCCACTCTTTCCCTGGGATAACCTGCTGCAATGGGTGAAGGGCAAATTCAGCTTGGGGAATAACGCGTGGCCCGGAACTTTCGCAGACTTTCTCTCCAAACATCCGGGCCGAGATGGCGGGATGCTTGGTTTACTCCAGGCCGGCCACGCTATGGCGTCGGGTATCGAGAAGCAGAGTTTCCCGCCAAGGACAGTTGAATATCTGGGCCAGGATATCAGCCACATGTGGTTGTCTTCGGCCTTCGGCCAGCCGGTCCGTAATCTGTTGGCCGACCCGCCTGAATTGCTGACCGAAGCCGGCTGGAAACGCCTGCGTAGACAAATTGAGAAGCTGTTGAAAGATCTTGAATCTTTAGGCAATCCAACATCACCTCATACGGAAAACGATCTCGATGGCTGGTGGCGTTGGCGCGATGGGACGATAGGCCCCGAAGGATGGCTGCGCAAGGCTTTTACCAGCACCTTGGCCGAAACCAGATTGCCGAACAACGACGTCACGCTCTTTGACCAATCCTATGTCGCGGCCGCCTTGTTCAAGAGCGCTGCGGCCGGTGCGATTCTGGAAGACAGCTCGTTCCCCTGGTCCAGCAATGGACTCAAACAACAGACTCGTTGGCGGCTCCTAACCATCGGGATCGGTGGGGACCACTATGAGGCCCGGGCCGTGAAGATCGGCGACTGGACCGGGGCGCGGCTGGCCTTGGACGAGTTTTTCACCAGAGTCTGCAAGCTCGTTGAGGTCGATCTGACTGTGGGTTCCCTGCTGTACAGGGACGGCGAGACCTGTGTCTTTTCGTTCGCAGGGGAGCGATTCGGCCATGATGACAAGCAAGGGTACCAAGGCGGTGATTTACAGATCGCCGATTGGCAAAGCTGGCTGTCTGAACAGATGGACGGCTATGCTCGTGACGCCAACCTCGAGATGCC
>Ga0315282_10009313_pt1 | contig 15636 bp, 17 predicted proteins | sample YL17G07_20_MG_FD_203693 | JGI IMG/M metagenome (GOLD analysis project Ga0315282, IMG submission 203693) | Sediment microbial communities from Yellowstone Lake, YNP, Wyoming, USA - YL17G07_20 | ecosystem: Environmental > Aquatic > Freshwater > Lake > Sediment | place: USA: Wyoming | collected...
CCCGCAGCAGGAGCTGAGGGAGGTTCTGATCGAGAGCGTCGACGCCCCGGCCTACCTGCGGCAGGGCGACGCCTTCCGGCTGACCATCTCCGTCTACAGCACCTACGAGACCGATGCGGTGGTGCAGGTCTCCGTCGACGACAGGCAGGTGAGCGAAGAGGTCAAGCATCTGCACGTCGGCGGCAACTCCTTCGGCCTCGACCTGACGGCGTCGAGCCAGGGATACCACACCTTCCGGGCCAGGGTCGACGCCGCCGGGGACACCTACCCGCAGAACGACGAGGGGTGGGCCTACACGGTCGTCAAGGCGCCGGGGAAGGTGCTCGCCATCGCGAACCGCGCCGAGGACCTGCAGCCGCTGCGGCAGGCGCTCACGGCGACGGGGCTCGACGTCGAGGCACAGCCGCCGGGCTTCATCCCTCCCCGGCTCACGCCGCTGTCCGCCTACGACGGGCTCCTCCTCGTGAACGTGCCGGCGTCGAGCCTGAGCTTCGACCAGATGAAGACGGTCACGTCGTTCGTCCGCAGCCTGGGGCGCGGGCTCGTCGTCGTCGGCGGCGACTCCAGCCTGAGCCTGGGCAACTACATCGACACGCCCCTGGCCGAGGCGCTCCCGGTCCTGATGAACGTGCCGGGCGGGGTCGAGCGGGGGAACGTCGGCATGCTGCTGGTGGTCGACAAGTCTGGCAGCATGGACGCCAGCGAGGAGGGCGTGAAGAAGGTAGCCATGGCCCGGGACGCCGCCCAGAAGGCCGTGGCGCTCCTGGAGAGCCCGGACGTCGTCGGCGTGGTGGCCTTCGACACCTCGTCGCAGGTGCTCGTCGAGCCGCAGGCCATCGGCGCCCCGGCGAACCGGCAGAAGATCCAGGACCTCATCTCCCGGCTCGAGGCGTCCGGCGGCACCGACATCCGCCAGGCCCTCGAGCGGGCCATGAACCTGATGCCCAGCGTCCGGACGAGGTACCGGCACATCATCCTGCTCAGCGACGGCCGGCCGAACCAGGACGCCAGGTACGACGATCTCATCCGGCGGATGCGGAACGGAAAGGTCACGCTCTCGACCATCGCCATCGGGAGCGACGCCGACCTGGCCCTGATGCAGGAGCTGGCCCAGCAGGGCGGCGGGCGCTACTACTACGCCGAGAAGGCCAGGGACGTCCCGCAGATAACCATGCGCGAGGCCCGGATAGCGTCCGGCGCCGCCTCGGTCGAGGGCACCTTCAGACCCCAGGCGCCGAGCGCCGGCACCGACAGCCCCCTGCTCCGGTCCCTGAGATACGACCAGCTTCCGGCGGTGACCGGCTACGTCGTCACGGTGCCCAAAGACACGGCTCACGTCGCTCTGATCACCGAGCGCGAAGACCCGCTCCTCGCCCACTGGCACTACGGACTCGGCCGCGTCGTCACCTGGACCTCCGACGTGACGCCGAAGTGGGCCGCCGACTGGCTGACCTGGCCAGGGCTCGCCCAGTTCTGGTCGCAGGCGGTGCGCTGGAGCCTGCGCAGCCCGGCCGACCCCAACCTGCAGGTCTCCAGCTCGGTTCGGGGCCGACACGTCACCATCCGCGTCGACGTCACCGACGACGACGGGGTCTTCCAGGACCTGCTCGACGTGCGGGCCCGGGTGCTGACCTCGGAGGGGCAATCAGACGAGCTTCGCCTGGCGCAGACCCGGCCGGGCCGCTACGAGACCGCCTTCGCCGTCGCCGCCGAGGGCGCCTACGAGCTGGACGTGGCGCAGCGCCAGGGCGACGCCGTCGTCCGCGAGGAGACGGCGGGGTTCGTCGTCCCCTACCCGCCGGAGTATCGGAGCTTCGGGCTCGACGCCGAGCTTCTGGCCAAGGTGGCCGCCATCGGCGGCGGACAGGTGCTCCGCGAGCCGCGCGAGGCGTTCCGCCGGGACATCCTCTTCGAGGGCCAGATGCGCCTGCCGCTCTGGCCCTGGCTCCTCACGGTGGCGACCGTCCTCTTCCCTCTGGACGTGGGCGTCCGGCGGCTGAAGATCTCCCCGTCCTACCTGCGCCGCAGGCTCTGGGTGCCGTTCGTCGAGGCCGCGGTCCGGCTGAACCAGACGCCGGGCCGAGTGGTATACTTCATCCGCAAGCACCGACCGCGGTGACGCTGGCCCGGCCCCCCGCGCTACGGTGCCGAGCGCGCGATGCGGCCGTGCGCGCGAGAGACAACATCAGGCGGGGGCCTGACGCCTCGACCGGGGCGATGGCCGCGTGCTGGAGGCGGCAGTGGGGGTTCGGGCGCGGAGCGGCGGGGGGTGGCAGGTGCGGGTGCTGGAGATGCTTGCCCCGGGCGCCTGGGTCGGCCTCGCCTACGTCGTCGTCGAGCTGGAGCCGGCTGACCTCGCCAGCCGAATCGCCTTCTTCGCCGCGCTTGGCCTGGCGCTGCTCGCCACGTCAGGATTGGCGGCCTACGGGCTCTCGTTCACCCTCTTCTCGGACGAGCGCTACCGGGGCAACCTCCGGCGCTCCCTGTGGCAGGGGGCCATCGTCGCCGGCGTGGGCGTGGCGGCAGCTCTCCTCCAGGCCGGGCGACTGCTCACCCCGCTGGCCGGGGCCGCGCTCGCCGGGCTGTTCCTGATTGGACAGATAGCCGCGCTGCTGAGAGAATAAAGGAGGATAGGCCACCGTGCGTCTCATCGACCTCAGCCTGCCGATCAAGCCCCACCACCGCTGGCCCACCGAGGTGTACCAGATCAAGCAGTACGAGACCGGCTTCCGGACGACCGGGGCTCGGCTGGAGGCCCACAGCTTCACCCACGTCGACAGCCCGCTGCACCTCGTGCCGGGCACCGCGACCATCGACGAGGTGCCGCTGACCCAACTCGTCGGCCCGGCCGCGGTCGTCGACCTCACCTACAAGCGAGACCGGGAGGCCATCACGCCCGAGGACCTGGACCGGGCGGGCGGCCACGTCCAGCCGGACGACATCGTCCTGCTCCGGACGGACCTGGGCCGGCGCTACTCCTGGGAGACGCCGGAGTTCTGGCAGCAGGCGCCTTACCTGACCCGCGAAGCGGCCGAGTGGTTCCTGCCCCGGCGCCCCAAGGCCGTCGGCTACGACTTCCCCCAGGACTACGTCATCCGCGAGATGGGCCGGCGCGTGCCGGCGGTCGAGGAATTCGTCGTCCACCAGACCTTCCTGCGCAACAACATCCTCAACGTCGAGTACCTGACGAACCTGCACGAGATCCGGAAGCCCCGGGTGCAGGTATTCATACTGCCGCTGAAGCTGGAGACGGCCGAGGGCGCCCCGGCGCGGGTCGTGGCGGTGGAGGAGTGACCGGGGGCCCGGGTGCCGGGGGTCAGGGAACGCGGGCAGGTGTTTTCTCGCAGGCCGCCCCGCCTCTCCCCCCTGGGAGAGGCCGGCGCGAGGCGCAGCCGAGCGCCGGGTGAGGGCGGTCTACCGATCCCTCCTGCCGGTCTCGCTCATCCTGCGACCTCCCTGCCCAACGCCGCCTCGAGCGCCTCCCTGGGGATGGCTCCCCGACGGCGGATGGTCGGCCTGGGAGTGGTCAGGTCGAGGACGGTGGACTCGACGCCGCCCGGACAGCGGCCGCCGTCGATGATAAGCGGGATGCGCCCACCAAGCTGCCGGGCCACCTCCTGGGCGGTCAGGGGGTTGGGCTGGCCGGAGAGGTTGGCGCTGGTCGCCGCGAGGGGCGCCCCGAGCCCCCGGATGAGGGCCAGGGCCACCGGGTGAGCGGGCACGCGCACGCCGACCGTCGGCCCGCCGGCCGTGACCACGTCGGGCACGGCCGGCGAGCGCCAGAGGACCAGCGTCAGCCCACCCGGCCAGAAGCGCCGGGCCAGCGCCTTCGCCTCCGGCGGCACCTCCCGCGCGACGAGAGCCAGGTCGTGCTCGGGCGCGACGAGCAGGGCAATGGGCCTGTCGGCCGGCCGGACCTTGGCGGCGAAGAGCTTCGCCACCGCCTCCGGCCGGAAGGCGTCGGCACCGACGCCGTAGACGGTGTCGGTCGGAAAGGCGACCAGCTCGCCTCGCGCCAGCAGCTCGATCCCGCGACGCAGCGCGTCCGGACCGCTGGCCGGCAGCACCTCGGCGATCACAGTTGGACCCCCATCGGCCCACCCGGACCTGTCGCGGGGACCTCGACGACCACCACCCTGTCGAGACCGGCGTGGTCGCGGAGCAGGCGCACGGCGGCGCCGGGGAACGCCTGCGCCGCCATCTCGACCGCCGCGGAACCCTGGCCCGCTCCGATCTCGAACAGGAGCGCCCCGCCCGGCCGGAGGCAGCCCGGGGCCTGGGCGAGCAGCCGACGGTAGACCGCCAGGCCGTCGGCGCCGCCGTCCAGCGCCAGCCGCGGCTCCCGGGCGACCTCGGGCTGGGCGCGCGCGAGGTCGGCGGCCGAGACGTAGGGCAGGTTGGCGGCGATGAGATCGACCCGCTCCGGCAGAGGCGCGAGCAGGTCCCCGAGCAGCGGCACGACCCGCCCGGCGACCCCGTGGCGCCGCGCGTTCTCGGCGGCGACTTCCAGGGCCTCGGCCGAGACGTCGGCGGCGTAGACGAGCGCGTCCGGCCGGTGGACCGCCAGGCTCACGGCGATGGCGCCCGAGCCCGTGCCGACGTCCGCGAGGACGGGGGCCGGGGAGGGCAAGGACCTAGCCCCCCGCTCCCCCCTCAGCCCCTGCTCGGCACCTCCGGCCCGCGGGGGAAGGGGGGGACGGTCCCGCTGCAAGGGCAGCTCCCCGAGCACTCTCAGCGCCTCCTCGACGAGCAGCTCGGTCTCGGGGCGAGGGACGAGCACACGGCGGTCGACGAGGAAGTCGAGGCCGAAGAACTCGCGGTGGCCGACGACGTAGGCCAGGGGCTCCCGGCCGGCGCGCCGGGCGACGAGCGACTCGTAGGCGGCGAGCTCCGCCGGAGACAGGGGACGATCGGGCTCGCGGTAGAGCTCGACGCGGGACAGGCCGAGGCAGCGCTCCATGAGGATTCTGGCCTCCAGCCGAGGGTCCTCGATGCCGGCTGCCTCCAGCCGCCGGCTCGCCCTGGCGAGGGCCGTGGCAGCCGCACCGCCGTCGATCACGCCGCCTCCCGGGCCCGCCGGTCGTGGACGGTCAGGGCCTCGACGACTTCGGCCAGGTCGCCGTCGAGAATCCGCGGCAAGCCGTGCACAGTCAGGCCAATCCGGTGGTCGGTCAGCCGGTCCTGCGGGAAGTTGTAGGTCCGGATCTTCTCGCTGCGGTCGCCGGTGCCTACCTGGGAGCGCCGAGCCGAGTCGACCGCCTCCGTCCGCTTGCGCTGCTCGATGTCGTAGAGGCGAGCGCGGAGGACGGCCAGCGCCTTCTCCTTGTTCTTGATCTGCGAACGCTCGTCCTGGCAGGTGACGACCATGCCGGTGGGCAGGTGGGTGATCCGGATGGCCGTGCTCGTCTTCTGGACGTTCTGCCCCCCGGCTCCCGAGGAGCGGAAGACGTCGATCTTGAGGTCGTCGGGGTTGATGCCGATCTCGACTTCCTCGACCTCGGGCAGAACCGCGACCGTGGCCGTCGAGGTGTGGATTCGGCCGCTGGCTTCGGTGGCCGGCACGCGCTGCACCCGGTGGACGCCGCTCTCGAACTTCAGCCTGGAGTAGACGCCGCGACCGTGAATCTCGAAGATGATCTCCTTGAAGCCGCCGATGCCCGTCTCGTGGGCGTCGACGATCTCCACGCTCCAGCGCTGGCGCTCGGCGTAGCGACTGTACATTCGGAAGAGGTCCGCCGCGAAAAGCGCCGCCTCATCGCCGCCCGCGCCGGCCCTGATCTCGACGAAGACGTCCTTGTCGTCGTTCGGGTCGCGGGGCGCGAGGGCGCTCTTCAGCGCCTCCAGCAGACTCTGCTGCCGCTCCTGGAGGACGCGAATCTCCTCTCGGGCCATCTCGGCGAGATCCTCGTCGAGCCCATCCCCGAGCATCGCCTCGGTCTGCTCGAGGCTTCGGGTCGTGGCCCGATACTCCCGGTACTGCCGGACCGCCTCTTCCAGCGATGCCTGCTCCCGGGCATAGTCCTGTAGTCGCTCCACGTCGCCGACGACGTCCGGCCGGGCCATCAACTCCGTCAGCTCTTCGTAGCGCTTGCTCATCATCTCTAGCTTGTCGATCATCTTCTGTCACCTGCCTCTGCGACCTGCCTCTGCCGCGGCCCAACAAAAAGCGGCGATGCTCCCACCGCCGGCCTGTTGCCATACCTCGACTGCCTATATGATACCAGGGAAGAGCCCCGCTCCGCAAGGGCCGAGCGAGCGGGAGCTCGCGTCACGTATGAGGACACGAGCGTCGCAAACAGGGGAACTTGGGGTATACTTGGGCTGAGCGATGCTGCGAGGTGCAAGCGTGGCTCGGGAACCGCCCGCCCAGCGCACGATGTTGATGGGCCAGCGGCTCTGGCGGACCGCCGAGCGAGATCTGGCCAGCGCGAGGATGAACCTCCAGCCTGGCGGCTACTACGTCGCGGCCTACCTTGCACATCAGGCCACGGAGAAGGCTCTCAAGGCCGCTCACTGGCACCAGCGAGGCGAGGAAGCGCCGTGGACGCACGACCTCTCGGTCGTCGCCGAGCGGCTGACCGAGCAGCCAGGTGACATCCCTGCGGGGGTGCGGGTGGCCTTGGCGCAGTTGGACCCTGTGTATGAACGCAGCCGCTACCCGACCGGGAACGTGAACGACCCGATCCCGGCTGACCTGTTTGGGGAGCAGGAGGGCCGCCTGGCGATCGGATCGGCCGAGGAGGTGATGGCATGGGTGCAGACGTTGCTTCAGCGACCACCCGGCCGGGCGCGGCCCACGAAGAGCTCCTGATCCGGTTCGCGCGCCTGATGCGCGAGCGGTACGGCGCCCGCGTCTTCCTCTTCGGCTCCCGAGCGCGCCGCACCAACCGGCCGGACAGCGACTACGACCTGGTAGCGGTTGCTCGAGCTTTTTGCAAGCAGCCGGTGCTGCGCCGCGCGCTTGACCGGCGCCAGTTGTGGCTTGAGGCCGGAGGCTGGCGGAAGGCACTGGACCTGCACTGCTACACACCCGAGGAGTTCCGGGAGGAGCTGGCTGGTCTGGGGTACCTCGGCCAGGCCAAGGCTCGCGGCGAGCTCATCGAGATCAAGGTGCGGCGAGTGGCGTGAGAGCCGGCAACGGCGAGACTCTGCAAAGCACGTCGGAATCGCGACAGCCAGCAAAGGGACTCGGCTCGCTACCTGGCCGGCGCCGAGTCCCCCGCGTCTCCCCGATGAGCTCCGTCGGGCGCTGCTGCTACCTGTCCACGAAGAGGACGCCGCCGCTCGCCAGGTTCTCGCGCGAGACCTCGTGGAACACGATGGTCACGGCCGAGGGCTCCGTCTTCAGGTTCTCCACGATGGCGTTGGTAATCTCCTTGGCCACCTTGCGCTTCTGCTCCACGGTCCGGCCGGGCAGAAGCTCTATGGTCACGATGGGCACCGCGCTTACCTCCTGTTGCCTTTCCTGCTAGACGCCGATGGCGTCGGCGGCCCAGCCCACGCCAAGCTCCTGGAGCTTCGCCCGGGTCGGCACGCCGTCGCTGGACCAGCCCATCACGGCGTAGTAGAACTGCTTGGCCGCCTGCCACTCCTTTTCCTTCAGCGGAGCGGTCGTCGGGAGCGGATCGCCGATCTGCTGGAACATGCGCTTCGGCAGCGTGTCGTCCTTGGCCGTGATGCCCTCGCGGACGTTGTAGGCCCGCAGCAGGCTGTTCATCCGCTCGCCGACCTTCATCAGCTCGAAGAGGGTGGCGTTCCAGCCCGTCGCGCCGCGAACCAGCTCGACCGTGCGGTCGAAGCCCCACGGCAGGAAGAGGCACATGCCGATGCAGTTGCCGAAGCTCGACCAGTTCACCGCGTGGGTGTAGTACGACATCTTGTCGGGCCCGATGTCGTTGAACGCCAGCGGTGGGATGTTCAGGCCCATCGCCCGGATGCGGTCCATCCCCGGACCAGGGCGCATCGTCGTGTCGTGGATGTTGTGGCAGTGGTCGGCCCCGGTGGGAGACAGGGAGTAGCCAACCCCGAGCCCCTGCTTGATCCGGGGCTCGTGCATCGGGAACTCCTGCCCCTTGACGTGCATCGCCAGCTCTTCGGCGCCCTTCCCGATCTTCTTCGCCGCTCGGGCGACGCCCTCGGCCAGCAGCCCGCCGATGCCCTCGCGCCGGGCGATCTTCTCGAGGACGGCCAGCATCGCCTCGGCGTTGCCGAACCGCAAGTCGATCCCGCCCGTGTCCTCCCTGGTCAGCAGGCCCCGCTCGTAGCACTCCATCGCGAAGGCGATGACGTTGCCCGTGGCGATGGTGTCGAGGCTGTAGGCGTTGCAGAGCTGGTTGCCCTTGGCGATGGCCTTCAGGTCGCCGACGCCGCAGTCCGAGCCCAGCGCCGCCATCGTCTCGTACTCGGGGCCGCCGTACTCGGGGATCACACCCAGCTCGTCGACCTTCACGGCGCGCTTGCAGCGGATGACGCAGGCGTAGCAGTTCTCCCGGCCGACCAAGATGGTGTCGGCCATCGTCTGCCCGGTGATCGCCTCGGCGTGCTCGAAGACCCCCGTCTGGAAGTTCCGGGTCGGCAGCCCGCCGTTCTTGCTCAGGTCGATCAGGCCGCCAGAGGTGCCGAGGTTGTGCATGCCCCCGGAGACTTGCATGAAGTTGTCGGCGATCCACTTGGCGTGCTTGCGGATGAGCTCCGGATCGGCCCACTCGGGCCCGCCCCGGCCCCGGGCGGCCACCGCCTTGAGGTTCTTCGACCCCATCACCGCGCCCATCCCGCAGCGACCCGCCGCGTGCTTCAGATCGTTGATCACGCAGGCGAAGCGCACCAGGTTCTCGCCGCCCGGCCCGATCTGGGCCGTCCGAATCCGGCCGTCGCCCAGCTCCGAGCGGATGGCCTCCTGGGACTCCAGCGTGTTCATCCCCCAGAGCTTGCTCGCATCCCGGACCTCGGCCTCGCCGTCGTGGACCCAGAGGTAGACCGGCTTCGCGGCCTTGCCCTCGACGACGATGGCGTCGAACCCGGCGTGCTTGAGCTCGGCGCCGAAGAAGCCGCCGGCCTCGGCTTCGCCGTAGCCGCCGGTCAGGGGCGACTTCGCCCCGACGCTGCTCCGCCCGCTGCCGGAGATGGGCGCCCCGGTGAGCGGACCGAGCGAGAAGACCAGCCGGTTCTCCGGCCCCATGGGATCGGCCCCAACTGGCACCTCCTTGAACAAGAAGTAGGCGTTGAAGCCACGTCCGCCGTAGTACGTCCGGTAGAACGTCTCGTCGTACTCCTCCTTGGCAATCCGGCCGTTAGACAGGTTCACCCGGAGGATCTTGCCGTTGTGCCCCTTCGGCATCCCACTTCTCCTGCAAGTGCTGATGGTCTGGTCGGCGCGCGCTCGGCGCTGGGGTGCTACCCTCCGCTGATCAGCGGCATGACCGCCACCTGGTCGCCGTCCCTCAGGCGAGTCTCGAGGCCGGCCCCGAGGAGCACGTTGCTGCCGTTGATCAGCATCGCGATTGAGGGCAGGATGGTCTGCTCGTCGAACAGGAGGGACGGAGACACCGGGCGATCGGTGGCTTGATCGATGGCGGACAGCAGGCGGCGCAGGTCGGCGCCGTCGGTCAGATCGAGGGAGATCTCCAGTCGGCCCGCCAGCGTCGCCACATCGCCGAACAGCCTCACGCGCACTCGCACCGCAATGCCCTCCGCTCGTGGCTGCCCCCAACCACCAGGCAACCGGGCCGCTCGCTCCATCCGCAGTCACGCGGACTCGCCCGCTCAGGCTAGCAACCGGGAGTTAACTCCAAGGTTAACGGCCGTAAACCGGGGGTGAACGGGCACCCGAGCCGCCGGCCACGGCGTGTTCGCCGGAGCGATGAAGGGCCTCGGCTTGGTCGGCAGGTATTGCACTCACCGCTTCCGCTGAACCAGCACCCGGAAGTCTCCGAGACCGCCAGTCCTGATGAGCTCGGCGAGGGCCAGATCCGCCTCCAGGCGCCGGGCCGGACACAGGCCCGAGCCCAGGCGGGCGGCCACGTCTGGAATGCCCAGCCCCACGAGGAACGCCCGCTGCGCCGTGAGCTCGATCGTCTCCAGGCCGACGTCCTCGCCGTGCCGCATCAGCGACGTGAACTCCACGTGGGCGGTGACGTCTTGCAGGCCGACTCTGACCAGCGGCTCCTCGTCGACGTGTCGGTAGTAGCAGAGCAGCGTCCCGTAGCGGCGCTCCGGCGCGTAGTACTCCGCGGCCTCCCAGCCGCAGGACGAATGGTAGAGGGCGAGCTCCATGGACTCGGCAAACGTCAACGGACCCGAGCACTCGATGCGCGCGCGGATCTCGGCCACCAGCTCCAGACGGCCAGGACTCTCGGCCATTTCCTCGCCCACCCCGTTCGTCTTGCTCGGTCAGACCTGCCCCGCGACGAGCTCCGCCTCGACGAGCTCGCAGATGACGTGGGCGACGGCGATGTGCGCCTCCTGGATGCGCGGCGTCTCCGCCGACGGCACTCGGAAGCACAGGTCGACGAGCGCGGTCAGCTTGCCCCCGGTCTCTCCGGTGAGGCCGATGGTCTTCGCGCCCAGCTTCCTCGCCGCCTCGACGGCAGCCAGGACGTCCGGCGAGCTGCCGCTCGTGCTGATGGCCATCAGCACGTCGCCGGGCCGCGCGAGCGCCTCGACCTGTCGGGCGAACACGCGGTCGAAGCCGTAGTCGTTGCCGATCGCGGTGAGCATGGCGCTGTCGGCCGTCAGGGCAATCGCCGGGAGGGGCCGACGCTCCTGGAGATAGCGGCCGACGAGCTCTCCGGCGACGTGCTGCGCGTCCGCAGCGCTGCCGCCGTTGCCGCAGAGCAGGAGCTTGTGCCCGGAGCGGAACGCGTCGACGATGGTCCGCGCGGCCGCGGCGATGTCGTCCGCCGCCTGATCGGCCACGGCGCGCTGGACGCGGGCGCTCTCCTCGAGCCGGGCCCGGATCAGATCTCGGATGTGTGCGTTGACGGGTTGGCTCACGCTGCCTCCTGTGTCGGGCGCCGATGGGGAGCGAAGGCGCCCCGACAGGAACTATACCACGGCTATCTCAGCGCGCAATCGTGTGCACGACCAGGACACCCATTCGGCATTGGTGCCCCGCCACCCCGCCCTGGTGAGGGGGATGCTGGGAGACACCCCCAGGCCCCCGCCCTGACGGGGCGCTAGCACGGCAGCGAGTAGACCTCCGCCGCCGTCCTACCCAGGCACCACTCGAGCTCTTCGTCGGACAGGCCCGCCGTCCGGAGCTTCACCAGCTCGGTCGCGCAGTTGTCGGCGTGGTCGGTGCCGAACATCACCCGCCGCGCGCCGACGGCTCGGCAGAACCTGCGCACGAGGTGGCCGGGCGTCCAGCTCACCTCCAGATAGACGTTTGGCCGGTTGATGGCTACCTCCAGCGCCTCCGCCGCGTAGATCATCGCCCCGGAGTGAGCCATCACGATCTTCACGTCGTCGAACTCCCGGGCGACCGGGAGGAGCGCCGACGGCAGCGCCCACGGGACGCCGCTGCCGGTGTGCACCATCACCGGCACCTTCAGCTCGCGCGCCACCTGGAAGACGAGCCGCCCGGGCCGAAGCCCGACGCCCACCGAGTGCGCCGTCGTGTTGAGCTTGATCCCCACGAAGCCGAGCTCGTGCACGCAGCGCTCGGCCTCGGCGCGGTAGACGTCCTCGGGCAGGTGGGGGCTCGGGTTGGCCATGCCGTAGACCCGTCCGGGGAACCGCTTCGCGAGCGCGGCGACCGCGTCGTGCTGCTCGCGGGCCGTGGCCAGGTCGAGGACCGTCGCCGGCTGGGTGATGAGCGTGTCCACGCCCTGCCCCTCCAGCTCCTCGATCAGGTACTCCGGGCGGAAGTCCTCCTGGAACACGTAGTCGAAGCCCAGGTGGCTGTGGACGTCGATTACCTTCACCGAGCGCCTCCTCTGAGACCGGTATCCGGGCTGATCTCGCGGGCGGCTGCCCGCAGGCCGTCGATCCCCTCCCGAACCGCTCGGGCGAGCAGCCATACGTCTCCATAGTAAGCCAGGCAGCGGAAGCCGCGGCGGAGGTACGCCCGGCCGATCTCGACCGTCTCCACCATAATTCCGGGCGCGACGCCGTGCCGCCCGCACGCCTCGACCACGCGACCGATGGCCTCCAGGAACCGCGGGTGGTCGAACTGGCCGGGGATGCCCATCGTCTGAGTCAGGTCGAAGTGCCCGACCCAGCCGACGTCCACGCCCTCGACCGACAGAATCTCGTCGGCGTTCTCGACGCCCCGCTCGCTCTCAATCAGGACGACGACCATCGTCTGCTCGTTGGCCGCGCGCATCTTCGCCGCCACGTCGCCCCCGACGAAGTCGTCGTGGGCAATGCCGAAGGCGCAGCCACGGCGCCCCTCCGGGTGGTACTTGGCGGATCGGACGATCAGCTCGGCCTGCTCCCGCGTCTCGACCATCGGCACGATGACCCCCATCGCGCCCACGTCCAGCACCCGCGCGATGAAGTGGTACTCGGCGGCGGGGACCCGGACGAGTGGGACGAGGTCAACGCCGCGCGCCGCCGCCATCAGGTTACGAATGGTCTCCATGCTCAGGCCGGTGTGCTCCATATCGTAGAACACGAACTCGGCGCCGGCGGCTGCGAACAGCCGGGCGATCCCCGGCGTTGCGCACTCGAACATCCCGGTGCCAAACGCCAGTCCGCCGCTTCGCAGCGCCCGCTTGACTCGATTCACTTTCATCGTCACTGTCTCCTTCCCAGCTTAGCCCGCCAGCCGGGCCGCTCCAGCACCTCCCGGTTGACGACGTTGCTCGGCACCTTACCCCGGGCGACGCTCAGGACGGCCTGACAGGCTCCGGCGCCGTTGCCCCGGAAGCACTCGTCGGTGTGGCAGATGGCGTGCGGTGCCAGGATGACGTTGTCGAGTGTCACCAGCGGATCGTCCGGGGGAGGCGGCTCCACGTCGAACACGTCGAGCGCCGCACCGGCGATCCAGCGCTCGCGCAGCGCCCGGGTGAGGGCGGCCTGGTCGACTATGGGCCCGCGCGCGGTGTTGACGAGGTAGGCGGTCGGCTTCATCAGGCGCAGCTCCTTCTCGCCGATGAGGCCGCGCGTCTGCTCGTTCAGCGGGCAGTTGATGGAGACGAAGTCCGAGCGCGCCAGCAGGTCCGACAGGCTGACCATCTCGACGCCCGCCTCGGCCGCCTGCTCGGGAGTGACGTAGGGGTCGTAGGCCAGGTGGACCATCTCGAAGGGGCGGATGAGCCTGAAGACCTCGCGGCCGATGTTGCCGAGCCCGACGAGGCCAAGCGTTCGGCCGGTCAGGCCCATCCCGACGTAGCGCATCTTCTCTTCCGAGCGCCCGGTCCGGACGAGCCGGTCCTTGTCGAACATCCGGTGGGCGAGCGCGAGCACGAAGGCGACGACCGACGAGGCGACCGGCCGGCGCACGCCGTCGGGGGTGATGGTGACGGCGACGCTCGCCTCCGTCGCGGCGGGCATGTCGATCCGGTCGTAGCCGACGCCGAACCTGGCGATGAGGAGCAGGCGGTCCGCACTGGCGAAGGTCTCGCGGCCGAACCGGGGCCCGAGCGCGATGACGGCGTCGTAGTCGGCGATTTGCTCCGGCGTGACCTCGGGCCGATGCTCCGGGAAGAACTCGTAGGCCACCTCTGGCGCCGCGTCGAGCAGGTCCAGCCCGATGTCGCGGAACGCCAGCCCGCCGTCGGGTGTGAGGAAGTCGCGCGTGATGCCCACGCGGAACCTGCCAGGCATGAGTGCCCTCCTGTATGCGGGATGTGTGCGCCGTAGCGTCGGCGGACATGATAGCACAGTGCTCACTCGGCCGCTCGGCGTCGCGGTCTCGCTCGCCACGGCGGCGTCTCAACCCAAGTTCTTACGGCCGGGTGGCGAACTCTTATCGGCCCTTAATCGACATTTGGTGCGACCGCGCCTAGAATCCGGGCACGAAGCGTCGAGGGCCATGCGCAGCCGACGAGGCGCAGCACCCCGCGAGATAGGCGACTGGCAACCGTCGAAGGAGGAGTTGATGGCCCTGGAAGTGGGGCAGGAGGCGGACCGGCTCCAGGCGACGCCGGAGCAGGAGGTGCTGCGGGAGCGGGCTGACGAGTTGCGGGAGTGGCTGCTGCACCTCGAGAGCTGGGTCGAGCTGCAGATGGCGGCGACTCGGGCGTTGGTGGCGCTGCTGGAGGAGAGCCGCGAGTCGGTCGATCGCCGGAGCCCGGGCGGTGCCAAACGTCGGGCCGGGTAGGCATCCGAGAGCCACAGGCGGGCCGCGAGTCAGGTCGGCCGGGGCAAGGCCCCGGCCGACCTGACGCTTTCCCGGACAAGCGAGCCCCGGCGGGGGGAGATGACAGTCAAGAGAGCATCAGCCGCATGAAGCGCTCGACCGACTCGTCGGTGAGGTGGGGCGCGTCGAATCCGCGGCAGCGGCGGGCACGCTCGACGTCCCGGGCCAACTGCAGCCCGTGCTGCTGGACCGAGAGGTAGGTGCCCCGCGAGTTGTGGAGCCAGCTCAGGTACTCCTGCTCGGTCTGGCCCGGCGTCGGGATGAGGAGCGCCTGGGCGCCGAGCTCCACGAGCTCCATCAGCGTCGTGTACCCGGACCGGCTGACGATGAGCCGCGAGCGGTTCATCATGTTCTCTTGCTGCCGGCGGTCCAGGTAGCTGAAGACCTGGGCGCGGCCGCACTTTCGGAGGCGGAAGGGCTCCTCGGGCTTCCCCAGCGCGACCACCACCCGTCCCGGCAGGTCGTCCACCTGGCCGAGGACGAGCTCCTCCAGGATCGTCCGCTGAGGCTCGGGCCCGGATATCGTGACGAAGTAGTCCACGTCGACCGGCACGGAGCGACGGCGGACGCTGGCGAGTATTCCGATGTACTCGAGGCGGTCGGGCTCGAAGAAGCTGAGGCCGTGGCTCAGGTCGCCGCTCAGGCCCTCGCCCTCGTAATCGGGCACGACGATGCGCTTGGCCCGGCGGAGCATGCTGTAGGAGAAGTACTCCACGGCCAGCTCGAGCTGGCGGTTGCGTCGGGGGGCGATGGCGCGCAGGCCGTGGACGATCTGGTAGGAGTCGACGCGCCGGCTCTGCACGCCGAAACGGTTGTCGGAGATGATCCGGTCGAAGCGGCGGCTGCGGAGGAGGTCCTGGAGGGCCCGCTGCTCGGACAGGATGGACCGGAACACCAGGGGTACACTCAGCGCCATCTTGGTGTAGAACACCCTGGCCGTGCGGGCCAGGGGCTTCGGGACGTCAGGCCAGTCGAAGAACTCGCAGTGAGGACCCAGCTCCCGCCGGAGCAGCGAGAGGGCCCGGTCCGTCGAGACGACTGCCACCTCGCACCCGGTCTCCAGGAGTCGGGTGATGAGCGGCAGGTCGCGGGTCGCGTGCCCCAGTCCCCAAGAGCCGACTGCGAACAGGACCTTCATCGCCCTCTTGGTCCAGATCGTGGGCATCCCCGCCACTTGCGTCTCCGACGTCTGCGGCTTGACCGGAGCTTCCACAGGCTTGTTGTACACCTCCTTGGCGAGCCAGCGCCACCCGGCCGCTAGCTCCCAGGGCAGTATACCAGCGTCGGCCAGACCTCGTCAATGGCGGGCCACCCCGCACCGACGGGCATTTCAC
>Ga0315282_10009314_pt1 | contig 15635 bp, 18 predicted proteins | sample YL17G07_20_MG_FD_203693 | JGI IMG/M metagenome (GOLD analysis project Ga0315282, IMG submission 203693) | Sediment microbial communities from Yellowstone Lake, YNP, Wyoming, USA - YL17G07_20 | ecosystem: Environmental > Aquatic > Freshwater > Lake > Sediment | place: USA: Wyoming | collected...
ATGTTAGCGATTAAGAGCGAGGGCAGTGCTCTGATGGTGAATGGTGAATAGTGAGTAGTGAATGGTCAGCAATGATCCGTGTGGAGCAAGAGGTCGGTTGATGCTCCTCTGAAGTCCCGGATCACTCTATCCGAATCACGATTCACTACCACCGCTCCATCTCGGCCCACCACATATCACTTCCCAACCGCTTTTCTCAGTTCCTTCCACGTCTTCTTCATATCCTCCGAAATCAGCTTCGTGTCCGACAACACCGGCATGAAGTTCGTATCCCCGCTCCAGCGTGGCACGACATGGAAATGCACATGCTCGTCGATACCAGCACCTGCTGCCCGCCCGAGATTCGCTCCGAAGTTAAACCCCTGCGGATTGCTTGCTTTCGCCAGCGCATCCATCCCCTTGACAGCAGCCCGCATCATCTCGACGTTTGCTTCATCCGTCAGCGATCCGATGTCCGACGTGTGCTGGTACGGCACAACCATCAGGTGCCCGCTGTTGTACGGGTACAGGTTCATCACCAGGTAGCAGTGCTTCCCTCGCCAGATGACGAGGTTCCGCTCATCTTTTTTCTTTTCCTTCGCGATGCGGCAGAAGAGGCATCGGGCGGACTTCTTCCCGTCCTTGAAGGTCTGGATGTAGGCGGAGCGCCAGGGAGAATAAAGACGTTTCACGGGTGAATCCAGTATGGTGAATAGTCAACAGTGAATAGTAAAGAGTAGCGTCGCGGCATTGGGCTACCTGATGCTCCGCGACAAGCCGCTCAGCAACATTTGCACCTCGACCAAATCCTTCTCAACCTTTTCATAAGTTTCCTGGTCGAGATAACTCAGCCGAATTGCGATCTCCGTCTGACAGTCGATCTCACTGAGAGACGATTGCGCGATGTTCAGGAAATGAAGCTTATCCTTGCTGGATTTCCGAGTCAACCCCTCAGATATATTTGAAGGGACCGAAACTGCCGCTCTTCTCAGTTGCGCGGTCAAACCGAATTCTTCTTTCTTCGGGAACGAGTCTGTAACCTTGTAGATCTCCGTAACCAATTCAATCGCCCTCTGCCAAACCTTGAGCTGCTTGTGTGGGCGCTGATTAACCATCGCTACGATTCACTCTTCACTTCTCACTTTTCTTGTCTCACGTCTTACGTCTCACATCTTGCTCTATACGCCATCACCGAGCAAGACGATCTTCTCTCGCCCGTGCTTGACATTCCTCGTAGCGTTCCGCGTGTCGATGATCCGTTTCGCGTGCTTCACGATGAAATCGTAGTCGTACTTCGAGTGGTCCGTCGTGATCAGGACGCAATCCGACCTCTGCAGCAGCTCCTTCGTCACCTCCACCGATTCGAAGACATGCTCGTTGGCCTTGACCTTCGGCACGTAGGGATCGTTGTAGACGATGTTCCGCGACCCGTCGCCGAGAAGCAGCTCCATCACCTTGAGAGCGGGTGAATGCCGGATATCGTCAACATCCCGCTTGAATGCAACGCCCAGCACCACGATTTTCGCATCGTGAAATGTTACGGGCATCATGCTGATCTCGCGCTGGACCATGTTCTTCACGTAGAACGGCATGTTCTCGTTCGTCTCCGCCGCCAGCGTGATGAAGTTGGTCTGAAAGTCGTACTGCCGGGCAAGCCAGGCGAGGTAGTACGGATCGATCAGGATACAGTGGCCGCCGATGCCGGGTCCGGGATAGAATGGCATGAAGCCGAACGGCTTGGTCGCCGCGGCCTGCACAACCTCCCAGACGTTGATCCCGCCCATCCGGTCGCAGAGCTGCGCCATCTCGTTCACCAGCGCGATGTTGACGCTCCGGAAGATGTTCTCCAGAAGCTTCTCCATCTCCGCCACCTTGGGGTTCGCGACCGGCACCACCTTGGAAACGATCTTTTCGGTGATCAGGCACGCGAGCTTCGTGCACTCGGGCGTCACGCCGCCGACAACGACGGGGGTATTCGCCGTCGTCCACCTCTTGTTTCCGGGGTCGATCCGCTCCGGAGAGAAGGCAAGATAGAAATCCTTGCCGGCCTTGAGGCCGGTTTTCTCGAGGATCGGTTTGACGTACCCCTCCGTGGTATTGGGGAAGCTCGTGCTCTTCAGGATGATGAGATGCTCCTTGCGGAGCCTCGGGGCGATCTGTTCGGTCGCGGAAACAATGTAGGAGATATCGGGCTCCTTATTGGCGGTAAACGGGGTGGGGACGCATATGAAGAGAACGTCGAGGCTGGACACATACCCGTAATCGTTCATCGCCTTGAGGAGTCCGCGCTTGACTGCCTTGCGGAAGGCCTTGTCATCCACGTCGGCGATGTAGTTCTTGCCGGAGTTGACCGAATCGACCTTCGCCTGATCGGTCTCGATGCCGATCGTCTCGAAGCCTTTCGATGCGTACTCCACGGCAAGTGGCAACCCGACATATCCCAGCCCGACGATGCCAATGCGCGCTTTCTTCTGCTTGATCTTATTCGCTAGGGACATAGAGATTCCGCTTGGTGAGTTTCATTCGGCAGGACACACCCTCCGGCTGCCTGAGACACGGAGCCATCCGGCTTGAAATGAGACAGCAACTTCCTCCTTCGGTCAACGATGATCACCCGTGCCTTGCCTCAAAACCGTTCACTCACAACGCCTGTGACCCGCTCACCGTTCAGCATCGGGCGCACGTTCATGGAAGCTTGATACGTTCCTTCAAGAACTCTCTCCTCTTCGGTTCTCTGTTAAAGCACCTTTTCCATGCGCAGGTAGTAAAGTCGACTCGAAGCTCGACACCGGTTGTTCGTCACAGGAGCTTGCCGACCTCTTTGGCAAATTCCTCGAAGTCACCCAATTCTTTCTGAAGGGCGTCGTACAGCCGCTCCCGATCGATATCCATATAATCGTGGACAAGTATGTTCCTAAGCCCGACCAGCGGCAGGAGCCGTTGGACCAATTCACGAGGAAGCAGGCCGTTGTCACCGAGAATCTTGATCACATCGCGGTACTCTTGAGGCTCTTTCAACTTCTTGTCTGAGAGGATATGGTTGGCGATGTCGAGCAAGGCCTGTATCGCCAGTTGGAGATACCGTTCCGCGCTGCCGTACACAATGGGGTCAGAGGCAAATCGCTCTTTCGACTCCTGTCGAAGAGTCTTCAGAAACCCTACGTATTCCCGGAGCTTGTTGAGCCGTTTCGTAACGACCAGCGTGTCAACCAAAGAATTCCCCCTGAGCCAGTTGTTGTTTGACATACCCTCTGCGCGCCTCCAGGATAGGTCGGAAATCGAGAAACGCGTTGACGGCGCGGACCTCGAACTCCACCCGCCGTACCGGATTCCGCTCAAACAGGACGTTCCTAGGAGCGATCACCTCGAAAGCAAGATGAGCAGGCGCTTCATTCAGCACAACAACATCTACACCGTCAGTCATGAGGGCGTCAGCGAATTCAGTAATGTATTTTCGTTTGAGGTCGAAGTACTTCTCGGATGCAACGTGAGCACCCAGCAGGACTCCGAGATCGATATCACTAAGGCGATGAGCATTCCCAGCAGCGAAGGAACCAAAGAGGTACAACACATCAATTTCGGGGAGCCTCCGTGCCACGTCAGCAGCAGCTTCGAGCCGCCTTCCCAAGATTCTTGGCTCTTTTTCCTTTGATCTCGTCATACGACACCTCTCCTTACGCCGCTTCCTCCTTCGCCTTCTCGGCCGCCGCGATCACCTTGTCGGCGATCTCCTTCGGCAGCTCGTCGTAGTGAGAGAACCTCGTCCGGTATATCCCGCGCCCCTGCGTCATCGACCGGAGGATCGTCGAGTACTTGTGGAGCTCCGCCATCGGGATGATCGCCTTGATCTTCTGAAAATGTCCCTCGGCCTCCATGCCGGAGATCTTCCCGCGCCGGCTCGACAGGTCGCCCATCACATCCCCCATATACTCATCCGGGACGATCACTTCGATCTCGTTCATCGGCTCGAGGATGACCGGCTTCCCCTCCAGGAACCCCTTCTTGAACGCCATCATCGCTGCGATCTTGAACGAGAGCTCGTCAGAATCCACCGAGTGACTCGACCCATCGAAGACGGTAACCTTGACATCCACGACCTCGTATCCCGCCTGCACTCCCTTCTGCAGCGCTTCGACGACCCCCTTCTCGACCGCTGGGATGAACCGAGTGGGGACAACGCCGCCGACAACCGCATCTTCAAACTCGAACCCCGAGCCGCGCGGTTTCGGCTCGAGCTTGAGGTACACGTGACCGTACTGGCCGCGGCCGCCGGTCTGCTTCTTATGCTTGTATTCGGACGACGGGACGACTGCTTTGATCGTCTCCTTGTACGGGATCTTCGGTTCCATCAGATCGACATCGACGCCGTATTTTTCCTTCAAACGTTTCGTCACGATCAGCAGATGGAGCTCGCCCTGACCTGCGATCACCGTCTGGCTCAGCTGGCCGTCAACCTGCACGAGGAACGTCGGGTCCTCCTCGTGAAGGTAGTGCAGACCCGTGGCGATCTTGTCCTCGTCTCCTTTGGCCTTGGAATGGATCGCCATGCGGATGACGGGCTCGGGAAACTGGATCGGGGGATAGGTGACCGGGAAGGCCTTGCTGCTGAGGGTATTGTTGGTGTGCGTGTCCTTCAGCTTCACCACGGCGCCGATGTCCCCTGCGACCAGCTTCCCGACGTCGCGGCGCTCCTTGCCGCTCATGACGAAGATCTGTCCGAGCCGCTCGATCTTTCCGTTGCCTTCGTTCATCAGATCCATTCCCGGCGTCACGGTCCCCGAAAAGACGCGGAAGAACGACAGCTCCCCCACGTGCTGCTCCGAAACGGTCTTGAAGACAAAGAGCGACGGCGCCCCGTTCGCATCGGGCGGCACCTCGATATCCAGGTTCTTCTGCAGATCCTTCGCCTTCACGGGACCCCGGTCGAGCGGCGAGGGGGCATAGTTGACGATGAAATCGAGCAGCAATCCGACCCCGATGTTCATGCTCGCAGCCGCACAGAAGACCGGAAAGATCTTCCGGCTCCTGAGGGCGAGCTTCAACCCGCGCTCCAAATCCGAATCCTTGAGCGTGCCATCCTCAAAGAACTTGTTCATCAGATCCTCATCCGTCTCGGCGATCTTTTCGATGAGCTCCTCGTGCAGCCCGGCCGCCTTCTCCTTGAGCTCCGCCGGAACCTCGGATTCGGTGAACCTGCCGCTCCCGTCCCGGTTGTACTTGTACAGCTTCATCCGGAGCACATCGACGATGGAATCGAACGTGAGGCCCTCGCTGGCGGGGAACTGGACGATGGTGACGTCGTGCCCGAAGCGGTTTTTGGCGGTGGAGACAGCGTGGTCGTACTCCGCGTTCTCGTTATCGAGCTTATTCACAACGAACACCGCCGGGGTCTGATACTGCTTGGTGTAGTTCCAGACGATCTCCGTCCCGACCTCCGTCCCCTCGACGGCCTTCAGCAGGACGATCGCCGTATCGGCGACGCTCAACGAGGAGATGACTTCCCCGGTGAAGTCGGAATACCCCGGGGTGTCCAGGATGTTCAGTTTGCACCCCTGCCAGTCGCAGTGCAGCAGGGCGGCGTTGATGGAGATCCGCCGCTCGATTTCGTCAGAATGATAGTCGGAGACGGTGCTGCCTTCGTCGACCTTGCCGAAGCGATTCGTCGCTCCGCTCGTGAAGAGCATGGCTTCCGCCAGGGTGGTTTTTCCGGCGCCGCCGTGGCCGATGAGCGTGATAGTTCGGATCTTATGGATAGTATAGTCTTTCAGAGACGCGCTGCTCACGATATCTCCTCTCTTGAAGTATGAGGGTAGCTATGAACTGAGAGGCTAACTCCGGATGGAGCTCACTCTTGCCGAGTCCGAAACCGATCAATGAATGCGGCGATGCTGGTCACGATGGCCCCGATGACCGAGGCGACCTGGAAGATGGGCTCTTCGAGCTGTCGCTGAACTCGTTCCTCGAAGAGCAGGACATTCTCCGCGACGCTCCTGAGCGAGTTCAGAGAGCCCTTGACGATATCCACCTGGTCGTCGATCTTGCCGGCGGCCGATTTCAGCTTGTCGGTGATGTAGGCGAGGTTGTCCAGAACCGGCTTGGAGCGCTGGCTGATCTCCGAGAAGTCTCTCTTCAGGTTGGTCAGCACAACGATCAGATAGACGCACAGCGCCGAGACGCAGACAAGCGCCACCACTTCTGCGAGTGTCAAAACGGTTTCCACTTGATTTCCCTCTCGTCAGTTGAACTGGTGTTGGGGGCTGGGTACTGCGTGAGCTTCGAATCAGGAGCGCGCGCCGCCCTCACCGCCCATCTTGTTGCGAGCGTCAGAGACGATCCGTTCGGCCTCACCCATCAGGTTTCCCGCCTGCTTGCGAGCCTCGGTAATCAGGCTGTCGGATTTCTTCTTGGCCTCATTGACCATCTCGGACGCCTTCGAACGGGCCTTCTGGAGATATTCCTCTCCCTTCTCTGCCAACTCGCCGGATTTCTCCTTGAGCTCCTTGCGAAACTCCTTGCCGCTCGTGGGAGCGTACAATAACGCTAGCATTGCGCCGACGACGCTACCAGCGATGAAGCCAACAATCAGCCCCTTTGCCATCCCACCATTCGTGTCGTTTGCCATAGGAACCTCCGGTGAATTATTTTGCGAGAAAATGTTCTGTCCAACCGACGTTACGCTTGTTCAAAAAACGGCCACAAAGTTCACCAAGACACGAAGAAAGATTAAGGATTTTGAACTTCTATCCTGATAAGCTTGGTGGCTACATACTTCATTCCTCGCGTAACACCGCGCCTTGAAACAAAGTAGAAAATTAGTGAGAAAGAAACAAGAAAATCAGCTTCTCGGTCACAATCTCATCGGTGCGATCAGAAGAGACATCCTCATCGAAGCAGCCTCTGCGTCAGATGGGGACTTTTCACATGACGCTGCAACGAGTCGGATGCGGACATGACCTTCGACCTCTGCAAACCAAAAATGAAAAAATCTATCACGGCGGCCTGCATGCGGTCTGGCGGGTCAAATTGAAAGAAAAAAACTGCCCCGCCAAAGGAGCTGAACAGGGCAGCAGAGCGTGCATCACTTTGAGCCTCGACTCGGTCCCGCCTTCAAGGGATTCCCCGCCTGACCTTCATCGACACGCATAGGCGGGATTCTGAGAAGCGGAACGCATTTTGACAATCGACTTGTCAGCGCTTCGCTCGCCAAGTCGAGTCAAAATGGAACTTAACGGTTCTTCTTCTTATGACGCATCTTCCGCAGGCGTTTCTTGCGCTTGTGGGTTGCCATTTTGTGGCGTTTACGCTTCTTACCACTTGGCATATGCACCCTCCTTTACTTGTTTTGAAGGATCTGTGGATTAGAGTGTTGCTCGAGGAATTGCTTCGCTTGCTGCCCGATGTCGCTGTTCGGAGCGAGAGCAATTGTCTTCTTGAACCAATCGTTGGCATCCTTGACCCGGCCGGCTCGGAGATTGACGATTCCGAGGTTGAAGTGACCCTGCAGGTGTTTCGGATCGTACTTCAGGGCCGTCAGCATCTCCTTCTGGGCCTCGTCTAAGTTCCCGACATCGTAGTAACAAACTCCGAGGTCCACCCGGGCGTTGGCGTTCTTCGGGTTTTTCTCGAGGTAGCGCTTGTAGTAAACGATCGCCTTGTCGTAGAATCGATTATCGAACGCCAGGTTCGCGACGTGCAGGACCGTCTCCATGTCGTTGGGATTCGCCTCGAGTTGCTTCTCGAGCGCGTTCATATCGGCGAGCGCCTGCATGTTGGCAGCCGACGCGGATGCGCTCTGCTGCGACTGCGCCGACTCCTTCGGTCGGGAGGAGTATTCGAGCAGAATGATGCCGGCCACGATGATGCCGACGAAGATCCCCATCACCTTCCACGAGAACATCGGCGCTGCTTGCGATTTCCTGCGGGGTGGTCCCCGCCGTTCCTTCCGGGGGGACGGCCGGCGTTCTCCGGCTTCCCCTCTCTCCACGGTCGCAGCCTGGCCCTTCCCCAGCGCCGCCCCACATGATGAGCAGAATCCTGAATCCGCCGGGTTCTCGGTGCCGCATTGGTCGCAGACCAAGGTGCCGCCCTCAGCGGTCCCCTCTTCCGGGCGAGACTCTACTTCCGCAGACCATTCAATCGGCTCACCACAGTTCGTGCAAAACCGATCGCCCCACTGGACCTCGCTCTCACACTTTGCACACGAATAGGCTGGTTTCATGTTTGCGGCTGGGGCGTTTTCTTCAGACTTTCGTCGACGAGGTGTCTGAGGTCCTTGGAGACCTTGAAGATCGGAACAAAATGCTCCTCCACCTTCACCTGCTCGCCGGTCCGGGGATTGCGGGCCATTCTCCCTTTCCGCTTTTTCACCTTAAAGCTGCCGAAGCCGCGTATCTCGATACCTTTTCCACCTTTCATCGCGTCGATCACGGTCGAGATGAATCCGTCGACCACCGCCTCGGTCTCGACCTTCGTCAGTCCCGTGGCCGCTGCAATCACATCAACGATATCGGCTTTTGTCATTGAGCCTCCATAAGATGTATGAGGAATTCTCTGTTGGTCACCTCTCAACCCCGAAATGCTTCGTCACGGTCGCATAGTATTCTTCCAGATCGCGCAGGTTGTCGACCAGGATGGACTTGAGCACGAAGGGGCGATCACGTTTGCTTCTTGGAGCAGCCTGAAGTTTTCTTTGAGGTCCTGGGGGTTAAGAATGAAAATCTCTTGAACATCTATTGCGTCGAGTGATTCCGGATCAAGACGAGTCACGGCCTTGATCCTCAGGAGGCACCGCTCGATGATGGCAACTTTTGCGAAGACGACATCTCGGTCGACCATACGTAGACCTCACTCGGTGAAGATGCGGCCAAACGAAGGCGAGAGAAACGACCCGAAAACGTAACAGGTCGCTACTGCCGGTTCACCGGAGAGCGCCTCGGCCAACTTCTTCTCTATGTCCGGCTGTGTTTTCACCGCGTTGAGTATGATGAATTCCAAAGGTCTTTTCGAAATCAGAAGCCCGTAAACTTGTACTGGACAATGGGTTGGCGGAGAAGCTCGTCCTTCAATCCTGCAAGGCCCGAGACCGCGTCCCCCATCAGCCGCTCGACCCACGTTTTCACTTTTCGTTCTTTGACCACCTTCGGCTTTCCGGTGATGTGGCCCAGTTTCGCGGCAATGTTGATGGCGTCCTCCATTGTGCCCAGGGTGTCAACGAAGCCATACTCCAGCGCCTGTCGGCCCGTGAAGACCCGTCCATCGGCGTATTGCAGGACGCGCTTCCGGTTCATCTTTCGCTCCTTGGCAACGACATCCACAAACTGATCGTACACATCGCCCAAGAGCTGGCCGAAGAACTTCTTCTCATCTTCGGTCGTCTTCCGGAAGGGGGAGCCCATGTCCTTGTACTTACCGGTCTTGAACGTCGAGGCATCGATCCCAAGCTTGCTCATCAATTGATTGAAATGCAGGAATTGGAAGATCACTCCGATACTTCCAGTGAGCGTTCCGGGATTCGCCACGATCTTGCTGGCTCCGCAGGAAACATAGTATCCCCCGCTTGCTGCGACGGACCCCATCGAGACGACGACCGGCTTACCGGAATCCCGTGTCTTCCTGACCTCTTCGTAGATCTCCTGGCTTGCAGAGACCCCGCCGCCCGGCGACTCGACTCGAAACAGGATCGCCTTGACCGCATCGTTCTCCCGATATTTCTTGAACTGCCTGATGATGTCTCTATCGACGGGCGGGGCAATGGTTTCATTCAACTCAACGACTGCCACCCGTGAGCCGGTCGTGCCGGCCGATTCATCCTCCGGTTCAGCGAAAAAGAGCGACAAGACATAGAGGATGAACATCCCGCCTGCTAGCAGGACGAAAGCGACGATTGCCCATACCCACTTCGCCGTATTTGACATGGGGAGAGAAGAACTCCTAAGTTATTGAATTGCATAGCATTATATCAAAACTGTGCATCAAAGTCAAATAAGAAACTTGTGTGAAGATGGCTGGAAAAAAGTCACGCTGCGCGGATTTCCGAGCCTGTCGAGTTCCTTCCGAAGAGAAATTAATGTACTCTTGTCGCAGTCGGATCGTTCCTGAATCGACCGGAGCCACGGTACATGCTGGAGAGTCTGAACTTCTCAAAGAACCCTCGCATCGCCTTCATCTGTTTCTCCGCGTCGCTCGGTGGGCTGGAACTGACCACCGTCCGGCTTGCGCGTGATCTCAAGACAAGGATGGCAGATTGTCTCCTGGTCGTGCCGCCAGGCACGCTGTTGGCCGACCAGGCAGTCAAGAACGGTCTCGAAGTGGAGTTCCTGGACCCGAAGCTGAAGTATGGCGACGTTCTCGCCGCCGTCCGCTTAGCCAGGATCCTGTGCTCCCGCCGCATCGAGATTGCCATCCTGATGCAGTCGAAAGACATCAACGTCGCTGCCGCTGCAGCGTTGGCTTATCCGCGTCTGAAGCTGGTCTACTATCAGCAGATGCAGTCGGGGGTGAACAAACGCGATCTTCTTCACACGTGGATGTACTCCAAGCTCTCACTCTGGATTTCTCTGACGAACCGGATGAAGCAAGAAGTTGTCGAGCATACACGGGTCCATGAAGGGATGATCAACGTCGTCCCCCTGGGAAGGGATACGCGTCTCTTTGACCCGAATATCTACGACCAGTCTGAGGCGAGGAAGAGGTACGGCTTTCCTCAAGGGAGGCCGATTGTGGGCATGGTAGGCCGTTTGGATCCCCAGAAGGGGCAGGAGGAGTTCCTGCGGTCGATGCCGCTTGTCCTGAAGCGTCAGCGGGATGTGTACTTCGTGATCGCTGGAGATGAGACCCGTGGTGAGGAGGGGTATAAGAAGCACCTCCTCGATCTGAGCGATGAGCTTGGCGTCAAGGATCACGTCCGCTTTCTCCCCTTCACCGAAAATGTGCCGGAGTTCATGGCGGCCATCGATCTCTTCATTTTGCCGTCGTATGGGGAAACGTATGGTCTCGTGCTGATCGAGGCTATGGCAATGGGGAAACCCGTCGTTGCTACGAATGCGGGAGGAGTTCCGGAGATCGTGGAGGATGGACGCGATGGTCTCCTGGTTCCGCCGCGGGATGAGAAAGCTCTCGCGGACGCCGTCGTGCGGCTCCTAGGGGATGCTTCACTAAGGAGGTCCTTTTCCGAGCAAGCACGGAAGGATGCAGTCGAGCGCTTCGATTCCGCCCGCTGCATCGATCAACTCGTGCGCTCGTTGGATGCGCTGTAGGGTTGTGGTGCGCGGGGAGAGGATTGGAATATGCTCTGTGACCCTCACCCTCGCTCCCTCTGCCGTCCCACACGAAGCGCGGTACGCGCTTCAGTTATCCGAGAGTTAGACTCTCGGACAGAATTCCTTTTGACAGTTAAACTGTCGAAGAACGGAAAGTTAGTGCGCAAGAAACGCGCAGGCGGGAGAGGGATGTCACGAAGTGACAGGGTAAGGGTCCTCAGTCACAGCTTCAGTTCCGGCACATTCACCCAACGTCGTTCCGCCCAGCTCTTCAGAGCGAGCTCGGCAAATTGAATACCCTTCGCTCCTTCCAAAAACGTCCACTGGAAGGGTTCGCCGGAAACGACATGCTTTAGAAACAACTCCCATTCTGCCTTGAACGCATTCTCATGCCAACGGCCTGGAGAGAGCTCCTCCCAGTCACCATGGAAATCGTGCGGGCTCTCGACGTCCGGATTCCAGACAAATTTCGGCGTCGCAGAGGCCCGCTGGACGAAACAGCGCTGGAGACCGGCAACAGCAGAGCCCTCCGTTCCATCGACCTGGAGGGTGAGGAGATCGTCACGGCGGACGCGGACTGCCCACGAGGAATTGAACTGGCAGATGATCCTATTGCCGCAGAGGAACGTTGCATACGCCGCATCATCGGCGGTGCAGCGGTATTCTTTCCCCTCCTCATCAAGTCGAGCGCGGATATGGGTCGCCCCCAAGCAGGAAACGGCGGTCACATTTCCGAAGAGGTTGTCGACGAGGTAGCACCAATGACAGAACATATCCGTGATGATCCCGCCCCCATCCTCCATTCGATAGTTCCAGGAGGGCCGCTGGCCGGGTTGGAGCCTCCCGTCGAAGACCCAGTATCCGAACTCCCCGCGGACGGAGAGGATGGTCCCGAAGAACTTTGAGTCAATCAGCTGCTTCAGTTTCAACAATCCGGGCAGCCAGAGCTTGTCCTGGACCACTCCGTTTCTCGCACCGGTGTCGATCGCGCTTCTGGCGAGCATCATGCTTTCCTGGAGGGTCGACGCGAGCGGCTTCTCGCAGTACACGGCTTTTTTTGCCCGGATGGCTTTCAGAACCGCTTCGGCCCGCAGGCTCGTCGCCTGTGAGTCAAAGTAGATTTGATTGTAAGGGTCGGCCAGACACGCGTCGAGGTCCGTCGAGAACCTTGTGAGTCCGTGAGCCTCAGCGAGAGCCTTGAGCTTTGCCTCGTTTCTCCCCACCAGGATCGGATCGGGCATGATGATCTCACCAGATTTCGTCCAAACGCCTCCCTCCTTTCGAATCGCGAGGATGGATCGCACCAGATGCTGGTTGGTGCCCATGCGCCCCGTGACGCCGTTCATGATGACGCCGATTGTATGCACTCCAGTATCTCCCATGGTGTTGGACTCCGCTCGAAAGCTTCACTCGTGCGATCTCATTCGGACTGAGAAGCGCGCTCGAAAACCCCAGCTTCGCCACCCCGGCTGCCCTGTCAGTTCTTCGGGCGCGGGCAGGAAAGTCACCAAGGACACTAAGCCAGGGGTTCGACACCCTCCGGCACAAAAGAAGGAGTTTTCGACTCCGTTACATCTCACAACCTTGGAGCCTTGGTGCCTTCGTGGCACTACTTTTCTTCCGGATTTCTAAGCTTCTCTGTGTATTGGGGCCAGGCACCGTTCGGCAAGGGGGGAACATCGACGCCGGCCTTCAGCAGCGTCCCCTCCAGTTCCTGGCGCCAGTGTGCGACGTCGCCCGCAGGTCCATAGCAGTAGATCATGTGCATCGGCTTCTCCCCCGCGTTCGTGAGCTGATGGAACACCTTCCTGGGGATGTAGACGGCTTGTCCTGCATTAATCCTCACTCTCTCCTCCCCAAGGCACATTTCGCCGATCCCGTCCAGAACGAGGTAGACCTCCTCCTGTTCCTGGTTATGCCATGGCACCTGACCGCCGTGCGGTTCCAGCGTCACATATCCCATACAGAAGGTCTCCGCCTGGATGGGGGAGGCGCCGCCGACAAGATTCTGCGTTCTACGCCGTGCCGGGTAGACCCGGCCGGTCATGGTGCTCAGATCGGCAATGATCATCGTGCTATCTCCAGGCAGGTGTCAAGGACTTGGATCGAGCCGCAGTTGGAAGATGCGGCTGCTTCTTCACGAACCGGGAGAATATAGCATGGTTTTGTGATAACAACAAAACGAGGAGTCTGGCCACTTGGTCTCGGATGCGATCAATGATCGTCTCAGAGTTGAAGCACTCGATACTTCACTCGTCCGCTTACCCAGGCTGACTAAGAATGACGTTTGTTTCTTTTTGGACAACCTCTGAAGGGGAGGGTGATTCGAGGCAGCGGTCTTGAGTTCATTCCGGCGCTGCATCGAACTTCTTCAGAACTTCCAATATTCTTCACCCTCTCCCGGCCTCCCCCATCAAGGGGGAGGAGAAGATTGTCGAAGTGGAATGTAATTCGACACAGCATGCTCGAATCCGAGAAGTTGAATCATTGGTCTTGCAACGTTCTGCTTATTGCGGTACATTGTCGGCAGTGAAGCCAAGAGAAATGCGTCATAATCCTCGTTTCCGACCCAACACCGATGCACATCCCCGACGGCTTTCTTGACGCGAAGACGATCATCGCAACGGGCGCGTTTTCAACGGCCGGGTTGGGGACGGCGCTGCGCCAGGCCGGGAAACACCTGCAGTCGCGCAGGATACCCTTGATCGGTCTGACGGCGGCATTCATCTTCGTCGCCCAGATGGTGAACTTCCCCATCGCCAGCGGGACGTCGGGACATTTGATCGGTGCGACCCTCGCGGCGGTCCTGCTGGGCCCAAGCGCTGCGGTCATCGTGATGTCGTCCGTCCTCATCGTCCAATCCTTCATCTTCGCCGATGGCGGCGTGCTCGCGCTGGGAGCAAACATATTCAACATGGCCCTCGTTGCGCCTCTCTGCAGCTACGGCATCTATTGGCTTCTCCGTCTGGTTCTTCGGGACGAGCGGGGTCAACTGATCGCGGTTTCATTCGCTGCTTGGTGTGCGACCGTCATCGCATCGGTCTTCTGTGCCGGCGAACTGGCATGGTCAGGAACCGTGGCATGGGGGACGGTCTTTCCGGCGATGGCTGGAGTTCATATGCTCATCGGCCTCGGGGAGGCCGCCGTTACGATGCTGGTGGTGGCTGCGATCGCCGGCACCCGCCCCGAGCTTCTGAATGAGAGCGATCGTCCAAAAATCCAAGAGGGCCTGTCACCGGCCTTCATCTATGCGGCGATCATCATCATCGGCCTCGTGGTCCTGGTCGTGCCCCACGCGTCCTCGCTTCCGGACGGGCTGGAGAAAGTGGCCGCGGCGCTCGGCTTCGAGCAGAAAGCGCTCACGAGTCCGTTCGTCTCTGCACCCCTCAAGGACTACGAATTGCCGGGCGTCCACTCGGCCGCAGGAGCAACAATGGCGGCAGGCTTGATCGGCGCGCTCGTTGTGTTTGGACTCTCATTTCTCCTCGCCCGCGTGCTCGTTCCTCACCGGAAGGATGCAACCCGGCCGCAGGCATCCGCAAAACAACGGTAATTCCCGCATGCGTCACGACTTCCTGGATCGCTTCAGCCGCCTCGAAAGCCCCATTCATCGTCTTCCCACCGCCGTCAAGCTGGTCGGCTCGTTGGCCCTCATCGCTGCGTTGATCGCATTCCCTCTGACCGACCTCTGGCTCTTCGTGGCAGCGGCAGGATTGCTCATCGTCCTTACCGTCATGAGCAGGATTCCGTGGATGTTCATCGTCAGAAGGCTCGTCTTGCTGGAGCCCTTCGTCCTCGGAATCGCCCTTATGGCGCTCCTTCAGCCCAACGGCGGTGCGGTTTTCCTGACCGTGGTGGTCAAGAGCACGCTTTGCCTGCTCACGATGATCCTCCTTTCGAACACAACACCCTTCGCCGAACTCCTCAACGCGCTGCGGAAGATCGGATTCCCGACACTTCTCGTCACCACCCTTGCGCTCTTGTATCGCTATATCTTTGTCCTGATCGATGAAGCGGAGAGATTGAACCGGGCCCGGGAGAGCCGGACCTTCAGGGGCAGCCGGCTGGCGAAATGGCGCTCGCTCGCCTCACTCGTCGGCCAATTGTTCGTCCGTTCGACGGAACGCGCCGAGCGGATCTTTGCGGCCATGTTGGCGCGGGGGTGGAGATGAATCCGGCAATCGATGTGAGGAATCTGCGATTTTGCTATCCGGACGGCAAGGAGGCACTGCGAGGGGTCAGCTTCACGATCGAGCAGGGAGAGTGTGTCGGTCTGGTAGGACCCAATGGATCCGGCAAGTCGACCCTTCTCCTTCACCTCAACGGCATTCTCCCAGAGTCGTTCGGCAAGGAGGCGAACGTCATTATCTATGGGAGACCGCTCAATCGAGAGACAGC
>Ga0315282_10009315_pt1 | contig 15635 bp, 11 predicted proteins | sample YL17G07_20_MG_FD_203693 | JGI IMG/M metagenome (GOLD analysis project Ga0315282, IMG submission 203693) | Sediment microbial communities from Yellowstone Lake, YNP, Wyoming, USA - YL17G07_20 | ecosystem: Environmental > Aquatic > Freshwater > Lake > Sediment | place: USA: Wyoming | collected...
CACAATCCCTGCTCAAAACTTCATGCCCGGCAGGTTGAGGGAGGCGGTGTTGCCGCCGTCCACGGGCAGGGCCTGTCCGGTGATGTAACTGGCCTCGTCGCTGGCCAGAAAGAGGATGGCCGCGGCCACTTCCTCGGGATGGCCGTACCGCCTAAGCTCGCACCGGTAGCCCAGCTTCCCTTCCTTGCCCGATTGACGCGCGTAATCGAAGACGGCCTTGGTCATGCCCGTCTCGATCAGACCCGGACAGACCGCGTTCACCCGGACGTTGTACCCGCCCAGATCGCAGGCCGCGGTCTGGGTGAGGCTGATCAGGGCCGCCTTGCTGGCACTGTAAGCATTGCCCCCGGCCCCGGCACGGATGCCCGCCACCGAGGAGGTGTTGACGATGGACCCGGAGCGCCGTTCCTGAAGGTGCCGGGCCAGGTGCTTGAGCGCGTACACCGCGCCCAGAACATTCACCGCGTACACGTTCATCCAACCCTCGCCCGACTGCTCTTCCAGGCTGCCCCCCCCGCCGCCGGTGCCGGCGTTGTTGCACAGGATGTCCACCTGCCCGTATGTCGACAGGGCTTGGTCGATCAGCGCCTTCACCGCGTCTTCCTTCGAGACGTCGGTCTTGAGCCCAAAGGCCTGGCCTCCCTGCCCCATGATCCGGGAGACCACCTCCGCAAGCGCCGCCTCGTTCATGTCGGCCAGGGCGAGCCGGGCCCCTTCCCGGGCGAACAGCAGGGCGGTGGCCCGGCCGATGCCGCTGGCCGCCCCGGTGATGATGGCCGTCTTTCCTTTGAGTCGTCCGTTCTCTGACATGATGCGCTCCTTCTTCGAGACCATTCTCAAAACTTCGGCTGCCGGCCGGACTCATTGTCGGGCTTCGGCTCGAAGTCCTCGAAATATAATTAATATTCCTGCGGCCCCTCGACTTTGCTCGGGGTCGTGAGCCTGTCGAACGGCTTCGATCCTCGCCCTCCTCGATTCCGGCTCGGAATCCTGTGTTTGGCAACGGTCTCTTTTTTGTTGTCCGCACGAAGCCGGCGCGGCAGCCGGCGATATTGGCCTTTGTTTATAGCACATCCTTTGGGTCGGGGGAATCTTTGTCCTTGACCGTGCCGGCCGGTTCCAGGATAATTCTTCCCACAGGACATGGAACGGAAACGGGGAGGAAACATGCAGAAGGTACGGCTGGGCAAGACAGAGCTGGTGGCGACGGAGGTGGGGTTCGGGGGGATTCCCATCATTCCTCTGGCCCTTGATGAAGCGGTGCGCATCGTGCGCCACGGCTACGAGCGGGGCATCAATTTCTTCGATTCGGCCAATGCTTACGGAGACAGCGAGAAAAAGATCGGGGAGGCGCTCAGCGGGGTTCGCGACAAGGTCATTCTGGCCACCAAGACGGGCCGGCGCGACGCCGACGGCGCGTCCAAGCACATCGCCCGGAGCCTCGAGAACCTCAAGACCGATCGCCTGGACATCTACCAGTTTCACAACGTGGCCAACGAAGAGGTCTTGAACCAGATTCTGGCCCCGGGCGGCGCCTACGAGGCGGTGAGCCGGGCCCGGGACGAAGGCAAGATTCGGTTCATCAGCTTCAGTTCCCACGACATCGCCACCAGCGTCAAGGCCTGCCGGACCGGCCTGTTTTCCACCGTGCAGTTTCCCTTCAATTTCATCGAATCCGACCCGGCCGACGAGCTGCACCGCGTGGCCCTCGACCTGGACATGGGCGTCATCGGCATGAAGCCCATGGGCGGCGGCCTCCTGGAACGGGTCGATCTCTGCTTCAAGTTCCTGCAGCAGTACCCTTACAGCCTGCCCATTCCCGGCATCGCCGCCATTTCCGAAATCGACGAAATCCTCGACCTGTACGAGCGCCGCCCTCCCCTGACCGAGGCCGATCGCCGCGACATTGCGGCCATCCGCGCCGAGCTGGGCACCCGCTTCTGCCACCGCTGCGGCTACTGCACCCCCTGCGAGCAGGCCGTCCAAATCCCGGTCGTCTTGGGCTTCAAAGCCAGCGCGCGGCGACTGTCCCCGCCCGTGGTCATGGCCATGGTCAAGGAAGCCATGGCCGGAGCGGAAAACTGCACCGAGTGCGAGGAGTGCCTGGAAAAGTGCCCCTATCACCTGCCCATTCCCGAGCTCCTCAAGGAAAACATCGAGGCCTACCGGGCTTATGCGGCGCGGCACGGCTTGGCCTGATTCCAGCCATGCGCTGTGAAAGACAGCGGCCATGATCGAGAAAATTCCCCTGGACGAGGCCCGGCCCGGCATGATTCTGGCGCAACAGCTTCAGCGGGACGACGGCCTGCTCCTGTGTCAAAAAGGGGCGGAACTGACCGAGAATCTCCTCCGGGTGCTCACCCGGCTGGGCTTCGAAACCATCCAAATCGAAGTCGGCCAGACCGAAACCCCGGCGGAACAGGCCGCTCGGCTGGCCCGGGATGAGGCCGAAATCGAGGCCCGGTTCGTCCGGGTCGCCTCAGACCCGATCCTGGCCGAACTGAAACGGGCGCTGATTCAGCGCCTTCGGCGGGGCGTTCATGGACCCGGCCCAGCTTAAGCGCAACATCCAGCGCGTCAGGAACCTGCCCACCCTGCCGCCGATCGTGGCCAAGATCGAAAAGCTGGTGGAAAGCCCGACGACCTCCTCGGCGGAAGTGGCCCGGGTCATCGCTCAGGACCAGGTCCTCTCGGCCAAGATGCTGCGCATGGCCAACTCCCCTTTCTTCGGCATGTCGCGCAAGATCTCTTCGGTCACCCAGGCCCTGGTCATCCTCGGCTTCAACGTCATCAAGGGCCTGGTCCTGACCACCTCGGTCTTCGAGATGATGCAGCACAGCGTCGTCGGGCTGTGGGAGCATTCCCTGGGCAGCGCCGCCGCGGCCCGGGTCATCGCCGCGCGTCTGGGGCAGGCCGAGGTGGAGGAGATCTCGGTCGCCGGACTGCTGCACGACCTGGGCAAGGTCGTGCTCACCGTTCAGCTCGAACCCGAGGTGAGGGACGCAATTTTTGGACTGGTCGACGAAAAAAAGATCAGCTTCCGGGAGGCCGAGCAAGAGGTCCTGGGCCTCACCCACACCCAGATCGGCCTCTGGTTGGCCGAACACTGGAAGCTCCCCGAGACCTTGTCCGAGCCTATGACCTACCACCACCACCCGGAGCGGGCCCGCCAGGCCCCGCTCCAGACGGCCGTCGTGCACCTGGCCGACATCATTATCCGGGCCAGAGGCTTCGGCTCCGGCGGGGATCCCTACGTGCCGCCCTTGTCCGAGGCGGCGTGGAAACTGCTGGGGCTGAGCACCAACGACTTCGACGCCATCCTGGAAGAAATCGAACCGGGTCTGCTGAACCTGGCCGATTGGGTCTGATCGCTTCGGTTTTTCCTCGATATAGCCGGGTGCCACGGCCGTTTGTCGGCCAGGCGTAAAGCCTGAGCCCGGGCAGGGTCGTGGTAGGGGCACGGCATGCCGTGCCCCTACATTTGGTAACGCCCGCCTCCAGGCGGGGTCGGAGGGGTCAAGCTAAAGCGTGATGGCCGCCCGCATGTTGAAAGGGAACGAAGCCGGGCAACCACGGGGGGTTGCTCCTACAATTCACGCCCCGCCGCCGATTTTTAGTGTAGGGGCGGCCCCCTGTGGCCGCCCATAATGGGCTCGCGCACTTTTGTAACTACCGCGGGAAATGGAATTATACCAACAGCGGCCGCAGGCGCTCGAACAGGAGGCGGTGGCCTTCCGCGTTCACGTGGAGTTCGTCCAAGGCGACGGCTTCGATGTCCATCCCGTCGTCAAAGGGGGCCAGGAGCGCCACGTTCTCGAATGGGCCGGCCGCCTCTTGGCAGATGCCGTTGTACAGGGCGATGTTGGTCAGGATGTGGGGGCTTTTCCGGATGAACTGTTGAGTGGGCGGGGCGATGAGGATGACCACCACCCGCGTCCCGCAACGCCTCGCCCGTTCGAAAAAGTTGGTCAGGTTGGCCCGGTATTGTTCCGGGCTGACCTCGGTGATCCGCGGGTTCCGTCCCCGGCGCTTTTTCACATGGTTGACGTAGGCCATGCGGTACCGGGCCGGCACCACGTGGTTGAGCAGCCAATACTCCAGACTGGCTTTGTCGATCAGGCGCGGGGCGCATTCGGCCATGCCCATCTGCATCACCACCAGGTCCGGGCCGTAGAGCTCGAGGCAGTCCACCCCGCCCCCGCCCTCGGTCACCAGGCGCATCGAGGTCGCGCCGCGGCTGGAACGGTCCACAAAGTCGTAGGCGGGAAAGGCCACTTTGGCCAGGTGGATCCAAGTGTCCTCGTACCGCACGTCCGCCCGCGGCATGGCCATGGAATCCGCCAGAATCAGCACCCGTTTGCCTGTCATCGGCTCGGCCGCTTTCCTTTCCTTGTCCGCTGCCGGATCATGCCTCAACCGCTGGCGCCGGTCAACCCCGGTTTGGCCCGCCCATCGTCGAGGTGCAGGATGTAGGGGCGTCCGGCCGGACGCCCAGGGCGAGCGCCGCTCGCCCCTACGTATCGTCCAATACAAATCGGGGTTCGATTATAAGGGGCGGCTGATCTGCGGCCCGAGCCGCCGGGCCAGGCCGGTGTACCTAAGCCGGGTTTCGTTGTTGCGGATGCCGATGGCCAGGGCCCGTTTCGAGCCCACCAGCACGGCCAGCCGGCGGGCCCGGGTCACGGCCGTATAGATCAAGTTGCGCTGAAGAAGCAGGTAATGCTGGGGCAGGAGGGGCAGGATCACGGCCGGATATTCCGACCCCTGGGCCTTGTGCACCGAGATGGCATAGGCCAGGACAATCTGGTCCAGCTCGCTAAAGTCGAATACCACCGGCCGGCCGTCGAAATCGATGACCACTTCCTGGTTCTCCGGATCGATCCGCGCGATGCGGCCGATGTCGCCGTTGAAAATCTCCTTGTCGTAGTTGTTGCGGACCTGCATCACCTTGTCGCCCGGTCGGAAGAGACGTTCGCCCCGCGCGAGACCGCCCTGGCCCGGATTGAGGACCGCCTGCAACTGCTGGTTCAGGTTCGTGGTCCCGACCACCCCGCGGTGCATCGGCGTCAGCACCTGGACCTCGTCCACCCCCTTCAACCCGAAACGTTTTTCGATGCGCTCCCGGGCCAGGTCAATGATGATCCGCAGCACCTGGTCCGGGTCCTCCTGCTCGATGAAGTAGAAATCGCCGAGCCCCGGCCCGGGCGCCTCGAGGACCGGCATGCGGCCTTCGTTGATGCGGTGGGCGTTGACCACGATCAGGCTCTGGCGGGCCTGCCGGAAAATCTCGGTCAGCCGGACGACCGGCACCGCCGCGGAGGCGACCACGTCGCCCAGGACGCTTCCCGGTCCGACCGACGGGAGTTGACTCACGTCCCCGACCAGGATGAGCGTGGCCTCGGGCGAGAGGGCCTGGAGCAGATGGTGCATGAGCGCCACGTCGATCATGGAGGCCTCGTCCACGATCAAAAGGTCGCATTCCAGCGGATCCTCTTCGTTCTTCAGAAACCGGCCCTGATGGGGATTGAAGGCCAGCAGCCGATGGATGGTCTTGGCCTCGAACCCGGTGGCCTCGTGCATCCGCTTGGCCGCCCGGCCGGTGGGCGCGGCCAGAAGGACCGGCACGCCGATTCTCTGGAAGATGCGGAGGATGGCGTGGATCAGCGTGGTCTTGCCCGTGCCCGGCCCGCCGGTGATGACCAGGACCTTGTGTTCGGCCGCGGCCAAAACGGCTTGTTCCTGGCTCTGGGACAGAACCAGGCCCAGGCGCTCCTGGACCCAGGCCATGGCCCGCTTCGGGTCGATGGGCCGGATCGCCCGGGCGGACGTGAGGAGAGCCCTCAACCGATTCGCCACCCCGGACTCGGCCTCGTGCAAGGCGGCCAGATAGACCGCCCGACCCCCGCCGCCGGACTCGTCCCACACCTCCACCACCACCCTCCCCGCGGCCGAAACGGCGGCCAAAGCCGCTTCGATCGCGGCGGGGTTCACCTGTAGCAGCCTCTCACAAGTGGCCGCCAGCCGGTCCTGAGGATAGTAGACGTGACCCTGCTCGGACAGCCGCGAAAGGACGAACTCAACGCCGGCCTCGACCCGAAGCGGGTCGTCCCGGGACAGGCCCAGCTTGCCGGCGATGCGGTCGGCCGTGACGAAGCCGATGCCGTGGATGTCCGCGGCCAGGCGGTAAGGGTTCTCCCGGAGAATCTGAATGGAGCGAGGACCGTACTCTTTCAGTATCCGGACGGAATAAGCCGTGCTCACGCCGTGGGCCTGGAGAAAGAGCATGACCTCCCGGATCTGACGCTGCCCCTGCCAGGCCGCCTGGATCATGGCCAGCCGCTTCGGGCCGATGCCCTCCACTTCCCGCAGCCGTTTCGGCGTCCGGTCGATGACTTCCAACGCCTCGGCCCCGAAACGGGCCACGATCCGCCTGGCCATCTCCGGCCCAAGGCCCTTGATCAGCCCCGAGCCCAGGTACTTCTCGACGCCCTCCACCGTGGTCGGCTGGACGACCTGGTACGTTTCCACCTCGAACTGCTCGCCGAAGCGCGGGTGCCGGACCCAGACGCCTTGCATCTTGAGCACCTCGCCCGGCGAGGGCCCCAGCAGCGTTCCCACCACGGTCGCCGGCTCCGGACGCCCCGCCACGCGGACCTTGGCGATGGTGAACCCGTTGGCCTCGTTGAAAAAGGTGACCTTTTCCACCTGGCCCTGGAGGTCGCTGGTCATCCTGGCCGCCTCGCGCTTGGAATCTGAGACCGTTGCAAAACTTCAGCTGCCGGCCGAACTCATTGTCGGGCTTCGGCTCGAAGTCCTCGAAATATAGTAATATTCCTGCGGCTTCGATCCTCGCCCTCCTCGATTTCGTCTCGGCATCCTGTGTTTTGCCACGGTCTCAATCTTTAGGTATATAGCATAGTTCCAGGAGAGCGCGCCAGGAAACGGTCTTCCGGGAATTACCCCTTGACAAAGGATCGGGCGTCGGGTATATTTCGATACATGTCGAAATATAAAAATGACGCCGAAGCGGATTTCGCCCAGATCTTCAAGGCCCTCTCCAATCCCAACCGGCTGCGCATCTTCCTCAGACTCGCCTCCTGCTGCCCGCCGGGCACGCGCAGTCCGATGAAAGGCGATTCCTGCTTCTGCATCGGCGACCTGGGCCAGGACCTGGACATCGTGCCCTCCACGGTCTCCCACCACATCAAGGAACTGCACCGGGCCGGGCTGATCCGCTCGGCCAGGCGGGGCCAAAAGGTGGAATGTTGGGTCGATCCCGAGTTGATTAAGAGACTTAAGGACTTTTTTGCGCTCTGAGGCTTTTCGCCCGGCGCAAATTTGCATAAAAACCGGAAAGGAGACGTATTCGTGGACAAGGTGGACACCAAGAATCCGGATAGCATCCGGCAAGCTGTCAGGGAACGATACGGGCAAATTGGCGCCAGCGGCCGGACCGGCGTTCCGGCGCCGGCCGCCGCGGCCTGCTGCGGCAGCGGCGATCTCGTTTCCATGGAATCCCTCTCCGCAAAGCCCCAAGGCGAAGCACAACCGGCCGCATCCTGCTGCAGTCCGGCTCAGGTGCCGGTCAATGCGGTTGCCTCGGCTCTCGGGTATTCCGTGGAGGAACTGGAAAGCCTGCCCGAGGGGGCCAACATGGCTCTGGGCTGCGGCAATCCCAACGCCATCGCTCAGCTCAAGCCCGGCGAGGCGGTGCTCGACCTGGGCAGCGGCGGGGGCATCGACTGCTTCCTGGCCGCCAAGAAGGTCGGGCCTGAAGGCCGCGTCATCGGCGTGGACATGACGCCGGAGATGATCCACCGGGCTCGGGACAACGCACGCAAGGTCGAAGCGGTCAACGTCGAGTTCCGGCTGGGCGAGATCGAACACCTGCCCGTAGCCGACGCCGCCGTGGACGTCATCATGTCCAACTGCGTCATCAATCTCTCGCCGGACAAGCCGGCCGTCTATCAGGAGGCCTTTCGCGTGCTGAAGCCGGGCGGCCGCCTGGCTATCTCCGACGTGGTCGCCAGCCGGCCGCTGCCCGAAGAAATCCGGCAGGACCCGAAAATGCTGTGTTCCTGCATCGGCGGCGCGGAGACGATCACGAATATCGAAGCCCTGCTGGCCCGGGCCGGCTTCAGCCAAGTCCGCGTCAACGCCCATGAGGAAAGCCGGACCTTTATAAAGCATTGGGCGCCGGGAAGCGGCCTCGAGACCTACATCGTTTCGGCCGAGATCGAGGCGATAAAGCCCTAAACCGACATTTCGAGGGCCGGGCGCCATGGCCGCTTGTCGGCCGTGCGGGACGCCCACGCGGTAGGGGCACGGCATGCCGTGCCCCTACAAGCTTTTTTAGCCCGACATCTCCAGGGCCCGGGCGACCTCCTCGGCCACCAAGCCGTCCGCGCCAGATCTGGCGGCTTCGAGCGCCGCCCGGGCCTGGGGCCCGCCCAGCCGGCCCAGGGCCCAGGCGGCCATGCCCCGCACCCGCTCGTCCGGATTTTCACCCAGGCTTTTCACCAGGGCCGAGACACGATCCGGATCGCCCAAGTTGCCGAGGGCCCGGGCCGCGTTCATCTGCAACTGGCCGATGTTTTTGCGAGAGATGTAGAAGACCAGGGGCCAGACCCGCGCCACGTAGTGCTCTTCGTTCATGGCGAGGAGGGTCTGAAGCTCGAAATCGCCCGCCCGCGCCTCGAGGGCTGGGTTGGGGGGCAGGTTCTGGCTGAGCCAGGGTTGGTTGCGGGGGCACACTTCCTGGCAGCGGTCGCAGCCATAAATCCAGGTGCCCATGGGGGCCCGGAGTTCGAGCGGGGTGATTCCCTTGCCGTAGTAGGACTGGTAGGCGATGCATTTGAAGGGGTTCATCTTCTTGGGGGAAAACAAGGCCCCGGTCGGGCAGGCGGCCAGGCAGGCGTTCTTGCACCAGTCCGGACACCCCAGCTCGATGGACGGCTCGTCCGGCTCGATCTCGACGTCCAGCAAGACAGGCAGGCTCTCCAACCACGACGCGCCCCGCATGGCGCGCCGGGCATAGACGAAGCAGTTCTTGCCGTAAGTGACCAGGCCGGCCCTGGCCGCCGACATGCGGGCCGGCACCTCACCGTCCAGCAGAAAGCGCACGTTCTCGGCCTTGAGAAAGTCGAAGAGGCCTTGGAGACGCCGGCGTTCCTCGCCCGGCTCCTGACGTTCGTCCACCTGGTAGCACCGGCCGACCTTGCCGGTCAGCTCGGCCGGAAAACGCCGGCGGTGGTAATTGCGAATGATCACCAGCAGGGACTTGGCCCAGGGATGCTTGCCGACCAGGGTCGCGCCGCGCCGGGTGTTGAAGGCCTCGGTCATGACCCAGTTGTACATCTCCGGCCGGGAGTCGATTTCCTTGATATACAGGTCCAGCGGCTCGGTGCTGGTAAAACCGGCGTCGGCGAAGCTGAGTTCCAGGGCCTTGGCCCGGATGCGTTCCTTGAGACTCATGTTTTTTTTTCTCCAGGCCGGTCGAGCCAGGAATGATGGGCACCGACCGGCGAGGTATTTTTTTCATTATCACCGCTCTGGCTCGCCTTGTCCAGACGGACATGGGTGGAAGCGGGCCGAGGGGTTTCGATTGCTTCGCCCGCCCGGCTGTGGTAAAAATGACTTCTACCCGTGAAAACGTGGCGTTTGGATAGGGAAGACCATCGAGGTGGGGGATGACATTATGCGCCTGATCCAACGGATTCTGGTCCACGTCGTCGTGAGCCTCTTTATCTTATTCGTGGCTTCCGGCCCTTTGTACGCCGCTTCCTTCAGCTTCGTGGTCATGGCCGATAGCCGAGGCAGCAGCACCAGCGCAAACGGCGTGAACGATGCGGTGCTTTCCGGCTTTGTCTCGCAAATCACGCAAACAGACGCTCGGTTCGTCCTCTTCCCCGGCGACCTGGTCGTCGGGGAAAACAAAAAATCCCCGCCGGGCGCACTCGCTGCTCAACTGGCTCACTGGCGCACCATCATGGCCCCGATATATACCGGCAATTTCTACGGGGCCAAGGTTTACGCCAACCCCGGCAATCACGAGATTCATGATGCGATGTCCACGCGCGAGGTCGAGGCGGCACGCGAAAAGGTCTGGCAGACCGTCTTCAGCGATCTGCCCTCGAATGGTCCGACGGGCGAGACGTTCATGACCTACTCGTTCAATTTCGGGAACGCGCACTTCGTCATGCTCGATACGAATCGGGCCGGCAACCCTCACACCGTCAATCTGGCCTGGCTGGCCGCCGACCTGGCCGCGACCAAAGCGGAACACATTTTCGTCCTTGGGCACGAACCGGCCTTCCCGGTCAATTTGCACAAGGGCGACTCCCTCGATTTTTTATCGGATCAACGCGACTCCTTTTGGAAATTGCTCGCCAAGTACCGGGTGGATATCTATTTTGCAGGGCACGAGCATCTGTATAATCACCAGCAAGTGGACGGCGTCCACCAGGTTATTGCCGGCACGTGCGGCGCTCCGATCTATAAGGGAAGCGGCGGCGAATTTTATCACTATGCGCGGGTCACCGTGGATGGCGCCAAGGTCTCGGTGGATATTATCGACAATTATCAGAAGCTGCGGGATCATTTCGAGTACGTCAAACCGACTCCCCTCCCGGCCACGTCGTGGCTCCCAGGCGCCGGCATGCTTTGCCTGGCCGGAGGCAGGTGGGAACCGGCCAATAAAGGCCAGGAAGCGGCCTGGCTTAAGATTCCCCACCCTCAAACAAGCCCGCAGCAAAAATATGACTAGCGCCGGCGTTTTCTTAAAAAAATCCTGAATACGGCGGCGGTCCTGGTCCCCGAGGCCTACCCTTCAAGCGCCTCGCGCACCTTCACGGCCAGGTCCTTCAGAGAAAACGGCTTCTGAATGAAGTGCACACCCCGGTCCAAGACGCCGCGGTGGGCGATGACGTTGGAGGTGTACCCGGACATGAACAGGCATTTGAGACCCGGCTTGAGCCCCGTGATCCGCTCGGCCAGGTCCCGGCCGTTCATTTCTGGCATGACCACATCGGTGATGAGAAGACGTATCTCCCCAAGGTGTGCCGCGGCCAGGCGCAGCGCCTCGCTCGGCGTGCCCGCGGTCAGCACCGTATAGCCCAGCCGCTCCAACATCGTCTTGCCCATGTTCAGAATCGACGCCTCATCTTCGACCAGGAACACCGTTTCACTGCGGCCCCGGGGCGTATCCGCCACGGGTTCGGCCAGGACCTCGCCGGCTTCCCCCACGAACCGGGGCAGGTAGACCTTGACGGTCGTGCCCTGGCCCAGCTCGCTGTACACATTGACGAACCCGTCATTCTGTTTCACAATGCCGTACACCGTCGCCAGCCCCAGGCCGGTGCCCTCGCCCGTGTCTTTGGTGGTGAAAAAGGGTTCGAAGATATGTTCGAGGGTTTCCCGGTCCATGCCGCTGCCGTCGTCGCTGACCGCGAGTCGGACATACCGGCCGGGAACGAACCCCGCGTGAGCGGAGCAGTAAGCCTGGTCCAAAGTAACGTTCTCCGTCTCGATGATGACCTTGCCCGACTCGCCAATGGCGTCGCGGGCGTTGACCGACAGGTTCGCCAGGATCTGGTCGATCTGGGAGGGGTCCATCTTCACCTGCCAGAGATCGTCCCCCGGGAACCAAGCCAGGTCAATGTCCTCGCCGATAAGCCTCTCTAGCATCTTGAGCATGCCGGCCACGGTGTCGTTCAGGTCCAGCACATCGGGAGTGACGGTCTGTTTGCGAGCGAAGGCCAGGAGCTGCCGGGTGAGGGCCGCGGAGCGCTGGGCGGCTTTTTGGATTTCCAGCAGGCTTTCGTGCAGAAGGCTGTCCGCGGAGGTGTCTTCGAGCGCGATCTCGCAATGGCCCAAGATCACGTGGAGCATGTTGTTGAAATCGTGAGCCACGCCGCCCGCCAGCCTGCCCACGGACTCCATCTTCTGGGCCTGGCGGAATTGGTCTTCCAGGGTTTTCTGGGCCGTGATGTCTTCCTTGACGCCGATAAAGTGCGTCACGGCGCCCGAGGCGTCGCGGACCGGCGCAATGAGCGCCTGCTCCCAGAAGAGGGTCCCGTCCTTCCTCTTGTTATGGAACCGCCCGCGCCACTCGCGGCCCGCAGTGATGGTCTCCCACAGGTTCCGATATTCTTCCGGCGGGGTTTCGCCAGACTTCAAAATACGCGGGTTCTTTCCCCGGACCTCCTCCAAGGAATAGCCCGTCACCGCGGTAAATTTGGGATTCACGTACTCGATGTCGCCTGAGAGGTCCGTGACGATCACCGAGGCCGGGCTTTGCTCGAGGGCGGCGGACGCCTTGCGCAGCGCCTCCTCGGCTTGTTTGCGCTCGGTGATATCCTGCGCGATCCCGGTGAGGACCGCCGCCTGGCCCGCCTCGTCCAGAATGAGTTCACCCGCCTCGGCCCATACCACGCGCACCGTCCCGTCGGGCCGGACGACGCGGTATTCCAGCGGCATCGACGTCTTGTCTTGGATGACCGAAAGGTTTGCCCGCTCGACCGCGGCGCGGTCATCGGGGTGGATGGCGCCGGCGATCACATCGGCTAAATTCCCGGTGAAATCGTCCTTATCCAGGCCGTAGATACGAAACATCTGGTCCGACCACTCGATCCGGTTGGATGGGATGTGCCATACCCAGCTTCCCACGTTGGCGACTTTTTGGGCCTTTTTCAAGTCGGCTTCGGATTTGCGCAGCGCCTCCTCGGCCTGCTTGCGTTCGGTGATGTCGCGAAAGCTCCATACCCGGCCCGCCACAATCTCGCCCAGGCGCTGAGGCTGGGAATAGCGCTCGAACACCCGCCCGTCCTTGAACACCAGTTCATCCAGGGAGCTGGCGTCCGCCGCCTGGTAAAGCTCCCGGACCTTGCCCAGAAACGCATCGGGAGCCTCGAGTTGATCGAGAACAAACTGGAGCAACTGTTCGTCGTCCCGCGTTGCGGCCCGCGACTCCGGAATCCGCCACAGTTCCAGAAATTTCCGGTTAAAACTGGTCACTTTGCCGGCGCGGTCCACGACCAGAATGCCGTCCATTGTGGAATCCAGCGCCGCGGCCAGCAGGGAGTGGGCATTTTGCAGCGCCTCCTCCGCCCGCTTGCGCTCGGTAATGTCGGTCAGCAGATTGAGCGTGGCCGGTTGCCCTTCCCACTGGATCAGGGCCGTCCTCAGCTCCACCCAGGGCACATCCCCAGACTTATGAATGATCCGAAAAAAATAGGTATCGGGAAGCTCGACGCCCTTAAGTCTTTTCGAATATCGATCCAGAACCAGCGCACGATCATCCGGGTGAATGAAATCGACGAAGGGTTTCCGTGCCAGTTCTTGCCTGGTGTACCCGATAAGTCCTTCGATTTTCGCATTGGAAAATTTGATAATACCATCCTGCGCGACAAAGATGGTTTCTCCCGCGTTCTCCACCAGGATGCGGTATTTTTCCTCGCTAACGAGCAGCGCATCCCGGACCTCTTTTTCTTGCGAGATGTCTTCAACGACCCCTTCGCTCCAACCTTTATCCGGCACGAACCTGGCTGAAAAGCGCATCCACGCAATGGAGCCGTCGTTACGCCTGAAACGCACTTCAACATTGCTGAACTCCCCATGCTCCTGTAAAAGAGGGATCAATCTGGCCCGAGCATCAGGATCGACATACCTCTCGGCGATATTGAAACCATCGGATAAAAGCTCCTTTCTGTCAGCATACCCGGCGAATTGCGCCGCCTTGTCATTGGCATCCAGGATGAGCCCGGTGTTGATATCCACCCGAAAGAGCCCTATTTGGGAATTCAGGAAGATGTTTCGATAGGTTTCTTCGGCGGCGCGGATCTGCTCCTCGGTTTTCTTTCTTTCGGTGATGTCGGTCAGCAGGTTGAGCGTGGCCGGTTGCCCTTCCCATTGGATCAGAACCGGTTTAAGCTCCACCCAGAGTATATCTCCGGACTTGTGAACGACCCGGAAAGGGTAGACATCAGGGAGTTCAGCGCCTTTAAGCCTTTTGGCATGTCGTTCCAGAACCAGAGCTCGATCGTCCGGGTGAATGAATGCGGCGAAAGGTTTACTAAACAATTCATCCCGGGTGTGCCCGGTGAGTTTTTCGGCTTTCGCATTGGCGAATTTGATGATACCATCCTGCGCGACAAAGATGGTTTCTCCCGCGTTTTCCACCAGGATGCGATATTTTTCCTCGCTCTCTCTCAGCGCATTTTCAATCTCTTTCTCTTGGGTGATATCCTCCGATACCCCTTCTACCCAGCCTTTATCGGGAACCAACCTGGCGGAATACCGCATCAATCTTATGGAGCCGTCATTGCGCCTGAAAGGCGCTTCATAATTGGTGAGTTCTCCCTGTTCTTTTAGGAGGGAGATCATTCTATCCCGATCATCGGGATTGACATACCTTTCGGCGATATTGAAGTCTCCTGATAACAGCTCCTTTCTGTCCGCATACCCGATGAATTGCGCCACCTTGTCGTTGGCGTCCAGGATCAGCCCCGTGTTCATATCCGTCCGAAACAGTCCTATCTGGGAGTTCAGGAAGATATTTCGGTAGGTTTCTTCGGCGGCACGGATCTTCTCCTCGGTCCGTTTGCGCTCGGTGATGTCCACCATGGTGACGGTAACGCCACGTGATAGGTCCGCGGCATCGATGGGGCTGCTGCTCAGCAGCACGTCGATCAGCGTGCCGTCCTTCCGTCTAAGCTTGGTTTCCATCGTGCCGACCCTGTGCTCGGCAATCTGGCGGTTTTTCTCCCTACCGACAAATTGGTATTCCTCGTCGCTCGGGTAGATCATCCGTAAGGATCGGCCGACGAGTTCCTCCCTGGCGTATCCGGTCATTTCGCAGAATCGCTGATTCACCTCCAAGAAGGTGCGCTTGATCAGCATGCCGATACCGATGGGCGCGGCGTGGACAATGCTTCGCAGCCTCTGTTCGCTTTCCCGCAAGGCCTCCTCGGCCAGTTTTTGGTCTCCGACTGTAGTCATGGGCGCTTTCCCTTTGGCGTTGCTTTATGCCTTGGCCTTCCCTTTTGCAAAATCCAATATCGATTAGGTTGAAGCGACCTCACTACCCAAATGATAACCCCTCTTTTAAGGATGTCCGACAGGCCGGTCGAGACGGGTATTTCGTTGTCCCCAATCGATATCTTTAGTATAAACGAAATTTTAGCAAACGCATCCGATAAAAACAACCACTCAACATGTTGGAGCGCTGCATGAGACATTCCCCCGGCGAGGGCTCGATTCCCGTTTCGTTCCGCCCCGGTGCCCTTCCCCTAGATGCGGCATTCGCCAGGTTCTGGCGTTTTGGAAGCGGCCGATCGGCCGAACAGGTTTCCGATCGTGACCCCGCATCATCCACGCCCTCAAAGCGGACGCTCCGTCTACCAAATACACCGGGCATGTCACGTCCCAGCCAGACCCACCTCGGAAGGGCCTGCCCCTGCGTCCTTTTTTAAGACCAAGTTGCAATCAAAAACACCACACGACAAAAAATCCCGTCACCCCTGCCGTTCGACAGGCTCACGGTCCTGAGCGAAGTCGAAGGACGAAAGCAGGGGTCCGGTCTTTTTTTTTCTATCAATCCCGCTATGCCTGGATTCCTGCTTCCTTGGAAAATCTGG
>Ga0315282_10009316_pt1 | contig 15633 bp, 10 predicted proteins | sample YL17G07_20_MG_FD_203693 | JGI IMG/M metagenome (GOLD analysis project Ga0315282, IMG submission 203693) | Sediment microbial communities from Yellowstone Lake, YNP, Wyoming, USA - YL17G07_20 | ecosystem: Environmental > Aquatic > Freshwater > Lake > Sediment | place: USA: Wyoming | collected...
AAAGCATCAATGAATGCAAGCAGGCGTTATTAAAGTTAATCCTTTTTTCTTCCTATCAGGCATTGAGAAAGAACAACGCAAATATAACTTCACCGCCTCATTAGGCGATTTTTAACAAAGTACTGCTATAAACACTGAACCATGAACACCGAACTATGAACTAAACGCTTACAACCGTCAATATTTTATCAATGAATAAACCGGATACCCTTTAAGCTTATCCTTGCCGCCTAAATCTACCAGCTCAATCAAAAAAGCTATACCTGCGACTTTGCCTTTTAACTGCTCAATAAGCTCTGTAACCGCTCTTACCGTGCCTCCTGTGGCCAGGAGATCATCGACGACGAGGACTTTCTGGCCGGGCTCAATCGCGTCATGGTGGATTTCCAGGGTATCCGTGCCGTATTCCAGGTCATAGGCCGCGGAATTAGTTTTTGCGGGAAGTTTGCCTTTCTTACGCACCGGCACAAAACCCGCGCCTATTTTGTGCGCAAGCGCGCCCCCCAGGATAAAGCCCCTTGCCTCCACAGCCACCACTAGATCTATCTTTTTATTTTTATATTTATTACTTAGTCTATCTACTGCCTGCTTAAATGCCTGCTTATCTTTTAGTAAAGTAGTGATATCCCTGAAGAGTATTCCGGGCTTGGGGAAATCCGGAATGCTCCTGATTGCCTTTTTCAGGCTAAATCCCTTTTTCATCTTTCCTTCTCCTGCTGTTCGACAAATCTTCTTAATTTCTTTTTTGCCTCATCCTCTATCTGGCGTATCCTCTCGCGTGAAACTCCTAACTTTTTAGCCACCTCTGCTAAGGTATGGTGCCTGTTGCCAGTCAGGCCAAAACGCATATCCAGGATTTCCTTTTCCCGCGGGGTTATTACCTCAAGGAGGTTATCCAGCCTTTCCTTATCCAGCATGCGCCCGATTCCTGCGTCCGGAGAAACCGCATTCTCGTCTTCAATCAGGTCGGAAACCTGTGCCTCGCTATCCTCGCCCACTGGCGCCTCCAGCGAAGAAGTGGTGGTGGACATCCAGAAATTTATCCGCTCTATTTTCTCCCTGGGTATTTTCATTTTTTTGGCTATTTCCTCGTCGCGAGGTATGCGTTTTATTTTTTGTGAGAGCCGCTCCTTGGTCTTCTTCCACTTGGCAATCAGGTCATTCATATAAACCGGCACGCGGATTAACTTACCCTGGTCTGCCAGGGAACGGGTAATTCCCTGTTTAATCCACCAGGCAGCGTAGGTAGAGAAACGGTATCCTTTTCTGGGGTTAAACTTATCCACTGCCTTCATCAGGCCCAGGTTTCCCTCCTCTATCAAATCCAGGAAGGGTGTGCCTAAATACATATATCTTTTGGCAATATTTATTACCAGGCGCAGGTTGGCGCGAATCATCTGTTTGCGCGCCTGTTCATCCCCCTTATGCACCTTCTTGCTCAGTGATATCTCTTCCTGCGCAGTCAATAGAGGTATCTGCCGGATTTCTTTTAGGTAAGTTCTTAGGGCTTCCATGGTATTAGTTCATGGTTCATGGTTCATAGTCTAGAATACATAGTTCATGGTTCAGGGTTCATGGTTCATAGTCTGGAATGCATAGTTCATGGTTAGGATCTGTGCCCTTTTGGGTTTTACACTGAACACTGAACTATGAACACTGAACTAAAAACACTGAACTATGAACACTGAACTATGAACTAAACGTTATTTCTTTCTACTCTTTAGAACCGCCTGCGCCGCGGCCAACGTTGCAATTGGCACCCGAAAAGGAGAACAGCTGACGTAATCCATACCCACGTTATGGCAGAATTCCACTGAACGCGGCTCTCCTCCGTGCTCTCCGCAAATACCCACCTCCAGCGCCTTTCTGGTTTTGCGGCCGCGCTCTATGCCTATCTTAATCAACTCTCCCACGCCCTCCTGGTCAATGCTCTGGAAGGGGTCTTCCGGCAAGATGCCTTTCTTGATGTAATCCGGGAGGAACCCGCCGGTATCGTCGCGGGAAAAGCCAAAACCCATCTGGGTCAGATCATTGGTGCCGAAGGAGAAAAATTCTGCAACCTGTGCTAATTTATCGGCAACGATTGCTGCGCGCGGTATCTCAATCATCGTGCCGAACATATACTTAATTTTCTTCAAGCTGTATTGCGCGAGCACCTGCCTGTACACTTTTTCTACAATGGCTATCTGGTCCTCTATCTCCTTGACATCGCAAACCACGGGGATCATTATCTCCGGATAGGGATGTTTTCCTTGCGCAAGCAATTCTGCGGCTGCGTCAAAGATAGCACGTATCTGCATGGCGCTTACTTCCGGATAGGTAACACCCAAACGCACTCCGCGGTGGCCCATCATCGGATTTGACTCATGCAGGCCCTCTGCGCGCTCAGAGAGTTCTTCCATAGTGATATTAAGTTCTCCTGCCAGCTGCTCTAATTTTTCTTTTTCACGCGGGACGAATTCATGCAAAGGCGGGTCAAGCAAACGGATGACTACCGGCAGGCCGTCCATGGCCTCAAGCGTCCCCTTGATATCTTTTTTCACATAGGGGAATAATTCATCCAGCGCCTTTTGCCTCTCTGTTTCAGTTTTAGAGATAATCATTTTGCGTAAGAGAAACAGCGGCGCATCAGAGCCCTTGCCGTAAAACATATGCTCTGTCCTGAATAAACCAATGCCCTGCGCCCCGAACTGGCGCGCCTTTTGCGCATCCAGCGGAGTATCGGCATTAGTGCGCACGCCTAACTTCTTTATAGAATCGCAAATTTTCAGGAAATCCATAAGTATTTTATTTTCTTCCGTGGCATCCATCATATCTAACTTGCCTGCATAGACGTTGCCCTTGGTCCCGTTTAAGGTAATCCAATCCCCCTCTTTGAGGGTTTTTCCGTCCAGAGATATCTCTTTTTTAGCGTAATCAATATGTAAAGCAGCGCAGCCGACAATGCAGCATTTGCCCCAGCCGCGGGCAACCAGCGCCGCGTGGGAAGTCATACCGCCCCTTGCGGTTAAAATCGCTTCTGCCGCGCGCATCCCCTCTACATCCTCAGGATTAGTCTCTTCGCGCACCAGTATAACCTTTTTGCCCTGCTTTGCCCATTCCACAGCATCATGCGCCGAGAAAACAATCTGGCCGCTTGCGCCGCCCGGTCCGGCAGGTAACCCCTTGGCTAACGGCTTGTGCGCCAGTTCTGCCTTAGGGTCAATAATCGGGTGCAAAAGTTCATCTAATTGAGCGGGGCTGACGCGCATAACCGCGGTTTCTTTATTGATGAGTTTCTCTTTAAGCATATCCATACCCATACGCACTGCTGCCGGGCCATTACGTTTTCCCACCCGGCATTGCAGCATAAAGAGCCTGCCCCTTTCAATGGTAAATTCAATATCCTGCATATCGCGGTAATGTTTCTCCAAGCGCCGTTGAATATCAAACAGTTCCTTATAAATTGTGGGCATCGCATTTTCCAACGTCACTAATTCTTTATTATGCTCGGATTTAGAGTAGGCGTTGAGCGGTGCCGGGGTGCGGATACCGGCCACCACATCTTCTCCCTGCGCGTTAATCAGGTATTCTCCGTAAAATTTATTCTCTCCGTTTCCGGGGTTACGGGTAAAGGCGACACCTGTTGCGGAATCCTGGCCCATATTACCAAAAACCATGGTTTGTACTGTGACTGCCGTGCCCCAGGCATCAGGAATCCCTTCAATGCGGCGGTAGCTTACTGCGCGCTTTCCGTTCCAGGAGGAAAATACCGCGCCTATCCCGCCCCAGAGCTGCTCTTTGGGTTCGTCGGGAAATTCCTTTTTCAGGACCTCTTTTATCTTCGCTTTAAATAAGGCGCAAAGCGTTTTCAGGTCATCCGCGCTTAAATCCGTATCAGTCTTATAGCCCTTCTCCTGCTTCATGCGGCTCATAATTTTTTCTAACTGCTTGCGGATACCCTGCTCCTCTTCTGGCTCAATGCCGGCTGCCTTTTCCATGACCACGTCAGAATACATCATCAGCAGCCTGCGGTAGGCATCATAGACAAAACGTTTATTGCCTCCGCTTTGCCTTATCAAGCCGGGTATGGTCTTTTCGGTAAGGCCGACATTTAACACTGTCTCCATCATCCCCGGCATGGAGCGCCGCGCGCCTGAGCGCACAGAGACCAGAAGCGGGTTGTCGCTATCTCCGAACTGCCTGCCCATGAGAACTTCCACTTTCTTCAGGGCTTTTTCTACCTCTTCTTTGAGGCCTTTGGGATAACTCTTCCTGTTCTTATAGTAATAAGTGCACACCTCGGTAGTAATGCTAAAACCCGGGGGCACGGGAAGTTTCAACTCTTTATGGCCGGCCATCTCTGCAAGGTTGGCGCCTTTGCCTCCCAGCAGGTTTTTCATGCTTTCATTGCCGTCTGCCTTGCCTCCGCCGAAAGAATAAACATATTTCTTTGTTGCCATTTTCTTTAAAACCCTCCTCCCATCGTTGTAGTGTAGGGACGGTTCTCAACCCAATCTTAAACTGTCCCCTTAAAGGGGACAGTTTTGCTTAGACTTGAGAACCGTCCCTAAATATTCTTCTAATTTATCTATGCCGATGCGCTCTTGCTGCATGGTATCCCGGTCACGCACGGTTACCTGCTTATCCTCCAGTGACTGCACATCCACTGTAACACAGTAAAGCGTGCCTACTTCATCCTGCCTGCGGTAAAGTTTGCCGATTGCCCCGGTATCATCGTAAACGGTAATAAAATTCTTTTTTAAGCCGGCGGCGATCTTTTTTGCTAATTCCACGATTTCCGGCCTGTTCCTTAAAAGCGGCAGCACCGCCACTTTTACCGGAGCTAAATCCTTATGTAATTTTAACACTACCCGTAAGTCGTCTTTGACCTTTTCTTCGTAATAGGCATCTGCTAAAAATGCCAGCACACTCCTATCCACTCCGCCGGAGGGCTCAATGATATAAGGATAAAATTTATTTTTTTCAGCGTCATCAAAATATTGCAGGTCTTTACCGCTCATCTTTGCATGCTGCCTTAAATCAAAATCCGTCCTGTTGGCAATTCCCTCTAATTCACTCCAGCCAAAGGGAAAGTTATATTCTATATCCGTGCAGGCTAAAGCATAATGCGCCAGTTCCTCTTTTGTATGCGGCCTTTTCCTTAAATTTTCTTTCTTCAGCCCTAGGGCAAGATACCAGGCAAAACGGGATTCTATCCACTCCTCTAATTTTTTATCTGCTTCTTCGGGCCTGACAAAATACTCTATTTCCATCTGTTCAAATTCGCGCGTGCGGAAGGTAAAATTACCGGGAGTAATCTCATTACGGAAGGCCTTGCCGATTTGGGCCAAGCCAAAAGGTAACTTCGGATGCTTTGAGTCTAGGATGTTCAGGAAATTTACAAACATCCCCTGCGCGGTTTCCGGACGCAAATAAATCTGGCCTGAGTCATCTTCTACGGCCCCGCGGTGCGTTTTAAACATAAGATTAAAAGGCCTGGCTTCAGTAAGCTCTCCTGAACACTCCGGGCAGGTATTTTTGTCTTTTAAATCCGCGGCCTTAAAACGTTTCCTGCAGGATTTGCAGTCGCTTTTTAAATCAAAGAAATTCTCTACGTGGCCGCTTGCTTCCCATACCTGAGGGTGCATAAGTATAGCCGCGTCCATCCCAAAGATATCATCCCGCGCATAGACAACGGAGTTCCACCAGGCGCGCTTGAGGTTATTCTTTAACTCGACACCGAATGGCCCGTAATCCCAGGTATTGGCAAGGCCGCCGTAAATTTCCGAAGACTGGAAAATAAAGCCCCGGCGCTTGCACAAAGAAACGACTTTATCCATCAGATTCTCGCTCATAGTCATTTATACATTCGCGAATGCTTACCCCTCCAGAAATATCTATCCCTCCGTTAGGAATATGTTATAGACTACCATAAAATTTATAACAGGGCAAGGAAATTCAGGAATTTGATTGGAATTTGATACCTCTAATAACGTAATGCCTAAACGGCTACAACTCATTGGCTTAACTTTTGAATCACAAGTTTAGAGACCGGGGAGGGTGACTACGTAGGACATATGCCACCGAACTACAAAAGATAAACCTAAGGACAGCGTCTATAATAGCTTATTATATGTGCGCTGCAGTAGAACTTAATCGTTCAAACCTTCTATATTCAATAAATGCATCCTTTATTGCCGCAGCGTGGCTAAGTTTGCCTATAAAGATAAGGGGGGCATAGAATAATACTGATGGCCTGTATCTAAGCCATTTCAAAAGTACAAATGCAGTCAGTAGAAAAGCGAGCGGCGCAACGTATAAATATGCTGCCGTGTATGAGTTTGGCAAAAGATAGTGGTAATCCATCTTGTGCTTCTTCCGTATCCGAAAAACATGCCGACCCCATTTGCCTTGATGCCTCAAGAATCCTACGAGAGTATCCTTTTCATAATGATAAGCGGTTAAATCTGATTTCAGATATATTTTAATCTTGCTCTTGAGAGCCCTGTAGCAAAATTCAGCATCTTCTCCGGTCATTAGATTCTCATCCAGATAGCCTATCTTGTCAAAGACGGCCCTACATATTGAAATATTATTTGTCGGCAGATGCAGTTTCTTTACATAACCGCCTTTACTATACGGGATAGATGTCCACCAATTGCAAAAGCCGTCGCATTTACCAAACATAGTCCTATAAACGCTTGATATGGAACCACCTATAATATCGGCTTCTATTGCTTTGTGCAACCTCACGTGCCTTCCAACCCAATCTTTATCAATATAAGAATCTGCGTCTAGGAACAGTATCAAGTCTCCTTCGGAGTTTTTTACGCCGAAATTCCGACTAAACGCTGCCCCTGAATTTGAGGCGGACGTTAAAATACGGAGCCGCCCGTCGTTTATGCCTTGAATTATTTCTAGCGTCCCATCGGTAGAACAGTCATCGACAATAATTACTTCAAAATTATCGTAATCGTTTTCCAAAACAGAGCCTACGCATTTACGTATTGTTTCTCTTGCGTTATATACAGGAATTATTACATTTACCTTCAAGCTAGGCATAGTTTAACGTTTTAATACCCGGTACTTAGCAAGAACATATTCTTTAACCTATTAAAAACCTTGGATAATACAATGGATTCAGAAAGAAATTATCTATCATATTACAGTTATGGTAACAATAACATCCCCTTCCCGCAATTAAATCCCTGCTTTTTTCAGCGTTCTTAGACTTAAGCAGTGAAGGTAAGCGTTCATTTCTTATATTTCCAAAGGGGGGCAATACCTCGCAAAACGAAACGCTGCCGTCCGCATAAATAACGAGATGGCGCCTACCAGCAAGACACCGCATGACCTGCTTCTTTTCCTTGATAACTCTAAGGCTGGCTTCATACATGGCCCGTTGATAGTTATGTAGTATTCTACTTTCAAATGCCCCGAAACCATAATCATAGGTTCCCCATATCCTAAAGATTTCTGCCTTTATCCTCTTCAATTCTTCATATGGCGGGCATTCAAACGGCTTGGCCACAACCTTTGACCCCCTCCTGAAAATTACCGATTGGAAATCAACGCCAAGCCCTTTTACAAATTTCATAAAATCAATGATTTCCGCGTAATTTTTATTACATAATACCGTATTAACTTTTATCCTTATGCCGGGTACTCTTTTTAGCAATTCAACCGTTTCAATGGATTTTTTAAAATACCCCCTCCCGCGTATTTCGTCATTTATCGGCTCAAAACCATCAATGGATATTGAAATATTTATTTCGGAAGAAACTCCTTCCCGTATTTTTTTTGTTGTTTCACATATTAAAGGCGGATCGAACCCGTTTGTCGGGATAGCAATGGTTTTCGCGTCAAATGCCGCGCATATATCCGGCAGATCACTCCGCAAGAATGGCTCACCGCCGCTTATATCCAGCCATATAAGCTTCTTGAGACATTTTGCAATGCCATTTATTTCTTCCAGATTCAATTCTCTGTCAGGAACGTCATCGAATGTAACAAAACAAGTTTTGCAGCGTAAGGTGCACCTGTTCGTTATGTGCAATATAAGATGTACTGGCCTATACGGTATAAATACCGATTTTAAAATTCTCGCTTTCATAATTTATATTACATATATACTTTAAGATCCATATCAGAAAATATTGCCTCTTGTAAGGTAGTTTCTATAATTCTAATTATATCAAAATATATCTTTCACTCAAGCGTAAATCCCATGCTTAGCGCGCCTAAATGTTTCTCCTGCAGAAAATAAGCACCGAGAGACTGCTTAGCTTAAAAATCAGCATCACCATGCAGGCGCCAAATAACCCTAAAACCGGTAGCAGTATAATCCCTCCGAATATGCCGGCAATACAACCACCTACTAAATCAGCAGCGTAAAGCGTGCCTGCGGCCTCTCCTACCCTCTCCTTTATCCCGGGATAAATCCTGCCGGCCAACGGAAACTGCGCGCCTGTAAGTAAACCCGAAATAAAAAACATTACGCCAAATGCAAAAGAAATATGCGCTGTGCGGTTGAGGAAACCGGTTATGCTTATGGCAAGAATACAGGAATATATTATCAATAAAATTTCTAAAGCCAAAAACCAATTCAGGCAATTTTTAATCCTATGCATACGCCGCGTAATCAGGATGCTTGCCAGACCTGCCCCTGCCATAAATATACTCATCAATAGCCCTATCCTGCGGTAGAGAAACCCCAGGAGCACCTGATAACTAAAAATAAGGATTAGTGTTGAAAGCATGGCAAAAAAACCCGTGGTAGCAATAGCGTAAGGGGTGGCTATTTTTAATTTTCTCTTGCCGGAGCGGATAAAATACGAGAGCAGCAAAAAGGTTAAGAAAAACGCAAAAACAGCCACCTGCCATAATTTCAGGTGCCCCAGAAAAGTAAGGACAGGGGTTAGCGAAGGAGAAAATTTCTGATTCCATAAAATTAACATCTGATATAGCGCAAAAGGCTGCCAGTCGCGGTTGGCCTTACGCGTGCCTGCGTAAGAAGCCCGGTTAAACCAATCTACCCATTTTTTATCCAGCCGGTAAGCGAGGTATTCCGGGACAAGGATATTGTTTTTCAGGTTAAGTTGCGCTATCTTGCGGGAAATTAGGCTTGCGTCCGCCTGCAGGATGACTCCTGAAGAAGAGGCCAGAAAAATATTGTAATCTCCCGGGATAATACGCACATAACTAAAAACTTCTCTTAAACCGGAAAGGATACAGGTATTTAAATCCCTTAATTGCGGGCTTAAGTAAACCAGCGACCCCGGCAGCCAGAAGGCAAGGATGCCCTCCGGCGCCAGCCTCTTTTTTGCCAGGAAAAAAAACTCCTGCGTAAAAAAACGGTTTTTGGAAAGGTCAGACGGTTTGGAGAAACCTATAAGTATTACATCGTAAAGAAAAGAATTATTTTTCAGGAAAAATCTTCCGTCGGTATTGATGATATTCACGCGCCTATCCGTAAGCTCTCCTTTAGTGAGCGCGGTGGGAAATTTTTTAAGCATAGTTATAATTAAGGGGTCCAGCTCCAGGTAATCTATTCTTTCTACCGCCTGCTTAAGGATTTCGTTTAACAGGCCTCCAGCCCCTGCGCCTATCACCAGTATATCCCGGGGCTTAGCGCAAAATAATAAAGGCAGGTTACCGAACTCCTCGGCAAATTGCCTGTCGCCGACAGGCGCGCTAATTACCGGGAGGCCGTTATAAAAAAAGTTGTACTGTCCGGATTCTCTGGTTACCGCTACATTCCCATAAATAGAATTGCGGTAGCTTAAGACCTCCTGTTTTTTCCAGATTTGTTTTACGGACAGCTTCTCCAGATACCCGGGGGCTGCGCTGAAAAATAAATAAACCGCCAGGAGTGCGCCGAAAAGAGTGGTATATCTGATTTTCTTCTGCTCTGTGTATCTAAAGAAAAACGCGCAGATTAACAGATTAATGATAGCCAGGATAAAAGTTACTTGAACGGAACCTAAGTAAGGTATAAAAAGGTAGGTCAGGATTATACCGCCGATAAGCGTGCCGAACAGCTCCCAGGCATATACCCTGCCGAGAGCAAAGACATCCTCTTTGGTATAGCGGGAATATAATTTTACGGCTGTGGCAAAAAGCGCGCCGTGGGTAGTGGCGGGAATGAGGATTATCAAGAGAGAAGAAATGAATATAACCGGTAAACCTATCCCCTCTCCGCAAGGGACACCCAATATACCCTTGGAGGCGCGGGATAGATATATCGCTACGGGCAAGACAAGGGAGAATATCACTTCCAGGGCGATAAATACCGTTGCTTTGTCTTGAGCCCTATCTATATACCTGCCTGCGGCAAAGACACCTAGCGCCTCTAAGAGCACCCAGTTAGCCAGGATTATGCCTAGGACAAGCTCATTTCCGTAGAAACTGACCAGTAATTCCCGCAAGAGCAGGACCTGCGCAGTTATCCCGCTTAAGCCTACGATTAAAACCGTTAAGATAAAGATACCGATCCTAACTCCAGCTGTTTCATTACCGCTATACCCAGGCCGAGCACCAGCCAGAACAAAACCCCTAAATCCAAAGAATAAAAAACTGTATCTACCGCCATCTGCACGCAATATCCCAATATCGCGGCGAGAGCAGCCAACAGCACATACCAAAGGAATGTCTTTTGTGCGTGCGTATTTATTGCTCTTATGCCGTTATAAAAGAATACTGCTAATATAGATAAAAAAGCCGCCAATCCGGCTATCCCCAGTTCAGCGGCTATTTGCAAATAACAATTATGCGCGTAAGGCACGCTGTAGGGGTAAGTTTTAATTACAAAGTTCGGAAAACTCAACATAAATGTCCCCAGCCCTAAACCTAATAACGGCCGCTGCATAAACATCTTCCACCCTGCCTGCCAGATTATTCTTCTGTCTATATCTGTACCTTTATCCATAAATATAAAAAGGTTATCTATCCGGCTTTTTATTATTTGCGGGTAAAAACTATGCGTGGCTATAATAAATATGCCTACCGCAAAGAAGAATATTCCTAAAGCGCGCACCCAGATACCCATAAAGAACATAGAACTTATAAAAGCAAACCAGGCGCCTCTGGATACCGTCAGCAACAGGCAGGTAAATAGCAAAATGAATAAAGAGAAATATGCAAGGCGAAATAGCTTGAAGCGGAGCTTGGTGAAGAAAGCGGAGATTACAAAGGGCAGGACTATACACAAATAGCAACCGAAGGCATTAGGCGTATAAAAAGAAGCATGGATTCTTTGCATGTAATGGTCGTAAAGATCAGTTCGATTACGGATAAAATCTTTAAAAGTAAAATACTGGTATATCCCGTCTATTCCTATTAATATTGAAGAAAGAAATAATATATGTAAAAAAATATTAATCCGGCGCTTGGTATTAAAGGTATCAACTACAACAAAAAACAGGACCGTATTCTGCAAGACTTTACCCAGAAAACTACGGAAGCTTATTTTGTAATTGGCACTTAAGAATATTGAGAGTAAACAGACCGTAAAATAAAAAAGTATCGCAAAATTAAGCTTTGTTTTAGGAATAATCGGCTGTTTTTGTGCTACTTTCTTAAGAAGGTAGCAGGCAAAGGATAAATAAATAAAAAACCCGATTATGGCTTTGGATATAGGCAGAAAAAAGGCTACCCCATACAATGAAAATAGAATTATTTTATCAAGGGCGCTGATTATTTTAGTCCTCTTTAAGTTCAATTGACTCCTCGCTGTCTAAAATCCCTTTCACTATCCTATAGGGCACGGCAGCATCCCTGCAGATGCCGGTTATCTCTAAAAGGTCATTCTTATTAATGGAGGGTATGGCAATGAGAATTTCCTTAATTTTAAAATCACCGATCAAGCTCACTATATCCTCTCTTGAGCCTAATACGGGGATGCCTTGTATTCTATTGCCGATTTTTGCCGGATTATCATCAATAAAACCAACGGGATTATAATTAAGCTCCTTGTTTCTTTTTATTTCCCTGATGACCATTTCTCCTGTATCCCCCGCCCCGAATATCAGTATATTCTCTCCTTTCTCGCGCATCCTGCTGAAAAATTCTCCCAATAACCTGAATAATATCCTTGAGCCGGAAAGCAAAAATAAGAGGAGCATCCAGTCAATAAAGAATACTGCCCGGGAATAATATTGAAAGCGAAAGGCAAAGGTCAAAAATAAAATAGAAACGATAGAACCAAAGGTCGTAACTTTAAATATGGTGACTAAATCCGATATGCTGATATACCGCCATACGCCGTGATAAAGCCCGAAGAAAAAGAAAAGCGACATCTTGATGAGGATTATCCAAACCAGGGACTCTCTTATTACGTACGCGTTACTGGCCGATATCGCCCCCTCAAAACGCAGGAAATAAGCGGAATAATAGGCCAGGCAGATGAAGATAAAGTCTAAGAGGACCTCCACTATCCTGCGCTTATGTAAAAATACGGTATTTAGGAAAGTTTTGTTATTATCGGAATTGTTCTTGTCCTGCTGGGCTTTCAGGGCGTTTCCGTTCGAGGATGCCTCCAATAAGAAAAAACCCAAAAATAGCAGTATAACGGCCGCTAAAATAGCAATCATGGAGATAAGGAATACGTTCAACCTTGAATAGAGGATAGCGATTAGGCCAAAGGCAAGGCTTACGCTATATAATAATAAAACCGTCTTTCTCTGCGAAAGCCCCAGGGTCACTAAATGGTGGGAGGTGTGGTCTTTGCCGCCTGTAAAAATTCTCCTGCCCTGTATTATTCTGGTGATCACCACAAATATGGTGTCAAAAATGGGCACGCTTAAAATAAGCACAGGGACGACTATTGTTATGGCAAGATTGGAAATGTTACCGGTTGTATCCGCTATAGATATAACCGCCAATGTATAACCTAAAAACATACTGCCGGAATCCCCCATAAAAATCCTGGCGGGATTAAAATTATAAGGCAGGAAACCTAAGGCGGCTCCCGAGAGGATTATTGCATAAATACCCAAGGGATTATTGGAAAAAATTTGAGATGAAAAAAAGAGCAGCAGCGCAGAAATAAAGGCGGTGCCGCTAGCAAGCCCGTCAATATTATCCAGAAGGTTAAATGCGTTTGTGACCCCGACAATCCAAATTATCGTAAGCGGGATGGCTACAAGATTTAAAAAAGGCAGCTCTAAAGTAATCCCGGAGAAAATAGCGATACAGGCGGCGATTATCTGGGCAAACAACTTGGCATAAGGGGTAAAATGAAATTTATCGTCTAATAACCCGACAATAAACAAAAAAGAAGCGCCGCTCAGGAGCCCAAAAACGCCCCTGTTGAATAGCCCCAGGAATAAGATAGGGATAAGCGAAGATAAGTAAATAGCAGCTCCGCCTAAGACCGCAGTAGGTTTTTTATGCCAACGGTCTTCCCTGGGATAAGCGACGAAGCCGTATTTAAAGGCGAGCTTGCGAATAATGGGGGTAAACAGAATGGATAGGCCAAATGAGGAAAAGAACAAAACAAAATATTTAAGCATTCCTGTAATAGTCCACTACGTCCTTAATGATTTCATTAAGCCCTGCCCTGGGCCTAAAACCTATAAGCCTGTTTATTTTTGTTATATCGGGGACGCGGCGCTGCATATCCTCAAAACCGTGTTCGTAAGCCTGCTCGTAAGAAAGATAAATTATTTTAGATTTGCTTTTAGTAATTTCAATTATTTTCTTTGCCAGCATTTCAATGCTGATTTCTTCCTGGCTGCCTATATTAAATACCTCTCCTATGGCCCCAGGTTCATTGATAAGCGCTATTAACGCATTGACACAATCCCTTACGTGCAAAAAACAACGCGACTGTTTACCAGTTCCATAAACTGTGATATCTTCATTTCTGGATGCCTGAGCTACGAAACGGGGAATAACCATGCCATAGGCGCCTGTCTGACGCGGGCCGACCGTATTAAAAAGCCGCACAATTATTGCCGGAAGCTTCTTCTCCTTCCAGTAAATATAGGCGAGCATTTCATCCACTGCCTTGGCGGTAGAATAACCCCAGCGGCTCTTTAAAGGCGAGCCCAGAATTCTATCGTCATCTTCCTTTAGCGGGCCGTTCATATTCTTGCCGTATATTTCAGAGGTGGAAGTAATTAAAATCTTTTTGTGGTATCTTAGGGCGGCATCCAGGACTATTTCACTCCCTTTTATATTGGTGGTTAAGGACTCCAGGGGCTTACTTACTATTAAATTAACCCCCACTGCTGCGGCTAAATGAAAGATAACATCGGCCTTTTCCGATAATTTATCAACCAGGGTAGTATCTAAAATATTACCTTCCACAAATTCAAAGCTCTTATTTTTTAAGAGGTGCTCTATATTCTCATACCTGCCGGTAGAAAGATTATCCAGGGCGATAACCCGGTCTCCTTGCTTAAGTAATTCTTCCGTAAGATGCGAGCCGATAAAACCGGCTCCGCCCGTAATAAGCACTCTCATCCTGAATTCTCCTTAAAAAAAATGATTACACAGATTTTGAAAACAGATTACACAGATTAATTCTAGTGTTGTTTTAATCTGTGTAATCTACGCATTTTAATCTGTATAATCCCCATTATGGATTTTATGGGATATCTTTTAAAGTATTATTATATAACATTTTTATATCTTTAATCAACCTTTCTTTTGAAAACCTGTCTCTGACAAAGAGCCTACCTGAATTACCCATTTCTTTGCGTAACTGGCTATCTTCTTGCAATATCTTTAAGGCCTCTACTAGTCCTTCGGCATCCCCGGAATTAAATAATATGCCATTGGCATAAGTTCTTATATTATGACTGGTATTTGCAATATAATCAGTGTTTTTTACAAATAAATCTCTTACTCCCCCTACTTCCGTTGCTATAACAGGGCGCGCTGCGGCCATAGCCTCAATCAAGGAAACCGGAGTCCCTTCGTTTAGAGAGGTTAATACAATTACATCTATATTCTGGTAAATTTCGCAAACGTCTAGGCCCCATCCATGAAAGTCAACCAATTCTTTAATACCTAACTGCAAGGCATATTCTTCTAATTCCTGCCTCAATTCGCCGTCTCCAAAGATGATAAACCGCAAAGGCATAGAAGACTCTTTGTAATTATCCAAAAACTCTTTGGCCGCTCCCAGGAACAAACGGTGATTTTTAATCGGTACCAGCCTTCCGACTATGCCTATTCTCAACAGGCTGCCCCTGGCGTTATCAAAGTTAAGGGCTAATAACTTTTCCAGTTCAAGGCCCAAGGGGATAACGGCTATTTTCTGTGGGCTTCCGATTTTTTTGCTTAATAGATCCTTCTTTATGCTACCGCTTACTACTATAATTGTATCTGTAAAGAAACCTGAAATCCTCTCTATGAGCAAAAAGATCCTGCTGGCTAACCAGCCAAAATATCCCTCTAAGACCGTCCCATGAAAAGTATGGATTAACTTGCATTTATGCACAGAAGTTAAATTATATAATACCCCTGCCCCCCTGCCAAGCGCGCCTGCCTTGGCAGTGTGGGTATGGATAATATCCGGCCGCTCTTTTTTTACTATACAAAATATTTTCCAGAAAGCAATTGCGTCATTAAATAAATTTATTTTTCTCTTAAGTTGGGGAATAATTATGGGCATTACGTTTTTGCTTTTAGCGAAATAAAGCA
>Ga0315282_10009317_pt1 | contig 15631 bp, 16 predicted proteins | sample YL17G07_20_MG_FD_203693 | JGI IMG/M metagenome (GOLD analysis project Ga0315282, IMG submission 203693) | Sediment microbial communities from Yellowstone Lake, YNP, Wyoming, USA - YL17G07_20 | ecosystem: Environmental > Aquatic > Freshwater > Lake > Sediment | place: USA: Wyoming | collected...
AAGTTCATCAAAGCACCCTCAAATGTTTGGGTGCATTATCCCTGCAAAATCGATGTGGCCAGCTATGTTAAGCACAAATATTACGGGACTGGCTTCAGCACAACCAGGAAACTCAACTTTCAAAAATATTGTATTTTCTGGATATGATGGTTTTGCTTCTAAGAAAGTTCTTTTCAGTTGCGGAAGGAGGTTTCTAAACTCTTCTTCTGTTAATCGACTGAAGCTAATATTATCGGCGTGCTTGCCATACGTGCGGCGATAGTCGGGATGAGTCTTAAGAAACAGACGACAGGCATCTTTGGCTGAGGGGGCTTGGGGGTACAGGCCAGGCCCGATATGTAGCTTACCAGTGTGAGCATGTACATAACAGAAAAAAAATGTCCCCTTTGGCAAGGGGCTTTGTTCTTTGACTTCTGGCTTTATCCATTGAAAATACCACATCGGGTCATCTTTGTAGGCCACCCCAACGATGTCGCTACCAATGTTAAGAAGTTCCTGTTTCGCAAGTTCAAAGCTTTTTAGCTCAACGTTTGCTTTGGAGAACGTTTCCAGCGATATTTCCTTCGCTTGCTCAACTGATATGGTAGGTTTTTCCGGCCATGATTGGGGTTGTGACAAGGCCCAGCCCAGGTCATGTTTGAATTGCCCATATGATTGCCCCCACGTTTTGTCCCACGAATCCCCGACCATGAATTGTTTATCTGATGCGAGAGTAACGATTTCCCACATACCGCATCCATAGTTAACATCTGCAAATCCCAAACCATGCGGTTCTCATTTTTCAGGTCCTTTCTGAATAAAAATTCCCAACTATGAAGTTGAAATCGGCGATTTCGAATAGTTTCCTACCCCAGGAAACTACTCGAAGGCCTCCACCAACCCAAAGCCCTAATCTGTGCCATTTTTGCTGACGGCGAACGCTGCTTGTGATTCCTGTTGCTCCTGCCATCCGCTGTACGCTAATCAAGGGTCATCGGCTCGTGCTCTCGGCTGTGCCGGCGGTAAATCGTAATCCCCTTACAGCCGAGCTTGTATGCCAGCTTATACGCCCTGTCCACATCTGCCACGCCGGCTTTCTCCGGCAGGTTTATCGTTTTACTTACCGCCGCGTCGCAATGCTTCTGAAACGCCGCCTGCATCCGAATATGCCACTGCGGCTCGATATCATAAGCGCATCTGAAGACCCTGCGAATCTCAACCGGAATTTGTTTCATTTTCTGGATACTGCCGGTCCTGATAATCGTTTTTTCCAGTCTTTTATCATAGAATCCGGCCTCCTGTGCAAGCTTTTTGAAAACCGGATTTATTTGCACCATTTTGGCCCCTTCCAACACCTGGCGGACAAACACCAGCGAATACGCCGGCTCAATCCCTGCAGAACAATCCGCAATGATGCTTATCGTGCCCGTCGGTGCAACGCAGGTAACAGCGGCATTACGGATTTTCTTTTTATGTCTCCAAGTGCTGCTATTCCAGTTTGGAAACGGCCCGCGGGATTTGGCAAGTTCGCTGCTTTCTTTGTGGGCGGTTTCGTTGACAAACTTCATAACTTGCGAGCCGAATTTAACGGCCTGCGGGCAATCGTATGGTATCCCAAGCAAAAATAGAGAGTCCGCAAAGCCCATAATGCCTAAGCCGATTTTCCGATTCGCCTGCGCAAGGCGCGAGGTTGCTCTGACCGGATAATCGCACACGTCGATGATATTATCCAGAAATCGAACGGCCAATTTTGTCGCCTCTGCCAGCGAAGGCCAATCCATTTTTGCCCTGCCATTGGCGAAGGTTACGAACCTGACAAGATTGATACTGCCCAGCGTGCAGGCCTCAAAGGGCAGCAGCGGCTGCTCTCCGCAGGGATTGGTCGCCTCTATCAGACCGAGAGACGGCGTGGGATTGTCACGGTTGATTCGGTCGATAAATGCCACGCCCGGCTCGCCGGTCCTGTGTGCGCAGCGGACAATCATTTTCCAGATGTCACCAACCGTATAGAACCGGCCTGCCGGCCTGGAGGTCAGCTTCTCACCGCCGGAGAGCTTATACAAATCGTTTATTGTGTAGGCTGCAACATCAAGCCGGCGCGGCAGCAGGTACTTCTCCTGCGTGCGTGGGTTTCTTACAATGTGCAGGGCCCTGCCGGATTTGAGGACCTGTTTCATCCAGTTATCGGTAACTTTGACCGAGATATTGAAATTGGTAAAGGCCTCCAGATTCTGCTTGGCGTAGAGGAATTTCAGAATATCCGGGTGCTCAACGCTCATCATTCCCATATTTGCACCGCGGCGAAAAGCACCCTGCTGAATTGCATTGGTGGTCTCGGAAAAGACTCGCCAGAAGCTGATTGGCCCGGATGTCGTGCCGCCGCTGGAGGCGACGCGGTCGCCTGTTGGCCTTAATCTGTCGAAAGAAAACCCTGTGCCGCCGCCCGCTTTCTGGATAAGAGCGGTCTGTTTTATCGCCTCGAATATGCCTTCGATACTGTCTTCAATCGGCAGAACAAAGCAGGCGCTGAGCATACCGCTTCGCCGGGCGTTCATAAGGGCCGGAGAATTGGGCAGGAATTTCAGCGAGGCCATCAAATCGTAATATTTTTTGTGCCACCGTTGGACCTGCTCGGGCGAAGCCCCATATTTGCTCTCGGCGCTCGCTACAAGCGATGCAACTCGCCCGAAAAGCTGAGCCGGCGTCTCGATGCACTTGCCTTTTTCGTCCTTAATCAGGTATCTGCTTCGCAAGACCTTCAGGGCATTTTTGGTAAGAACAGGAGCGTCTCGTGCATCGTATTTCGTATTTCGTATTTCGTGTTCCATAGGTCGCCGATGCGTTTTGGGCTTTTAATTTCCACTTTTCAGATTCTTTTTATCCATTTGAAACGAAAGACATCGCGAATCCGCTCAGTGAACCGGATTCCCAGCCGCTGGGTGCTGGTCTTAAACTCCATTCGGCTGCAATCCTCCGCAGTCGGCTTAGCCGGAGATTTGCCGAATAGCGACAACATAGCGCCCGCAATCAACCCGAGAACTGAACCTATCTTCTTTCGCATACCCGTGACCAGTGACTCGTGGTTCGTTCGGAGCACGATTCACTATACACTATTCACTAACGACATATTGACTATCTCTGGACTGCCAACTTTACGGCGGACAACAGTTCTTCGCCGGTTCGGCTGACGATTTCGGATTTGCCGAACAACTGATGCCGGTCGAGAATCTCGGGCTTGTAGTCGTAGTATCTCTGCACAGAGCCGATGCCGCCTTCGGCAGCCCCGGCGGTTTTGTAATCGCCCGCCAGAAGCCAGGAGCTTACGTCGTCATCGTATTCAGCAGGATAGATTATAGCGACCGCGAATTTGTCATCGCTGTACTTCGCGAGGTGCACCTTTGCCCTGTAGGGCGGAGCAGTTTTGACGGCCAAATCGATAAGCCGTTTGAAATCGCTTTTAGCGGTTTCGAGGTCGCTCGCATAAAAGAACATCCCCGCTTCGAGCTGAAAGCTCTCGGCCCTGACGCCTTTTAATTCCAGGCGGCCATCGGGGTAAGCCCTGTGAATTTTATAGACCTTGCCGTCTTTGTATTTCTCGCTCTCCAATAGCTCCGCCACCTCCTCGGCGGTGAAACCCACGCCGACGTGGTCGCCGAAGTCAAAAATATACAGCCCCACATATCTATCAGGTTTTTGTAGTTTAGGCAGTTTCATACCGCAATATTATAACCACGGATTTCACGGATGCAACGGATTTTGTTTTGGCCACAGAGAACACAGAGACCACAGAGAGTAAATCAAAAATTAAAAATAAAATGTAAAAAGACAACCACGGATTCCAGGGTTTGCACGGATTTTTTGGGCTTAATTTGTATTCGCCGGCACCAAGTGGTGGCCGAAAATAGAATACTTGAAAAGGTGTCTTCAGAAAGGTTACAAATAGCCACCAGATACTATCATCAGTTTGGAATACATCGCAGCGCAGTAAAACTTGCATTGTATAGCTTGCAATAGGTGTAAATATATGTATGAAGAAAGCTGAAGGGACGCAGGAAGCACGTTTTGAATGGGACATGAGAAAAGACCGGCTGATTTATGAAAAAGAAAATAAAATACACTGATGAGCCGATGGATTTTGAGGTTGTTGAGGACTTCCTCCCGCCGCCGGAGAAGCTTTCGTTAAAGAAAAAAAATATCAAGGTGACCCTTACTCTGAGCAAGGAAAGCGTGGAGTTCTTCAAAAAAATAGCGAAAAAGCGGCGTTACCCTTATCAGAAAATGATAAGGAAGGTGGTGGACTATTACGTTTCCCGCTACAAAAGCGAGTAAGGCCTCACGGATTTTTTGAGCGCAGATACTGAACGGGCAAAATGTGAAACGTCATCCATTGTAGTTTTTCATATCCCCTATTCGCGGAATAGCCGTTGACATCCAAGGCCAAAGATTTAGGATTTTGCCCGGATGGCAACGGTGAACACAGTGAAAGGATTGGTAAATGGCTAATGGGGCAGGTGCGGCAGCGGCGGCGATTGCGCAGGCGATAAAGGCATCGGGGGCGATTGTGCGGGTCGAGCCACTTGATTTTATGGCGATACTCGCGCAGGCGGAGAACCCTCTGGTTGTCTATTGTGAAGGCGGATTCCTCACTAAAAATTATCAATACCTGACCGGATACAAGGGGCTTGTATTTTATGCAAAGTCGCGGACGCCTTTAATGCTGCCGGAGAAGATAGAAATTATCATCGCGAGCAAAATCTGGATACCGTATTAGAGGGAACCGACGGTAAAATCCGCCAAACTGATGGCGGACTAAATACTAACGACCAAAGACTAACGACTAACTTTAAGTCTTGCGAATTTGCGTTTGCCGACCTGAATGACCATACCGTCTTTCGGCGTAATTTCCGCGTTGGGGTCGTCAATTCTACTTCCGTCAATCTCGACCGCACCCTGCTTTATCATTCTCTTTGCCTCGCTGCCTGAAGGCACAAGCTTGCAGGCGAGCAGCAATTTACTTGCCATAACCGGCTGCGGAGGTATTTGAACTTCGGGAATCTGGTCAGGAAGCTCTTTTTGTGCGAAGACCTTGTCGAAATGAGCAGCGGCGGCATCGGCGGCGGCCTGGTCGTAGAACTGAGTGACAATGGTCTTGCCTAAAAGGACTTTTGCCTCTTTTGGATGCGTTTTGTCGGGATTGACAAGTTCGACCACCCTGCTCATCGGCAGGCCGGTCAGAAGCGTAAAATAATTTTCCATCATACCATCGGAAATGCTCATAACCTTGCCAAACATATCGTTCGGGCTGTCGGTTACGCCGATGTAGTTGCCTTTGGACTTACTCATTTTTTCTTTGCCGTCCAGGCCGACAAGTATCGGCGTCGTGAGCACAACCTGCGGGGGCTGGCCGAAGGCCCGCTGGAGGTCTCTGCCGACAAGGTTGTTGAATGTCTGGTCGGTGCCGCCCAGCTCGACATCGCTTTTGACTATGACTGAATCGTAGCCCTGCATAAGAGGATATAAGAACTCCTGAATGCCGACGGCATCGCCACGTTTGTATCGCAGCTCGAAGGTATCGCGTTCGAGCATCCGGGCGACGGTCATATTGCTTGCGAGTTTGATAATATCAGCCAACCGCAGGTCCGCCAGCCATTCGCTATTGTATCTTATCTCCAGTTTTTCTTTGGAGGTGGCGAGGATTTTGCCTGCCTGCTGGAAATAGGTCTTTGCATTTTGCTCGATTTGCTCGGGCGAGAGCATCGGGCGGGTTGTACTCACGCCTGAAGGGTCGCCGATTCGGGCGGTGTAGTCGCCTATGATAAGGACGGCCTTATGGCCGAGGTCCTGAAATTGCCTCATCTTTCGCAGGACGACCGTGTGGCCGAGATGGATATCCGGCGAGGTCGGGTCAAGACCAAGTTTTACGCGAAGCTGTCTGCCCGTTTTAGCCGACTCAGTAAGCTTTTCGGCGAGTTCAGATTCGCGGAAGATTTCCACCGTGCCGCGTTTTAGAAGCTGCATTTGTTCTGCAATTGATTCTGCCATAATCACCTCTGCAATCTTGTCCGCCACACGTTTAGTGGACAGGGATTTTTAAGGTGTATGATTATAAAGAATAACGAACAAACAGGCAAAGATAAAACCGCCAATCACATATCAGGGCCGCAGGTCGTTCTGAGCCTTGTGGCGAACAATTATTGAGATTATGTGTCCCACTAAGAGGCCGATTCCAAATACCAAGAGACCGGTCAGAAGCAAGCCCAAAAAGATACTATAACCACCGCTAATCAAACCAATCCGCCACGGAATATACCAAACAGCCATAGAGATAAATATCAAAATCCAAGCTGCGCCATTCTGTTCACCTTGACCGGTTATCCCGCAGGAGGCAGCCACGGACAATACAGCTATTAGAACTATGTATGCAACCGCAAAGATGATTCCAAATTTTAACTGTCGTGATAATTTACCTTTTCGACGCATAACAATACTCCTACTTTCCTTGCGACGCCGCTGGAAACGCCACCGGAGCCAATGAACGCCATCGCTTTACGGGAATCGGGATTTCCGGCTGCCATAGTGCACGAACGGGACGCAAAGTTCTACTATTTCGCGCGAAATTTTTCTAATTCAGTATGTCTCTTCCGCTGGTCTGGCCTGCCTTGCGCCTGTAAGAAAGCCCCAGCGAAATCATATACACTACAAAAGCTGCGGCCAAACAGGCAAGGCACACCATCTCAATCTGCCGGCGAGTCAACAGGTGATACAACAGCCTCGTGCGAGCAGGCCAAAACGGGCGAATGTCCCAGTGATAAATGCCATCAATTAAAACGTGAAGCCACACGCCGAGGACGCCCGAGAGAAGCATTTTCCAGAAGCTTGGCTGGTAGGGTATGCGAAAGGCCTGCATCAGGCGTTTGAAAATGCCCCGCAGAGGATACGCCGCAGCACCCCACAGAAGCCCCACGGCCAGGCCGATCAGGAACGTATGAAAATAGCGGTGGACAGGAAACCTGCGTCCATACAGGCCCATAAAGAGGACCTCAAGGTCAACAACTATGTTGGCAAGAATCAGGACCGGCAGGTCCAGCCATTTTCTGAATACCAGCCCGATGAAACCACAAGGCCCAAAATGATACGGCGTAAACGGCACTCGAAAGCTTCTCTTAAAACATAGCGTCCGCTAATCCCCCCTTAAGTATCCGCCCTGTTGTAAGTAGTTTTGGACATAATCTTTTATGGCATCTTCGAGCGAAGTGATTTTGTTTTTGTAGCCGGCTTTGCGGAGTTTGGTTATATCGGCGCAGGTATAGTATTGATACTGATTGCGGATTGATTCGGGCATTTCGATATATTCGATGCCGTCCAGGTCCGGCCCTGACGGATTGGGCTTTTTGCTAAGGGCTGCAAAGACGGCTTTTACAAGGTCGTTCCAGGAGCGTGCTCTGCCTGCGCCAATATTGAAAAGGCCGGCTATCTTCGGGTTATCTAAAAAGAAAAGGGTCATATCAACTGCATCTTTGATGTAAAGAAAGTCCCGCACCTGTTCGCCGTCGGCGTATTCGGGCCTGTAGGATTTGAAGAGGCGGACTTTGCCCGCTGCGGTTATCTGCTCAAAGGCCTTCAAGACAAAACTTCGCATATCGGCTTTGTGATATTCATTCGGGCCGAAGACGTTGAAGTATTTTAGTCCAACGATGTTTTTCAATAGGCCGGTTCGGTGTGCCCAAAGGTCAAATAGCTGCTTGGAATAGCCATACATATTCAATGGTCTTAAGCTCTCGATTTTGTCTTCATCGTCGCCAAAGCCGGCTTCGCCGTCGCCGTAAGTGGCTGCGCTGGAGGCATAGATAAAATGGATTCCGGCTGCGGCTGTCCACTGGGCCAGGAGTTTGCTGTATTCGTAATTATTTTTTATAAGGTATGAGGCATCGGTCTCGGTGGTGGATGAGCAGGCGCCCAAATGAAAGACCGCCTCGATGCGGGCGGGCAGCTTATTCTCGATGACCATTTCCAGAAAATCGTCCTTCTCGACATAGTCGGCGAAGGACAGATTCCGCAGGTTCTTCCACTTCGGGCTTTCGCCTAAGTGGTCAACGACAAGTATGTCGCTGATTTGCCTTTTGTTCAATGCCGCAACTAACGCTGAGCCGATGAAGCCGGCCCCGCCGGTAACTATTATCATTTTGCAAAACTCCTGCTGGGCTAAATTGTTTTTATGAGGTTAATCGGCAGGACTGGAGGTGTCAAATGTTAAGGCGGGCGTGCGCATAAAAAAACCGCCCAGAAACAGAGCGGCCGCAAAAGAGCATCAGAACTCATCAGCTCTCAGCACAAAGCGATGTAGCTTGCTATCGCCAACACCAAAATTCGCCTTTTGGTGAGTATAAACGGAAGCCAGATTTCGTAATAGAATTTCGCCACTGCCCACCTCGGAACCGAATCACCTGTATCTATTTGCTATTATGATAACCGAGATGGGCATTAGAATCAAGTAAAATTTTCTTTGCTGAACGTAACTGCCTGTCGGCAAATAAGTTAAGTTGTAAAAAGGGGGCAAATTTTTGCCCCCTTTACAGCTTGTTTCATAGACCCGAACGCAAGATTGGCAACGTAGCATCCGAGGCCATTGAAATTGAGGTGCTGCGCCAAAAAGCCCGCCCAAAATATACGCCGGCACTACGAATCAGGCCAATTTACCAACCGCTTCGGCGACGAGTCTGCCTATCGGTAAATGCTGCGGGCAGCGGGCTTCTGCGGCGCTGTAATCGATGCTGAGCAGTCTGCTCCGAACGCCGCCGGGTATCTCGGCGAAAAGCTGTCGCGCCCAATCTTTTTTGCCATAGCTGTTGTAATACATCAAATACCGCATAATGTCACTGACATACGGGATATCGGACAAGGCCGAATCGCAGATGTCTGCGCAGCCCGCGCAATAGCCGCTGCAGGTCGCCTGGGCGTATTCGTTGAAGGCGGCAAAATCGGCCTGTGCGAGTTTGGTTTTATCCAGCACAGCCGCCACGTTGGCGGTCAGGACGGCGACGTTCTCCATACCGACGCAGGCACAGCTTATCCTCTCATCTTCAAGAGCAAGTTTTATGGTCGCCTGCTCCTGGGTGAAGCCCTTCTGCAGAAGGTGCTCTATCAGTTTTTTGTCCGCCTCGGTCTCGACCGCCTGGCGGGCCCACTGAATAGTGGTCTTGCCGGTGGTCTTCATTGCTATAAGGCCGATGTTGGCCTTGTAGCAGGCGTCAACAGCCGCCTGCATTTTGTCATCCTGCATAAAGCGGAAGTTGTAGCTTGTCATTATCACATCAATCCAGCCGAGCTTGGCGGCGGCGGCAAGGCAGTCAGCCATATTCTTGTGGACGGTGAAACCGAAGAAGCGTATGAGCTTACGCTTCTTTGCGCTTTCGGCCCAGTTTTTCAGCTCGTCGGTAAACTCGGCGGGGTCCGTGGCTCCATGCGGGGCATAATACAAATCGATGTAATCGGTATTCATTCTCTTTAGAGATGTCTGAAGACGCTGCTCAATCTCATCTACGGTCTTTGCCCCTGATGCCTTGGTGGCAAGAAACAAATTCTTTCGGACCTCCGGGTTGGCCTTCAGGAATTTGCCGACCCCGAGTTCGCTGTTTCCGCCTCCATAATTGTGCGCGGTGTCCCAGGAGTTGACGCCCCATTTAAGAGTGCTTCTCAAAATAATTTGATTGTCAATAAGGTTGAACATTGTCCCCAGTGACATAACCGGCACCTTCACGCCTGTTTTACCCAGTTTTCGTTTGGGCACCTGCGGGAACTTGGGCTCTTCGGTTTTCGCTACCGCATTCGGGTCGGCTTTCTCTTCACCCGATGCAATACCGGTTGTCACCGGTGCCAGAGCAGGGACCAATCCTGCAGCACCAATTGTCTTCAAAAAATCTCTTCTGTTGATTTCGTTCTGGCTCTCTTTCATAGGATTTAGCTCCAAAAATTATCATGTAAAACCACTTACGCTAACTTTCTAACCGCTTCGGCAACGAGTTTACCAATTGCAAGGTGTTGCGGGCAGCGGGCTTCTGCAACGCTGTAGTCGATGATGAGCAATCTATCTCTAACATCGCTTGGAATGCGAGCAAAAAGCTGCCTTGCCCAATCTTTCTGACCATAACAATTATAATACATCAAATACCGCATAATGTCACTAACAAAAGAAGCATCCGGCAGGGCTGAGTCGCAGATATACCCGCAGCCGGCACAATAGCCGCTGCAAGTTGCCTGTGCGTATTCGTCAAAAACCTCCACATCTGCCTGAGTTAGTTCGCTTTTATCCAGCACCGCAGCGACATTTTCGGCTAAAATAGAGACATTTTCCATCCTTACACAAGCTGAGCTGAACCTTTTATCTTGAAGTGCAACCTTTATCTTTGCCTGTACCTCGGTAAGACCTCGCTGCTGGAAGTGCCCGACCAGTTTTTTCTCCTCTTCGGTCTTAAGCTCCTGGGGAAAGCCCTGAATCTTCATCGCGACAAGGCCGATACCGGCCTTATGGCATGCCTCAACAGCAGCCTGCATCTTAGCATCGAGTCTTGATCGAAAACTGTAGACCGGCATTATCACATCGACCCAGTCGAGCTTAGCGGCCGCATCAAGGCATTCTGCTATATTCTTGTGCGTGGGGAAACCAAAAAAACGTATCAGCTTTCGCTTCTTTGTACTTTGGACCCACTGTCTTAATTCATCTGTTAATTGGGTAGGGTCGGACAACCCGTGGCCGGAAAAGCCGGGACGCACGCCACGGTCCATGATATGGTACAAGTCAATGTAGTTGGTGTTTAATCTTTCCAGAGAGGCCTGAAGAGCCTTTTCCACATCTGCTATGCTGGTTGCATCTGATGCCTTGGTGGAAATAAATAATTTGCTTCGGACGTCCGGATTGTTCGAGACAAATTTACCTATACCGAGCTCGCTGTTCGGCCCCGCATAGTCAGGAGCCGTATCCCAATAGGTAATACCCTGCTGAAAGGCGGCCCTTAAAACGGCTTGGTTCTCAACAACGTTGAATATTGTCCCCAGGGCCAGGGATGAGACCTCGACACCTGTTTTGCCCAACTTGCGTTTCGGCACGGGCTGATATTGGGACTCTTGTGTTTCTGCAGCAGCGTTAGGCTCGGCAGCATTTGGTTCCTTTTCTTCTTTAACCTTACATCCAGTAAGAACCGAGCTTAATCCTGTTATCCCTATCGTCTTCAAAAAATTCCTTCTATCCATATTATTTTCCTTCACTCTATCGTTTAAGTAACAACCTTCGGTCGCTGCTTCTGGTTTCACCAACTGCCGAAACCCTGATAGCTTTCATACCGCTTACAGGACACTCGTGTTCGCAGACTCCGCAGCCAATACATTTTTCTATGTCAACATAAGGCCTCTGCAGACGCACCTGAATCTCGATTTTACCGCCCGCAGCAGGGATTTTCTCAAGCTGCCCATCGGGCGATACTTCTATCGAGTTTTCGGTATTCGCGGCGATTTTATAGCACCCGCTCTTGCTTCGCAAGAAGCTGCGGGGGCTATCTTCAAAAGCACAATAATAATCGCCGGTGGCGAATTTACCAGCAATAAGCGTTTCTTCGACGGTCTCTATCAAATTCCCCGCAACTTTTTTTACCGTCAAAACGCCGTCTCTTATTGTATTGAAACACTCCTGCGTGTAAATCGCCTTGGGGCTGACGGGGCAGTTTTCTTCGCACACAATACAGGGCTTATCCATCGCCCACGGCAGACACCTGTCACGGTCAAAGAATGCGGTCCCTACCCTGATTGGCCCGACCCGAGCGAAATCGCCGGTCCCGAGCTTTTCTGAAAGCGTAATCGGCCTGATAGCGGCGGTCGGACAGACCTGGCCGCAGGCGACACAATTCAACTGGCAGCCGCTTGAACCGATGCGACAGTTCAGAACAGGCGTCCAGAGATTTTCCAATCCGCCAACAACGCCGCCGGGCTGGATAACATTTGTGGGACAGACCCGCATACACTGGCCGCACTTGATACATCTTTTCAGAAATTCCGCCTCCGGCAGCGCGCCAGGCGGGCGAATAATCGTGTGCTCCCAATTGCCGCCTAATTTGTTGCCCAGGCGCAAGGCGGGGGCTGCAATGATGCCGCCGGCCAGCGAAATAACAAAACCGCGGCGGGAAATATCGGGGTTGGTTTCCTCGCCCGCCAGTGATGGCCTTGTCTGGTAGGCAATGAGATGCTGTTTACAACCATCGAGGCAGTTAAAACAGAGCACGCATTCGCTTATCCTTATGTTACCGGCCGGCTCACAGCCGCCTTCGCAGTGACTCTCGCACAATTTGCAGTTTATACACTCGCTTTGTTTTTTGCCGATTCGCCAGATAGCGAATCTATCGATAATGCCAAACAACGCACCAAGCGGACAGATGAATCGGCAGTAAAATCTCGGAATGACCAGGTTAAGCAGAACCGCCGCCAGGAATATTGCAAAGATTAACCAGGCGCCTTCATAGAAACGCGATGTTGCAGAAACAATGCCAGCCGACCTATCGGCAAGAGGAAGTAACAACAAATTAAAGGAACGAGTTACAAGAGGAATAGGGTCGAGTAAGCCGGTCTGTAAAGTGGAGGCAATAGATGGGAAGGCGGCCAAAGAAAGAAAAACGACGAGAACAAAGTATTTTATGCACTGTGCCTTTCGATATTGATTCAGCCGGATTTTCTGAGAGGACGATTTCTTCCGATTGCTCAAGAACCCCACGAAGTGATGCAGGACGCCAAAAGGACAAACCCAGCCGCAGAAAAAACGCCCAAATATGATTGTCAAAACAATCGTAACAAACGCCCACAGAAAAGGCCGGTAAAGAGTATGCGTGGCAAGCGCCGTCCCGACTGCCTCCAGAGGGTCAAGCCAAAGAAACAGGTTCACCGGCCAGCCGCGCAACTGCCAGATTTTGTCGCCTGCGGTGCTGACGATGCAGAACCAGACAAACATCGAGAAGAAAAAGGCCTGACTTATTCGTCTGGTGTGAACGATTTTCATAATTGCACTTTCATCTCACATCTGCAAGTATCGGTTTGAGCGATTCATAGTTCGTAGTTCCGGCGCCGGCTATTTGGGCCTTGGCAAGGTAGGGCAATTGCGAGGCCGTCAGGCCGAGAAGTGTGCACCCATAAGAATCCGCGGCAACCATATCAGAGCTTGCGATTAAGGTGTCTGCACGTTTGAGGTCCGAGACGGAGCCGCCTGTCGGGCCATTTGTTACCATAACCTCGGTGCCATCCAAAATCACGAGTGTCGGCTTCACCAGCACAGCCAGTTCGGCGATAATGGTGTTGATGTCCTGGTGAAAGACGTTCCGGCGGCCGCCCAAAAGCCCATACCAGTTTTTCATTGTCATTGAGGCGCCGCTTCTGTGATGATGCTTCAGAGGGGCAATGCCGATTAACTTATCCGCCTTTCTGAACGGCTCAAAAAAAACAGGCCAGTTTACAATAAGCTTGCCGCCTGCCAGCGTGGTGTGTCTGAAGTGGTCGGGTTTAGGAAGCACAACCACTGCGCCGGCGCCGCCGGCCGCTTTGCCGATGCCGCTTAACATAAAGCAGCTCGCGGGGTCGTTGATTGGGTTGTCGGTAACGATGACCTTCTTTGCACCGGCCTTATAGCACAGCCGAACAACCTCGGCTACAAGCTCAGGATTGGTCGTGGCCCCGAGCAGAGGCGATGAGGCAAACGCTACGTTCGGTTTTATCGCAACTCTGTCGCCCTTTGCAATAAATCTTTCGATGCCGCCAAGCAGCTCTACGGCCCTGGCGACAGTCGCTTTTCTGTTTGGGCCCTTGACAATGGATATTGTTTGGCCATCTATGGAAGGCACCGAGAAATCCGGCAAAGTTACGAGCGACTCGGTAACAACGGCGGCTTTCGGCCCCTGCTTATCATAAAGGGCGGCGGAAATTACACCCGCTGCGGCGACTGAAACTGCCGCCTTGGCAGAGCGGATGAGAAACTGTCTGCGCTCGATTTTTTCATTGTGCTGGTCTGTCATTACTTTTCCATTCGGGCAGCTTCACTGAGTCTATTGATAAGCCGGGCAGCGAGTTTTTCCGCCGACTGCTGGTTTTTGGCTTCGTGAATGCCGGCAATAAACGGTCCTGTGGAGAATATAATTTCGGTAGTGCCATAGAAATCAAGCACCCTGCCGTTGACGGTCTTGAGAGTTGCATCAGATGTCGGCTTGACTACCGCGCCATTTTCAATCAGAAAATTGTAATAGCTTTCGGCAGTAGTCCGGGCATCTTTCGGACTTTGACGTCTGCTCAAAAATGCACTCACGGTTTCCTCGCCCATCTCATACCGACAGAGGAAGGTGTCGCTTAGCTTGTCAAACCCGAGGGCGTTTGAAAGATATAACTTGGCACTGCCCGGGACTAAATTCTCCTGAGGAAATAGAGTCAGCTCAGGTATCTTTTCGACTTCTCCAACGTCCACCCGGGCAGCCAGTTTTTCCGCAAGCTCGGCCATTGCGCCGGATAAACTGGAGGACTCTAAAGAGCCAACCAATTCGACGTAATATCTGCCGTGGACAAAATAGAGGGCGTTGCCTGCTGTGTATGCAAACTCCATAGCAGAAAAAGGATCGGTATCGGGCCTTTTTTGCACGCTATAGACCGAGAACGCATTTCTGACAGCAGCCATATCATAAACGAAAAGTTCGAACCACTGATTATCGTCACCCTGATTTACGAATCGCTGGGTGAATAATTTTATGAAGCCGGATTCGATATAAAGAGGGGCCTTGCCGTCAATCTTTTCGTAGAGGTTTTCCACCGTGTATATCTCTATTTCGGAGAGCTTTTTGAACCCGGTGGGAAGCGGGAAATCAAAAGACGGTTTTTCGCCTGCACCGGTCTTCAGGCCCTCCAGGAGTGGACCGAAGGCAGCGGCATCCATCCCGAAACGGCCCATATCAAAATCGAATTGCTTTATGAATACCGCAAGGGCGATAAGAAGAAGTACTGCCAATAAAAAGATACTTACGGCAGATTCAAGACGGACTTTCCTGCTGGGAACAGAATCCATTACAAACTTCCGAAAAAGCAATCCACTTGACACTGGGTTTCAGGCAGATTATAGTTTCATCAGCGTTTCGGTGTCAATATTAGACCGAAAAACCAGAACTTTTCGCCGACGGTCCCAATCTCTACTTACGACCTTTACTTTCGCGTAGAGAGCGTATTCAGCATAAATGAGCAGGATTAAAGTCGCAATGTGTCAGATATTCATTCTTGATGGTGACCGAGCCGGAAATTTTGTCCGGATTGAAAACGCTATTTGCGAGGCAAAACAAGCCGGGGCGGAGATTGTGAGTCTGCCTGAGACAGCGATATTGGGCTGGGTGAACCCGGATGCGCATAAAAGGGCACATCCGATACCGGGCGAGGACTCGGACCGGCTCTGCAAACTGGCAAAGAAATACAAAGTCTATCTTTGTGCCGGGTTGGAGGAAAAAGACGGCGATAAATTATATGACTCGGCGATATTGACGGACGACAGAGGACGGATTCTCCTCAAGCACCGCAAAATAGAGGTAATGCCCGAACTGATGGACCCGCCCTACGCCGTTGGGCGTGAGGTCGGCGCGGTGCAGACTCGCTT
>Ga0315282_10009318_pt1 | contig 15629 bp, 16 predicted proteins | sample YL17G07_20_MG_FD_203693 | JGI IMG/M metagenome (GOLD analysis project Ga0315282, IMG submission 203693) | Sediment microbial communities from Yellowstone Lake, YNP, Wyoming, USA - YL17G07_20 | ecosystem: Environmental > Aquatic > Freshwater > Lake > Sediment | place: USA: Wyoming | collected...
GCGAGTTCTGGGGCAGACCCGCGGCAACATCTCGCTGGCGGCCAAGCGGGGCGAAAAAGCCGCCCGTCCGTGGAGGAAGCTGTTTGATAGCTGGTGCCGGTGAGAAATAATACCTATAATGCAACGTCCCCTTCGCACGGTCTGGATAGGCCGAAGTGCCAAGGCCTGGGAAGCGCATAGTCCAGGGATCGCTGTGCCATCGCGCGGTGGGAGGCGGGAGAGTCCAGAGGAGAGCCGGATGAAGATCACGGGGATTCAGACGTATGTGCTGCAGGCGATGCTTAATGAGAAGGGGTTCGGGTGGTCGCAGCGGGTGACGGATCGCCGCCAGGCGGCGCTCTGTGTGGTCTCCACCGATGATGGCATCGAGGGGGTCGGCGAGGCCTTCTACTTCGGGGGACCCGCGAAGATCGCGGCCCAGATCATGGGCGACGGGTTCGGGCCGCTGCTCGTCGGCAAGGACCCGATGGACAGTGGGGTTCTCTGGGACATGCTCTACAACTGGACGAGGGACCAGGGGCAGAAGGGCATCCCGATCTCGGCCCTCAGCGCCATTGACATCGCGCTGTGGGACATCAAGGGCAAGAGGCTCGGCTTGCCCGTGTACAAGCTCCTCGGCGGCGCGTATCGCAACCGGGCGCGGGTGTATGCCACGGGTCTCTACGAGCCGCAGAACGTGCCCAGCGTGAAGGATGCGCTGGTCGGGGAGGCCCTCGGGTACAGGGCCGCCGGCTTTGCCGGGATGAAGCTCAAGGTGGGGTATGGGATCGAGGCGGACATGCGGCTGGTCAGGGCGCTCCGCGAGGCCATCGGCCACGACCTGTGCCTGATGGTGGACGCCAATCACGCCTACAACGCCCCCGAGGCCATCCGCCTGGCGCGGGCCATGCAGCCGTACGACATCTACTGGTTCGAGGAGCCGGTGCCGCCCGAGGATCTCGACGGTTATGTCGAGGTGAGGCGGAACTCCAGGATCCTCATCGCGGGCGGCGAGTGCGAGTACACGCGCTACGGCTTTCGCGAGATCATCAACCGGCGGGCAATGGACATCCTCCAACCGGATCTCTGCGCCATGGGCGGCTTCAGCGAGATGATGAAGGTCATCGCCATGGCCAGCGCCGCCAACCTGCCGGTGATCCCCCACGTCTGGGGCACGAACGTGGGCCTGGCCGCCTCCCTCCAGCTCTTCGCGGCGCTCCCCCACTTCCCCGAGCGCCGCTTTCCGGCCGAGCCGTTCTTCGAGTACGATCGCTCGCCTCATCCGTTCCGCGACGGCGTGACCAGGGAGAGGTTCTTGATGAAGGACGGCTACCTGGCGATCCCGGATCGCCCCGGCCTGGGGGTGACCCTGGACCTGGACTTCATCCGCCGGTTCGTCGCGTAAGCCGGCACCCTTCTCCACGACCTGTAGGATGAGCGCTGTGGGCGCACAAGAAGGAACGAGCGTCGGCGGTCATCCCGTCGCCCTGGTCACGGGCGCCAGCGGGGCCATCGGCAAGGCGATCGCGCGCGGGATCGCCGAGAGCCCGGGGCACGAGGTGGTTCTCCTGTGTCGAAACGAGATGAAGGCCCGGCAGGCGTGCCAGGAGATCATCCGGGCCACCGGCAACGGCGCGGTGCGGTACGAGGTGGCGGACGTCTCACGATGGTCATCCATCCAGGGGCTGGCCAAGCGGTGGCAGGGCCCGCTGCATGTCCTGGTCAACAACGCCGCTGTGACGCCGAAGCGACGCGAGGAAACCCCCGAAGGGATCGAATTGCAGTTTGCCACCAACGTCCTGGGATACTTCTGGATGATCCAGGCGTTCAGCGGGCACCTGAAGCGATCGGCACCCGCGCGGGTGGTGAATGTCGCCAGCTACTGGGCGGGGGACCTGGATCTTGCGGACCTGGAGTTCAAGCGACGCCGATACACCAACGGTGAGGCGTACCGCCAGTCCAAGCAGGCCAATCGGATGCTGACCGTGGCGTTCGCGGAGAGACTGAGGCCCTACGGGGTGTCCGTCAATGCGTGCCACCCGGGCGACGTGAATTCCACACTGAGCAACAACCTGGGCTTCGGGGGGAGCCAGACTCCGGACGAAGGGGCCAGAACACCCGTGTGGCTGGCGGTGGGCCCGACAGGCCAGATGGTGACGGGGAAGTTCTTCGAGCGGATGCGGGAGGTCAGATGCGCCTTCGCGGGGGACGGGAAGGCAATAGAGGAACTCTACAGGGCCTGCCTGCGCTTCTCAAGCGGGCAGGCTTGAGGAGAGCTTGCGCACACTGAGGTGACTGCGTGGGCTCTCAACTCGTTCTGAAGACCGCGGCGCGGGCCCTCAGGCTGCGGCGAACGCAGCCGCCCTCGCGATGTCCTCGGTCCGGATCTTGTCCACGTCGAACTTCTCCAGGGCGTCCTGGACCCTCCCCCATGTCTGGTCGAAGGTGGGCACAGTCTTCCGGGCGCGGGTGAGGGGGCTGCAGCGGGCCATGACGAAGTTCTTGATGTAGGGGTGAGCGATGCCTCGTTTCTTCAGGCGATTGACCACGTCGGTCAGGAGCTTGTCGGCGGCCTCAACCATCGCGGCCCGGCGACCCCGCTCCTCGTAGGCCTTGGGGAGCGCCTGCTTCAGGAACGTGTCCACCCGCCGCAGGATCGGCGCGTGGACGCTGCCCGAGAAGCGCGGGTACTTCTCGTACAGGATCCCGAGGGTGATGAAGTGGGCCTCTTCGAACTGAAACGCGAAGTCCTCCTCGGCCTTGCGGGGCTCCTGCTCCATGAGGCCGCGGAACATCCGGACAACCTCGAGGGACTTCTCCTTGAGGTTATGGGCCTTCTCGGTGTTGAGGGCGAGGATCTGGAAGGCCACCTGGGGCTCGGGGATGAGGATGACCGGCACGTGCTTGGCCTTCAGCTTCTGAAGGGCCTCGCGCCGGTGGTTGCCGTTGGGGGTCCAGTACTCCCCCGGCCCGTGACGGACCGCCACGATCGGATCGATGAACCGATCCAGCTTCCTGATTACCTCGCGCAACCGCTTGGCGTGGGCCTCTGACAGGTCGCGCTGGTACGGGGTGGGCTTCACCCGCTCCATGGGGAGCAGGGCGAAGATCTGCCAGGCCTGGCCCACCGGCTCTCGATAGAGGGCCAGAACGCTCCCACCGTCCTCTTCCACCTGGTCCGCCAGGCTCAGGACCCCCTTCGGCGGCTCCCCCTTCTCGGGAAAGATTCCCCATTTTTCCCTGGCCATCGGCGAGCCCCCGCTGATCTCTCCCGGCATGGATCTTCCGTCAGCTATCGTCGCCGGCGGAGCCAGGCCCGGAGGCGGGCCCAGCTCGTGATGCGTTGGTCGTCCGTCAGCCAGCCGCTTCGGGCGAACAGCAGGAGCATCGTCACCGGGAGCCCCACCATCATCGCCAGGACGATCCCGAGCAGCCACGGTCGGTCGAAGGGAATGGCGGCGAAGTTCATGCCGAAGAAGCCCGTGAGAAACGACAGGGGCATGAAGATCGTGGCGATGACCGTGAGCTGCTTCATCACCTGGCCCAGCCGGTTCGAGATGGAGGCCAGATACGCCTCCAGCGTGTTTGCCACCAGGTCCCGGTAGGAGTCGATGACCTCGAAGGCGCGGACCAAATGGTCGTGCACGTCGCGGAAGTACACCGCCGTGTGGGCGTCGATGAAGGGGTAGTCCCGACGGCTGACTGCGTTATAGACCTCCCGCTGGGGGCTCACGACCTTCCGGAGGTGGACGACGACCCGCTTCACCTCGAAGATGCGCCGCATCCGCGCCGGGCCCGGGGTTTCCACCACGGCGTCTTCGAGGGCATCAATTTCGTCGCCCAGGGAGTCCAGGACCGGAAAGTATCCATCCACCACGGCGTCGCTCAAGAGATAGAGCAGGAAACTGGCCCCGTTCTGGAGGACCCGGGGATCGGTCGCGCAGCGGTCGAACACCCGCTGCGCGGCGTCCAGGGGCCGCTCGTGGACGGTGAGGAGCGCGTTGGCCATCAGGGCGACATGCAGCTCGTCCGTTTCCAGCTCGTCGCGGCGGATGGCCCGCAATGCGTGGATGACCAGGAAGATGTACCGGTCGAATTCCTCGATCTTGGGGCGCTGGTCCTGGTGAACGAAGTCCTCGACGGTGACGGGGTGCAGCTCGAACCGGGTCCCCAGGGTCTCCAGGGCCTCGGGCGGCTCGCCCTCCGCGTCCACCCAGAGGGTGGCACGAGGGTCTTGCAGTACCTCGGCCACGGACCCGAGATCCGCGCCCTTCTCGACCCCGCCGTCCCCATGCCGGACCAGGATGCGCAGCACCGTCTTCACCTCCCTCGAGCGCCTGACGTATCGTGGCTGATTGCCGCTAGATAGCCCTCCACAGGAAGCAAGTCAAGAGGAAACCACATGCCGTCCGCGCGGCTCCCGTCCGCCGCGGGGTGCGTTGACACTCGTGCCGCAGCGTGGTAGGGTTCCCGCGGCGTCGCCATGAGCCCCCAGCCGTTCCATCTCGAACTCTACGGCAGGCCGGGGTGCCATCTGTGCGAGGAGCTGCGGGCGTTGCGCTGGGAGGGGGGCGACACACACGGCAGCGCGGGACAGTCACCCAAATCCCGGAGGACGGCACGAGGACATCGTTATGGAGCAACGGGGGATAAGTCGGATGGGATCCGGACGCGTCTGGGAGATATACCGGCGGGCGAACCCTCGGTCTGAGGCCCTCTTCAATCGGGCGGGCAGCTCCATCGCCGGCCGCATCACCCACGACATTCGTCACCTGAAGCCGTTTCCCGTGTACGTGGAGCGCGCCCTGGGGAGCCGGAAATGGACGGTGGATGGACAGGAGCTGATCGACTACTGGATGGGGCACGGGTCCCTGTTCCTCGGACATGGTCACCCGGCGATTGTCCAGGCGGTGAATGAGCAGATCCAGCGCGGCACCCACTACGGCGCCTGCCACGAGCTGGAGGTCCGCTGGGCCGAGCTGGTGCAACGGCTGACTCCCTCTGCGGAGCGGGTGCGATTCACCAACTCGGGGACCGAGGCCACCCATCTCGCCCTGCGCCTGGCCCGCGCCCACACCGGCAAACCGAAGGTGGTGAAGTTCGAGGGCCATTTCCACGGATGGCACGACTACGTGCTGGCCGGCGTGAAGCCCCCGTACGACGTCCCGATGTCTGCGGGCATCCCGGGGGAGTCCCTGGCCCAGGTCATCCTGTGCCCGCCCAACGACCTGGCGGCCCTCGAGGCGATCCTGGCGGGGCGCCGGGACGTGGCGGCCGTGATCCTGGAGCCCGGCGGCGGAACTGTCGGCACGATCCCGTCGGATGCAAAGTACCTGCAGGGGCTTCGCGATCTGACGCGCCGGCATGGGGTGGTCCTCATCTTCGACGAGGTCATCACCGGCTTCCGGTGTTCCCCCGGCGGGGTCCAGCAAGTGGTGGGGGTCACGCCGGACATGACCGCGCTGGCCAAGATCCTCGCCGGCGGCCTGCCCGGCGGGGCGGTGGTGGGGCAGGCGGCCATCATGAACCGGCTGGCCTTCGGGGACGATCCCGCCTGGAACCGGAAGGAGCGCGTGTCCCAGGCGGGCACGTACAACGCGAATCCCCTGTCGGCCGCAGCCGGGGTCGCCATGCTTTCCGCCATCGCCGACGGCGAGGCCCACCGGCGAGCCGATCGGGCGGCCGCCGCCCTGCGTCGGGAATTGGCAGGCGTGTGGCGTCGCCTGGGCGCCCCGGGATGCGTTTACGGTGAGGCGTCGATCCTGAATTACTCCCTGGAAGCCGCGCTGGACGGCCCCCCGGCGGCGGGCACGCGCGACCACCGCCGCCTGCAGGTCACGGCCAACCCGGATGCGTATCATGCCCTGCGCTGCGCCCTGATCCTGAACGGGGTGGACATGTGCGCCTTCCACGGCTGGATCTCGGCCGTGCACACCGACGAGGACGTGGAGCGCACCGTCCAGGCCTTCGAAAAGGCCCTGCTGCTCCTGCGGGAAGACGGTTTCTTCTCCTGAGGCTCGGGTCGCGGCACGCCGAATCCGCGCCGCATCCCCCATGGGCGATGCGGCGCTTCTCTTTCGACCGATCGAGACGCCGGGGAGGCCCACAGAATCCGGCCGGAAGGAGAGGACGAATGGTGCAGCATGGAGTCGGGCTCGGCCTGGCGCTGGGACTCATGGCCGCACTGGGACTGACGGCCGGCGCGAGAGCAGCAGAGGCCCCGAAGCGGCTCGTCATGGCGGTGACGCCCTCGAACATCCCCACGGAGCTGTTCAAGGCCAGCGAGGTCTTCGCCGCCGAGCTGGGCAAGAGACTCGGCCTGCCCATCAAGGTCTACATGCCCACGGATTACCTCGGCGTGGTGGAGGCCCTCCGGAACAAGACGGCCGACATGGCCTTCGTCCATCCCGCCGGATACGTCTTCTCCAACCGGGAGGCCAAGGCCCAGATCGTCGCCGTGGATGTCTGGCATGGGAAGACCAGCTACACGTCCCGGATCTTCGTCCGCAAGGACTCGGACTTCAAGCATCTGGAAGACCTCCGCGGGAAAACCATCGCCTTCGTGGATCCCGGCTCCACGTCGGGATACGTCTATCCCATGGTGATGCTGATGAAGAAAGGCCTGGTCAAGAACCGTGACCCCAAGACGTTCTTCAAGGAGGCCATGTTCACCGGCACGCACGAGGCGGCCCTCCTGGCCCTGCTGAACGGCAGCGTGGATGCCGTGGCCTCCTTCGACCTGGCGCCGCAGCAGTACCTGAAGGAGAAGGAACGGGTCGAGAAGCTGGCCTACGTCGCCGAGACCGAGCCGATCCCGGAGGCAGGGATGTGCGTGCGGGAAGGCTTGGACCCGGCCCTGGTCAAGAAGCTCCATGACGCCCTGATGGCCTTCAACGCCCCCGAGTATCGGCCCGTCCTCAAGGATTTCTACGGCATCGACGGCTTCGCGCCGGCGAAAGACAGCGACTACAATCCGGTGCGGGAGGCCATTGACCTCTTGGGTTGGCGGCCGAGGTGAGGGAGAGCCGAGAGCGGTGAGCCGAGAGCCGCGAGATGAGAGCTGAATGCGAGGCCGCAGGGGGCCGGAGTGGCCGAGCGCCGACGCGGCATGACCCGCGTGGCGTGAGGCGAAGGGCAGCCCTGGCGCTGGCGGCCTGGTGTGTCTTCGTGGGGATGGTCGGTGCCCTCCCGACAGACGGCGAGGCGGCGGCGGGGATCACCCTCGCGCTCACCCCATCCAAAGACCCTACGCTGCTCCAGGAGGCGGGAACGGCGCTGGCCCAGGAGCTCGGCAGGCGGCTGGACCTCCCCGTCAAGCTCTATGTGGCGGCGGATTACGCCGGCGTGATCGAGGCATTGCGGAATCAGACTGTGGACCTAGCCTTCGTTCATCCCGTGGCCTACGTCCTGGCCAGCCGCGAGGCCAAGGCGCGCATCCTGGTGAAGAGCCTCCGCGGCGGGAGCGCCTCGTACACGTCCCGCTTCTTCGTGCTGAAAGATGGCGGCGTCAAGACCCTGGAGGACCTCCGGGGCAAGACCATCGCCTTCGTGGATCCGGCGTCCACCTCGGGATTCATCTATCCGATGGTCTTGCTGATGAAGCGGGGACTGGTCAGGGGGAAGGACCCCAAGACCTTCTTCAAGGAGGCGGTCTTCTCGGGGACGCACGATGCCGTCCTCAACGCGGTGCTGCGACGGCATGTGGATGCGGGCGTCTCCTACCCGCATGCACCGGACACCCTCGTCAAGGATCCGGATCAGCGCGCGCGATTGACGTTCATCGCCGAAACGCCGCCCATTCCCAACGACGGCGCGTGTGTGCGGGACGGCCTGGCGCCGGACCTTGTTCAACGCATCGGGGCCGCCCTGCTGTCTCTCAACGATCCGGTCGGGCGGCCGCTCCTGAAGCAGCTCTACGTCGTGGACGGCCTCGCCGAGGCGACCGATGCCGACTTCAACCCGGTGCGCGAGGCGGTGGACCTCCTCGGGCTTACGCCGCCGAAACGCTGACGGCGGGCGTTCGGCTGTCTCCGTCCTGCGGAATCCGCCAGGGGCGGAACGCGCTGGACTGCCCGGTGCCGTGCGCGGGGCGGCCACCTGACATGGACCCGAGAACCCAGGACATCCCATGATCCGCATCCGTGGCCTTCGCAAGGTGTTTCCACCCGACAACGTCGCGCTGGACGGGGTGGATCTGGACATCGGCGCGGGCGAGTTCGTGATGGTCATCGGGCAAAGCGGGGCGGGAAAGACCACGCTGCTCCGATGTCTCAACCGGCTGGTGGAGCCGACGGCGGGCGATGTCCAGCTCAACGGATCGCGCGTGACGGGGGCCCCGGCCGAGGCGCTTCGATCGGTGCGCCGGCAGATGGGCGTGATCTTCCAGCAATTCAATCTGGTGAAGCGGGCCAGCGTTCTGGAAAACGTCCTGGCGGGGCGCCTGGGCCACGTCCCGGGACTTCTCAGCCTCCTCGGCCGGTTCCCGGAAAGGGATCGCGACCTGGCCCTGGCGTGCCTGCGCCAGGTCGGCCTGGACGAGCTCGCCCCGCGCCGCGCCGACACGCTCTCCGGCGGGGAGCAGCAGCGGGTGGCCATCGCCCGCGCCCTGGCCCAGGAGCCCAAGGTGATCCTGGCGGACGAACCGACAGCCAGCCTGGATCCCAAGCTGACAGAGAGCATCATGGAGATCCTCCAGCGGATCAACGTCGAGCGGCGGCTGACCCTGGTGGTGAGCCAACACATGCTGGAGACGGCCCTGACCTACGGCACGCGGATCGTGGGCCTGCGACAGGGGCGGGTGATCTTCGACGGCCCCCCCAACGCCATCGCGCCGGACATCGTCGAAGACATCTACCAAGGAGGAGTGCGGTGAGGCGCGGTCTCGGACGGGCGGCCCTCGGGCTCGCCGTCCTGGCGATCTATGGCTGGTTTCTCGCCGCCACCGAGGTAAGCCTGCCACGCTTCCTGCGGGGCATTCCCTGGATGGCGGACTTCGTCCGGCGCATGGTCCCACCGGACCTCTCGGTCCTGAGCAGCGCGGTCGTCGGCGCGCTGCAAACGCTGCAGATCGCGGTGGTGGGGACGACGGTGGCGGCGCTTCTCGCCCTGCCCCTGGGCTTCCTGTCGGCGCGGAACGTGGCGCCCGCCTCCCTCTTCTACCCGGCGCGGGCGCTCTTGAATTTCTTCCGCAGCATCGACACCATGGTGTACGCCCTGTTTTTCGTGGCGTCGGTGGGGCTGGGGCCGTTCCCCGGCGTCCTGGCGGTGGTCACGTACACCGTCATGACGCTGGCCAAGCTCTACTCGGAGGCCATCGAGGGGATCGAGCCGGGGCCGGTGGAAGCGATCGCCGCAACCGGGGCGAGCCGCCTGCAGGTCCTGCGCTTCGGCGTCTTGCCGCAGGTGCTGCCGCTCTTCGCCTCGTACGTCCTGTATCGTCTGGAGACGAACATCCGCGCGGCGACTATTCTGGGCTTTGTGGGCGCGGGGGGGATCGGGTTCTACATCCAGACGTACCTTCGGATGATCAATTACCCGGCGGCCTCGGCCGTCCTCCTGGTGCTGGTGGCCATGGTCATGGGCGTGGATTTCGCCAGCTCGCGTCTCCGCGCGCGGATTGTGTGAGCGGTGCTTTAGACTGCGGAGTATTCCTTCGCATGCCACGACCACCCGCCGAACTGCGCAAACGGGATTTTTCCCCGGTTGAAAGCCTCTCGTGCCGACCGCCCCCTCCTTCGGCCGGAGGCCTCTCCGGGGCTGGATTTCTGCATGGTTGAAGGCCGGAAACTGTAACAATCTCGGGGCCGGATTCGTACTGTAGGTTGAGTAGATGACCAAGCCGGGTGGGTGGCAGCCAAATGCCGGTGATCCCGATGATAAGTCCTTGGTGGGGCAGACCCTGGGGGGGGATCGCGAGGCATTCGGCGTGCTCGTCCGCCGATACCAGCGGCTGGTGTTCCGGATCGTGGGCGGCTTCCTCCGGAATCGCGGGGACGTGGAGGATGCAGCGCAAGAGGCCTTCCTTCGGGCCCTTGAGGGCCTGCAGGGTTTCCGGGCAGGGTCACCCTTCGCTCCGTGGATTGCCCAAATCGCGACGCGGGTGTGCTATGATCGCCTGCGCCAGAGGCAGCGGCGAGGCGAGGTGGCCTGGGAGGATCTCTCACCCGCAGAACAGGGCGCTGCACGAGACCTGGCTGAAGGTGCCAGTCAGGTGGATCGGACCGCGGTCCGGGATCTTTTGGATCGCGGCATGGCCACTCTGGCCCCGAAGGATCGGATGGTGTTGATCCTGGCCGATGCCCTGGGATTCTCGGGGGCCGAGGTGGCACGGGCCATGGGCTGCTCGCCCGTGGCGGGAAGGATCCGCCTCCATCGGGCCCGGCGTGCGTTGCGCGAAATCGTCGAGACCCTGCTGGCCGGCATGAAGGACGCAGGGTGAGGGACGCAGGATGAGATCGTGCGAAGGGGTGGAAAGGCGGCTCGGCGAACTGGCGGCGCTCACTGCAGCGGAACTGCCCGCAGGGATCCAAGAACATCTCGCGGGGTGCCCGGCCTGCGCCCGGGCGTTGGCAGCCGCCCGCCTCGGCAGAGGCCTTCTCGCCGCGGCGGCAGATCCAGCCGAGCCCCCGGCCCGATTCGCGGACCGGGTCCTGGCGGCGGTACCCACGACGAGGGCGTCGCGCCCCGAGGCGGAGATGTGGCGCCTGGGGTGGGGCCTGGTGCCGGCCTTCGCCGCCACGGTGGCCCTGCTCACGATCCTCTACCAGTACCAGGCCGGGGCGATCGCAGGCCCCGTCGGCCTGCTCCCGCTGGAAGGGCTCTCTGCCGGCGAGCGCATCGTCCTGGAGGCCACGCCGACCGAACCCGACCTGGTCCTGACGGCCGTGATGGAAGGAGGCGGGACATGACTCCGCGGGTGAAGGGGGGCCTGCTCCTGCTGTTTGCCTTCCTGCTGGGTACGGCCGCCGGCGCGCTGGGGTTTGGCCTGTACCAGGGCCGGGCGGACTGGTGGCGCCCGCCGCGAGATTCGGAGCAAGCCCGGCAGTTCGTGCTCAAGCGCCTCACACGGGAGCTGGGCCTGCAGCCGGAGCAGCAGCAGCAGGTGGAAGACATCCTGCGCGGGACCGGCCAGGAATTCGCCCGTCTCCGGGAGGACATCGGTCCTCGCGTCCGCGACATCCGTGGGCGCAGCCGGGAAAAGATCCGGGCGATCCTGAGCCCGGAACAGCAGGTGAAGCTCGAGGCGTTAGAAAGGGAATGGGAGCATCGAGCGGAGCGCTGGCGTAGGGGAGGGGTCGGCCCCGAGGAAGGGGACACCAAGAGGCCCTGACGCGGGGAACCAGATAGGTTTTGACAGGTCCATATGCACCGACTAAACTCCGAGCGTTGATTCTGGTCATGCCAAGGAGCGATCCTTTTGTGACCCGACGTAAACTGACTCTCGCGTCCATCCTGGCCGTCCTGGTCCTGGGCGGGTCCGCCGGCTTTTACTGGTGGAACGACGGGAAGGGCAAGGCCTCGTTTCGCACCGCCCCGGTGGAGCGGGGGAACATCCAATCCACTATTTCAGCCACGGGGACGCTGAACGCGGTGATCACCGTCCAGGTAGGGACCCAGGTCTCCGGGACGATCAAGGAACTCATGGTGGATTATAACTCCCGGGTGAAGAAGGGGATGTTGATCGCCCGGATTGACCCGGCCACCTTCGAGGCCAAGGCGAACCAGGCGAAAGCGGACCTGGAGAGCGCCAGGGCATCGGTTCTGAACCAGCGAGCCGCCGTGGTCAAGGCCGAGGCGGACGTCGCGACGGCCAGGGCCAACGTCGTCAAGGCGGACGTGGCCGTAAGGGATGCCCAGATCAAGGTCAATGCCCGGGTGCGCCTCTTCCAGAATGGAGGCATTTCCCAGGAAGAGCTGGACACGGCCAAAGCCACCCAAGACTCCGCGCAGGCCCAACTGGAGGCGACGCAGGCGAGCCTGCGAGCATCCCAGGCGGCGCTGGAAGTGGCGCGGGCCATGCTCGCCGCCGCCGAGGCGACCGTGCTGCAGAAGCAGGCCGCCCTGGCCCAGGCCCAGGTGGATCTGGACAACACCCAGATCCGGGCCCCCGTGGATGGGATCGTCGTGGCCCGCAACGTGGACGTGGGCCAGACGGTGGCCGCCTCCCTGCAGGCCCCGACCCTCTTTCTCATCGCCCAGGACCTCACCAAGATGCAGGTGGACACCAACGTGGACGAGGCGGATATCGGGCGCGTGGCCCTGGATCAGGAGGCCACGTTCAGCGTGGATTCATTCCCGGGTCAAACCTTCCGGGGACGGGTGGTCCAGATCCGGAAAGCCCCCCAGGTGATCCAGAACGTGGTGACCTACGACAGCGTCGTGGCCGTCGGGAACCCTGAGCTGAAACTGATGCCCGGGATGACCGCCAACGTGAAGATTCTGGTCGCACGTCGCGAGAATACGCTCCTGGTGCCCAACGCGGCGTTCCGGGTCCGTGTTGACGCGGCTTCACCAGCGGGGTCGTCCGGTTCGCAGGGTGGCAGCCCGGCGGGGCAGCGCGGATCCCAGACATCGGCCGGAGGACGACCGGCAAGTTCCCCCGCGATGAGTCCCGGGCGGGGCCCGGATCCGGGCGTGCGGGGCGCCGCGGAGGCTGGACGGCAGCGGGTCTGGGTTCTCCAGGATGGAAAGCCGGTGGAGCGGATGGTTCGCGCCGGGCTGAGCGACGGCCAGAAGACGGAGGTCCTGGAGGGCTTGAAGGATGGCGAGGCCGTGATCGTCGGGCTGGGCACAGGACCTCGTAGTGGGTCCGGATCGTCCGGCAGCCCACCACGCCTTCGCCTCTAGAGAGAGTCGAGAGCCGCGAGCCGGGAGCCGAGATGGCGCTGATTGAAGTTGACGGACTGACCAAGATCTACCAGATGGGCGAGGTGGCCGTGGAGGCCCTCCGCGGCGTCAACCTTTCCATCGGCGCCGGGGAATTCGTGGCCATCATGGGCCCGTCCGGCTCGGGCAAGTCCACCTTCATGAACATCCTGGGCTGTCTGGACAAGGCAACGTCCGGTATCTACCGCCTGGACGGGCAGAACGTCAGCGAGATGAACCGGGACCAACTGGCGCGCGTCCGCAACCGGAAGCTGGGCTTCGTGTTCCAGACCTTCAATCTCCTTCCACGGACAACCGCGCTGGAGAACGTCGAGCTGCCTCTCCTATACAACGGCGCCACCGCCAAGGAACGGCACTCGCGGGCCATGGCGCGCCTGCAACAAGTGGGGCTGCAGGCGCGCGAGCATCATCATCCGAACCAGCTTTCAGGCGGCCAGCAGCAGCGGGTGGCCATCGCCCGTGCCCTGATCAATGATCCCGCGATCTTGCTGGCGGACGAGCCCACGGGGAATCTGGACTCGAAGACCAGCATAGAGATCCTGGCCATCTTCCAGCGGCTCAACCGGGAAAACGGCATCACCGTGATCCTGGTCACCCACGAGCCGGACGTGGCTGCTTATACTTCCCGACATATCCTGTTTCGGGATGGGCGCGTCCTGAAGGATGAGCGGATCTTGACGCCGCGGAATGCCACGGCCGAGGTGACGGCTCTTATTCCTTGAACGCTCCGGACCCCCGGGCTGCGTCCAGGGTCCGTTTTGGCGGAGAGCTTCCATGTACGTGCTTGCCAGCATCAGGATTGCCTTGCGGGCCCTGCGGGTGAACAAACTGCGATCCACCCTGACGATGCTCGGGATCATCATCGGCGTGGGGGCCGTCATCGCCATGGTGTCGGTCGGAAGCGGCGCGGCGGCCCGCATCGAGGAACAGATCGCCAGCATCGGCTCCAATCTCCTGATCGTCCTCCCCGGCGCCGCTACGAGCGGAGGGATGCGGATGGGGTTTGGCTCCACGATGACCCTGACCGAGGACGACGGGAAAGCCATTGCGACCGAGATCCCCGGGGTGGTGGCAGCCAGCGGATCCATGCGCGGGGTCGCCCAGATTGTCTTCGGGAATCAGAACTGGTCCACCGCGATCCAAGGGACCGCTCCGGACTACCTCGTGATCCGGGACTGGGACCTGGAGGCGGGGAGGTTCTTTACATCCGAAGACCTGGACGGAGCCACCAAGGTGGCCGTCCTGGGGCAGACGGTCAAGGACAACCTGTTCGGCGGCGGCGACGCCATCGGCCAGATCATCCGCATCAAGAAGGTGCCCTTCACGGTCATCGGCTTGCTCGCTCGGAAGGGACAATCCAGTTGGGGCCAGGATCAGGATGATGTGGTGATCATCCCTCTGTCCACGGCCAAGAAGCGCGTCCTGGGGGTGAGCCAGGCCAACGCCCGTTTCGTTGGCGTGATCCAGATCAAAGTGGCGTCTCCCGACTTACTCTCGGACGTCCAGCAGCAGGTCATTGATCTCCTTCGGCAGCGGCATCGCCTCCAACCCTACCAGGATAACGATTTCGACGTGCGGAACCTGGCCGAGACCTTCGCCGCCCAGGCCGAGAGCAGCCGGACCATGACCCTGCTGCTGGGGGCCATCGCGTCGGTCTCGCTCCTCGTCGGCGGCATCGGGATCATGAACATCATGCTGGTGTCGGTGACGGAGCGGACGCGAGAGATCGGCCTGCGGATGGCGGTGGGCGCCCGCAGCCGCGATATCCTGGGCCAGTTCCTGATCGAGGCGGTGACGCTGGCTCTCATCGGGGGGATCCTGGGAATCCTCCTCGGCGTGGGTGGGTCCACCGTCATCGCCATGCTGGCCAACTGGTCCACGCTGATCACGCCGGCATCCGTCGCGGTGGCCTTCGGCTCGGCGGCCTTCATCGGGATCTTCTTCGGCTACTATCCCGCGCACAAGGCCGCCTTCCTGGATCCCATCGAAGCGTTGCGGTACGAATGACCGATGGCCGGTGACCCATGGCTGACTGGCGTGGTATAGTCCCGGATGTCCATGGGTGAGGCTGCCGGGTTCGAAATCTTCGCGATCACCGCGGACCAGGGGATTCGGGCCTGGGGCCGCGATCTCCCCGAGGTGTTCGTGAACGCCGCCCGGGGCATGTGGAGCCTCATGGTGGAGGCCGGGACGGCGCGCGCCGACCGGATGCTCCCGGTCCGGGTCGAGGCGAGCGACCGGGAAACGCTCCTGGTGGCGTGGCTCAACGAGCTATTGTACCTGCACGAGGTCGAGGAGTTCGCCGCCGCCAAGTTTACGATCACGCATTTCTCCGACACCAGGCTGGAGGCGGAGGTCTGGGGCGAGCGGGTGGATCGGGCCCGCCATCCTCTGGTCGGGCACGTGAAGGCGGTCACCTACCACCTGCTCCGGGTCCGGCCCGCAGGCGGCGGCTGGGAGGCGCAGGTGGTGGTCGACGTCTGAGGACGGACAGCCGAGGCGGCTAGCATGCGATTCAAGGTGCTCCTGCTCGCGCTCCTTCTCGTTCCGCTGGCGATTACGGTCGGTTGGCCGGCCGACCAGGGGCAGATCCGCGAGCAGATCCAGCAGCAGAAGATCGTACTGGGCCAGTTGCCCAGGGATGTGCGGATGGCCATTGGCGAACCCACCAAGATCACCAAGATCCGGACGTACTGGGCCAGCACCGAGGACTGGGTGTACGGCGAAGGCAAGGAGGCCATCAGCTTCACCTTTCAGGAGGGGCG
>Ga0315282_10009320_pt1 | contig 15624 bp, 12 predicted proteins | sample YL17G07_20_MG_FD_203693 | JGI IMG/M metagenome (GOLD analysis project Ga0315282, IMG submission 203693) | Sediment microbial communities from Yellowstone Lake, YNP, Wyoming, USA - YL17G07_20 | ecosystem: Environmental > Aquatic > Freshwater > Lake > Sediment | place: USA: Wyoming | collected...
GATGGTGACGATCCAGCACATCCTGCCGTGCCTTCAGGAGAAGGTGAAGTGGCCCGAGGCGAAGCGCACGATCATCCTCGTGGGCACAACGGGGGAGATCCCCGGCACGACCGTGAAGAAGGCCATGGTGCAGACTATTGCGCCGGGCAAGATCGTGTTGGGCTTCGAACTGCACGACAGCCTGGGGCTGAAAGTCGGCGATAAGGTGACGCTCATGGGCCGGCCGTTCACCGTTCAGCAGTGCCACCCGATGCGAGGCAACAAGGATGACATCACCGCGTGGATTGAACTGTCCGCCGCTCAGGATATGCTGAACAAGAAGGGCCTGATCAACGCGATCTTGGCGCTGGAGTGCCAGTGCGCCTGGGCTGATTTGCCCCGCGTCCGTGAGGAGATCGCCAAGGTCCTGCCGCACACGCAGATTATCGAGCGCGGTTCGGAGGCCCTGGCGAGGGCCGAGGCGCGGCGAAGAGTCGGCGAGGAAGTCCAGGCGTCGCTGGTCCGCGAGGAGGCAAATCGGGCGCAGTTGCGCAGCGAGCGCGAACGATTGGCTGCCATTCTCGTGCCGCTGGTGATGCTGGCGTCGGGAATCTGGGTTGCGGTGCTGGCTATGACCAACGTGCGCGACAGGCGGAGCGAGATTGGGATTCTACGGGCGATCGGCGTGAACAGTGGGCGCATACTTCTGCTGTTCTTATCTCGGGCGGCAATCATAGGCCTGGTCGGCGGGGCAATCGGATGTGTGGCCGGCTGGATCTGCGGTTGGCGCATCGGTGTCGGGATGGAACAGACCTACGTTTCGGGGACATGGAGAATGGACTATGTTGTTCTGTCGTTGGTAGTGGCGCCGGTGTTGTCGGCCCTTTCGTGTTGGATTCCGGCCATGCTGGCGTGGAGGCAGGATCCGGCGGCGATCCTGCAGGAAGGCTAGGCCATGTTTCTGGATGCGAGACAATTGACGAAAGAGTTTTCCAGCCCGACCGGCGTGATTCGCGCCTTGAATGGAATCTCTTTCTCTCAGCGGGGCGGCGAGTTCCTGGCCATACAGGGGCCCAGCGGTTGCGGCAAGACGACACTGCTGCTGACCATTGGCGGGCTTTTGCGGCCCAGCGGCGGCAACGTCATGATTGACGGACAGGATCCGTACGTTCTTCCGCCGGACCGGAGGGCGGCATTCCGAGCTCAAAACGTGGGTTTTGTATTCCAGCAGTTTCACCTAGTCCCATATCTCAACGTGGTGGAGAATATCCTCGCGCCGTGCCTGGCCGGTGTCGGGGAAGGCATGGAGCAGCGGGCCTGGGAACTCCTTCGGCAGTTCCAGTTGGAAGACCGCGCCTCTCACGTGCCCGCCAAACTGAGCACGGGCGAACGGCAGCGAACCTGCATCGCACGGGCCATGCTGCGGAATCCCGGATTGATCCTGGCCGACGAACCCACAGGCAATCTTGATGCCAACAGCGCGAGCATTGTTCTGGATTGTCTGCGCAAGTTCACTAACTGCGGCGGGGCCGTAACGATGGTGACGCACGAGGAAACGGCGGCTGGATACGCTGATACAATCCTCCGAATGAACGCCGGTAGTATTGTATGTCAGGGTGCGCTCAAAACCGGCAATGGTGCCGCGAGCGTCCAGTAAAATGCATCTGGGATGCCGGGCGGATCCGGCGGGGCCAGGCGGGCATGCGAGTGCCGCCGGCAAACTGCCAGCCAAACATGGAGGCGAGAAAAGGCTTGCCGGACCATGAAAACGAGAGACAATCAAAGACCAGAGGCCCACGGCGGTCGTGGGCGCAGCGCCATCTGGTGAATCCCGGTGGAATCCGTTTGTCGAATCGCCCAGGGCCGGTGGAACCGTGAACACGGCCGGCGGCGGTCGTCCGAGGGAAGTCATTTGGGACATGTCGGATGGTTCCGCCAGCCGGGTTGGCCGAAGGGCCACGAGGAGGCGAAGAATGAATCGTCGTGAGTTTCTGAAAATGGTTGGGCTGAGTGCGGCGGCTGCGGCTTCGACAAGCTGGCTGGGCCGGGTGGCGGCAGCGGCCGCGGGTGGGTCGGCGGACAAGTCCCCGCCCAATTTCGTCGTCATTTTCATCGACGACATGGGCTACGGAGACATCGAGCCTTACGGCTCGAAGGTCAACCGCACGCCGAACCTCGTGCGCATGGCCGCCGAGGGGATGAAGCTCACGAGTTGGTATGCCGCGCCCGTCTGCACGCCCTCCCGGGCGCAGATGATGACCGGCTGCTACGCCAAGCGCGTGTCTTTGCCGAACGTCATCGGCCCATCCGCGGCCGTGGGCATCAGCGCCGAGGAGCGGACCGTGGCGCAACTCCTGAAGGCCCGCGGCTACGCCACGATGTGCATCGGCAAGTGGCACCTGGGCGACCAGCCGGAGTTTCTGCCCACGCGGCACGGCTTCGACAGGTATCTCGGGCTGCCGTATTCCAACGACATGGGCGGGCGGGTGCCGCTGCCGCTGGTGCGCGACGAGAAGGTGATCGAGGCGCCGGCCGAACAGGACAAGCTCGTCGCCCTCTACACCGGCGAGGCGGTGAAGTTCATCACGGCCAGCAAGGACAAGCCGTTCTTCCTCTATTTCCCCCACACCGCCGTTCACGTGCCGATCCATCCCGGCAAGGCGTTCGAGGGCAAGTCGGCCAACGGGCGTTTCGGCGATTGGGTGGAGGAGGTGGACTGGAGCGTCGGGCGCGTCATGGACACGCTGCGCGAACTGAAGCTCGATTCGCGGACGCTCGTGCTTTTTACGAGCGACAACGGCCCGTGGCTGGTCAAGGGCAAGGACGCCGGCGTGGCCGGGCCGCTGCGCGGCGGCAAGGGCTCGACGTGGGAGGGCGGCATGCGCGAGCCGACCATCGCGTGGTGGCCGGGCAAGATCGCGCCGGGCACGGCGTGCGATGCCCCCGTCAGCGAGATCGACGTCCTGCCGACGCTCGTGAAACTGGCCGGCGGCGAAGTGCCCTCCGGGCGGGCAATCGACGGCATGGACATCTGGCCACTGCTGGCGGGGCAGACGAAGGAGTCGCCCCACGAGGCCCTGTTCTACTTCAAGAGCAACCAACTGGAGGCCGTCCGCTCAGGCCCCTGGAAACTCGCCATAGTGCATCAGGGAGCGGGCATGGGCAAGGCTAAGGCCGCGCAGGGGTCTGCGCCCGCGCAGCCCTTTACGCCCGCGCTCTACAACCTCGATACCGACATCGGCGAGACGACCGACGTGGCCGCCCAGCATCCCGACGTGGTCAAGCGGTTGCAGGGGCACGTCGCCAAAATGGACGCCGACCTCGGGGCAAAGGGCGCCGGCCCCGGCGTGCGCCCCTCCGGCCGCGTCGCGAACCCCAAGCCGCTTGAGATGTCACGCGTCGCGATGGAATACGATTGAGCCGGCGGCGAGATACGGCCGGGATAAAGCACAAGACGGTCACGATGAAGTCTGCTGAATGACCTCTGGCCAGGAGCGGTGGCATGGTTGTGATCATGAAGCCCGATGCAGGCGATGACGATATCCGCCGGGTGGTCGATAGGATCCGGTCCGAAGGCATGGATGCGCACGTCAGTCGTGGTAAGGAGACCACGATCATCGGCATCATAGGCGACGAGCGGGAGATCGACTTCGCTTCACTCGGAGCGCTGCCGCATGTTGATCGGGCGATTCCGATCCTCAAGCCCTTCAAATACGTCAGCCGCGAAGTCTGTCCGCGGGACAGGGTCATCCGTGCGGGCGGCGTCGAGATCGGCAAAGACCTGGTGTTCATAGCCGGGCCGTGCTCCGTGGAAGATGAGGACACCACGCTTCGCATCGCCGAACACGTCCGGGAGGCCGGCGCCGACATATTCCGGGGCGGCGCCTACAAGCCGAGGACGTCTCCCTGGTCCTTCCAGGGCCTTTACGAGAAGGGCTTGGAGATACTCTCAAAGGTCAGGCGTGAAACCGGTTTGCCCATCTGCACGGAGATCATCGACACCAGCGACATAGAGACCGTCGGCGCGCATACGGACATTTACCAGGTGGGCATGCGGAACATGCGGAACTACGCTTTGCTCACCAAGCTTGGCAAGACCGACAAGCCTGTCCTGCTGAAACGTGGTGATTCGGCCACACTGAACGAATGGCTGGCGGCCGCCGACTACATCGCCAGGAACGGCAACGAGAACGTCATCCTCTGCGAGCGAGGCATCCGGACTTTCGAGACTTACACGCGCAACACGTTAGACCTCAATGCCGTGGTCGGCGCGAAGATTGAATCGTGCCTGCCCGTTATCGTGGACCCCAGCCACGGCACCGGCAAGGCCAATATGGTCGCCGCCATGAGCAAGGCTTCGGTTGCAGCCGGAGCCAACGGGCTCATGCTGGAAGTCCATACCAAGCCGCAAGAGGCGTGGTCGGACGCCGCGCAGGCCATCACGCCGCAAGAACTCAAAGAGATCATGGCGGCTTGCAGAACACTGCGCGGCCTTCAGGACGGTCCTCGCCAGGAGCCACGACGACCATGAGAGCCATTCACATTGCCCAGCCGAGGAAGATCGAGTTCCTGGACGCCCCGAGGCCCGAGCCGCTGGACGGCGAGGTGCTGGTCCGGTGCAGTCACGTCGCCCTGTGCGGCAGCAACATGGGCCAGTACACCGGCGAGGGCGTCTGGGCGGACCTGACCTTCCCCAACCCCGCCGGATGGGCGGGTCACGAGAACATCGGGCGAATCGTGGAGTCGCGCTGCAAGGACTGGCCGGTCGGCTCGCTGGTGCTGGCGCAGCCCGAGGGGTACTTCGGCTTCGCCGAGTACATCCGCGCCAAACCGCCGGGCATCGCTGCCCTGCCGGAGGATGCCCCGGACATCGCGTCGCTGATCGTCGCCCAGCCGCTTGCGACGGTCCTTCGCGCGATGACCCGCACAGGGCCGGTCATCAACCAGCGATGCGCCGTCATCGGCCAGGGGCCCATGGGACTGATTTGGACGAAGGTGCTCTGGCTGCTGGGCGCCCGGCAGGTGATCGCGGTGGACAAGCTCGGCTGGCGGCTGGAGTGGTCTAAGCGCTACGGCGCGGGCGCCGTGATCGACTCGTCCCGGCAAGACGTCGCCGCCGCCGTCAAGAAACTCACCGGCGGGGCGATGGTGGACTTCTGCGTGGACGCCGCCGGCAAGCCGGATTCGATGGATACCGCCGTGCGGCTGATCCGCCGGCAGGGGCGGTTCTTCCTGTTCGGCATGCCCGACTACAACGACCAACGATTCCCCTGGTACCTGACGTTCCGCAACGAAACGGAGATCATCGCCAGCGTCGGGCCGGAATGTGCCTCGTACTTCCAGACGGCCGCCGACATGATGGTGGACGCCCGGGCGTCCGACCTTGGCACCATGGTCACGCCACGGATGCCCTGGGACCAGGCCGCCGAGGCATTCGAGATGTACGCCAACTGCGCCGAAGGTTCCCTGAAGCTGACGCTCGAGCTATGAACCCGCGATGATCGACTACCGCCTCCTCGACGACGTGTGCGTGCCGCGGTTGGCCGCCGAGACGTTCGGCCTGCCGGCCGACAAGATCGTCCAGCGCGAGTTGGACGTGAACGTCGCTATGGTGCTGGGCGCCGGCTTTCCCGATTTCCGGGGGGGCGTGTTGAGGTACGCACGCGAGATGGGGCTGAAAAACGTTACGAATCAGTTCGGTGAGTTGGCGGCCAGGTTGGGCGCACGCTGCGCCCCCTGTGCCCCGCTTCGCCGGATGGAAGGAGTGCAGTGATGCCGTCGGAACGCAAAGAGTTCGAAGCGACCGCCAAGATGAAGGGCGTGATGGGCAAGTACTTCACCGACCTCTGCGCCGGAGGCGAGCAGGGCCGCAAGACCGCCTGGTGTTCCAGCGTCGGCCCGGCCGAACTGCTCGTCGCGCTGGGCTTCAACGTGTACTTCCCCGAGAACCACGGCGCGATGCTCGGGGCGTCGCGAATGGCCAGCGACCTGATTCCCCTGGCCAACGCGCGCGGCTTCTCGCCGGACATCTGCTCGTACCTGACCAGCGATGTCGGGGCGTACCTCAAGGGCGTCAGCCCGCTCCAGAAGATGAAACTCCCCGGGCCGCCGAAGGCGGACGTGCTGGTCTTCAACACCAACCAGTGCCGCGACGTGAAGGACTGGTTCCAGTTCTACGCCCGCGAATGGCACGTCCCGTGCGTGGGCATCCACACGCCGCGATCCATCGGCGAGGTGGACGAGACGATCGTCAAGGACGTCGCCAGCCAGACCGAGGCGCTGGTGGCCCCGCTGGAGCGGGTGGCCGGGGCGAAGCTGGACATCGACCGTCTGCGCGAGGTAATCGTCCTGTCGCGCAAGTGCACCGGGTTGTGGAAGGCGGTGCTGGACACGGCCGCCAACGTCCCGGCCCCGCTGACGTTCTTCGACGGGACGATCCAGATGGGTCCGGCCGTCGTGCTTCGCGGCACACACCCGGCCATTGACTACTACGAGTTGCTGCTGGCGGAGCTCAAGCAGCGCATCGCCGACGGCCTGGCCGCCGTCGAGGGCGAGAAGTTCCGCATCTACTGGGAAGGCATGCCCGTCTGGGGCAAGGTCCGCGACCTGTCCACGCAGTTTGCGGAGCTAAAGACCGCCGTTGTCGCCTCGACCTACTGCAACAGTTGGGTCTTCGAGGCCCTGGACGCGGCCGATCCGTTCGCCGGCATGGCTCGGGCGTATTCGAGCATCTTCATCTGCCGCAGCGAGGACATGAAGGAGAAATACATCGAGCGGATGGCGGCCAAGTACCGCATCGACGGCGTGCTCTACCACGACGCCAAGACCTGCCCCAACAACTCCAACAACCGCTACCAGATGCCCCAGCGGCTCCAGCAGAAACTGGGCAAGCCCTACCTGGTGGTCAACGGCGACCTGAACGACCTGCGGCTGTATTCCGAGGAGCAGACGCGCACGAGCATCCAGGCGTTCGTGGAGCAGCTTTCGGAAGGCTGAAGAAGCCCGGCGGGTCCGGGTGGAACGGGACGGACGGATTATGGACTGTTTCTGCGGGATTGACATCGGCGCGTCGGCCACCAAGCTGGTGATCCTCGACGAAACCGGCGGCGTGGTTGCCCAGGCTCTCCGCCGCAGCGGCGTCAACTACGCCGCCGCCGCCGACGCCTGCCTGGCCGAGGCGCTGGACAAGGCGAAACTGGACCGCCCGGCCGTGCGGACCTCCCTGGCGACCGGTTACGGGCGAGACAACGTGCCCTGGGCCGACGACACCCGCAGCGAGATCGCCTGCCATGGCCGAGGGGCGTACTTCCACGTCCGCAAGGCGATTACCGTCATCGACATCGGCGCGCAGGACAACAAGGTCATCCACCTCGACGACGCCGGGCGGTGCCTGCGGTTCAGGATGAACCGCAAGTGTGCGGCCGGGACCGGCTCGTTCCTGGAAGAGATCGCTTACCGGCTGGACCTGCCGCTGGCAGACCTCAACGGCCTGGCGGCCCGGTCGGGCGGGGAGGTGGTGCTGGGCAGTTTCTGCACGGTTTTCGCCGCGACGGAGGTCCTGTCGCGCATTCGCGCGGGCGAGCCGGTCGAGGCCATCGTCAAAGGCGCGTTTCGCTCCGTGGCCAAGCGGGTGCTGGAAATGGACGCCGTGGACGGCTCGCTGGTGCTGACCGGCGGGGTCGTCGCGCACAACCCCTTCCTGGCCGAGATGATCGGCCAGACGCTCGGCACGGCCGCCCATGTGCCGCAAGACGCGCAGTTCGTCGGGGCCTTCGGGGCGGCCCTGTTGGCCAGGAAAACCGCCGGGATCGCCCGGGACGCCAAGGAAGGAGCGTGAGAGCCATGATCGTGAGGAATCCTCCCGTGGAGTTGTCAGCCGGCCTGTGGATGCTGGGGACCAACGAATATCCGCTGTACCTGTTCCAGGACGAGGCCGACGCCATCCTCTTCGAGGGCGGCACAGGCGCGATGGGGCCTGTGCTCGCCGGGCAGATCGCGACGCTGGGCATCGACCGCGGCGCGGTGCGGCAGATCGTGGTCACGCACGCCCACCCGGACCATGTGATGGCCCTGCCGATGCTTCGCGAGCTGTTCGGCTCGGCCGGCGTGGCGGCCTCGTCCGTTGCCGCCGCGACGCTCTCGTCTGACAAGGCCCTCGCATTCTTCCGCAAGGTGGACGAGGCGTTGACGGCCTCGCTTCTGAAGATGGAGGCCATCAAGGAATCCCACCGTCCCACGGCCTCGGCCGAACGCATCACCGTCGATCGCGTCATCGGCGAGGGCGAGACGCTGGTTGTGGGCCGGGCGACATTCAATGTCCTGGCCACGCCGGGCCACAGCGACTGTAGCCTCAGCTTCCACGCCCCGGCGCGCGGCATCCTGGTGATCTCGGACGCCACGGGCTACTACATGCCCGACCGGAAACTCTGGTGGCCGAACTATTTCTCCGGCTACGGCGCGTACGTTGAGTCGATGCGCCGCCTGTCGGCTCTGTCGGCCGAGGTGCTGTGCCTCAGCCACAACGCGGCCGTCACCGGCGCCGCCGACGTCGCGGCCTGCTTCCGCGGGGCCATCGCCGCGACAGAGGCCTATCACGGGCGGATCGTCGCCGAGGCCCGTGCGGGAAAGGACAGCCGCCAGATCGCCGAGGCGCTCGGGGCGGAAATATACGAAAAGGTGAACCTGTTGCCGCTGGACTTCTTCCAGAAGAACTGCGGCCTGCTGGTCAAGCAGTCGCTGGCCCACGAGGGTCTCGGCGCCGACAGGCAGGCGGCCCGGCCGGGAGAGAAATGACGTGGCGGCTTCGAGGATCGTGGGCACAGGGCGGCACCTGCCGGAGAAGACCTTTGGCGCCGGCCTCGTCCGGGCATCGGCCCTGATCCGCGTGTGACCCGCTTACACGCGCCTGGCGGCCAGTTCGCGGAGCTTGAATCGCTGGATCTTGCCCGTGGCGGTCTTGGGCAGGGACTCGACGAACTCCACCCACCGGGGATACTTATAGGGCGAGGTGTTCTTCTTGACGAACTCCTGAAGCTCGCGGCCCAGTTCGTCCGACGCCTCCCGGCTGTCCTTGAGCACGACGAATGCATACGGCTTGAGGAGCCCTTCCTTGTCGGCCGCGCCCACCACGCCGCTTTCCAGCACGGCCGGATGGCCCTGAAGAACGGCCTCGACATCCGTCGGCCAGACGGCCTGGCCGGAGACTTTCATCATGTCGTCGCTTCGGCCGGCGTACCAGAAATAGCCGTGCTCGTCCTGCATGAACTTGTCGTGGGTGTTGATCCACTCGCCCTGGAAGGTGCTCTTGGTCTGCTCGTGCTTGTTCCAGTATCCCAGGGCGATGCTGTCGCCCTTGATCAGCAGGTTGCCGACGTGCCCGGGGCCCAGCTGGCGCCCGTCGTCATCGACGATCCTGGCCTCGTAGCCGTCCACGATCCGCCCGGTGCTGCCGGGCTTGACGTCGCCGGGGCGGTTGGTGATGAAGATGTGCAGGATCTCCGTCGAGCCGATGCCGTCAAGGATCTCCACCCCGAAATGGTCCCGCCAGGCCTCGAGGATGGGTCTGGGCAGCGGCTCGCCGGCCGAGACGCACATCCGCACCCGCCCCAGTGCCCCCCGCCCGCCTTTCTGGGCGGCGTGCAGCATCGCCGCGTAGCTCGTCGGCACACTGTAGAACACTGTCGGCTGGAACGCGTCGATCGTCTCGAAGACGACCTCGGGCACGGGTCGGCCCGGCAGCAGCACCGTCGTCCCGCCGACCCGCAGCGGGAAATACAGCCCGTTGCCCAGCCCGTAGGCGAAGAACAGCTTCGCCACGGAGAAGCACACGTCCGTCTCTCTCAGGCCGATCGTATCCCGCGCGTACAGGTCCGCCTCGACCACCATGTCGTGGTGAAGGTGGATGGCCCCCTTCGGGAACCCCGTCGTGCCCGAGCTGTACAGCCAGAAGGCCGCGTCGTCCTTGCTGGTGTCGGCCGCCTCAAGCGTCGGCGAGGCCTCGGCCATCGCGCCGGCCAGGCTGGCCTGCCCCTCAATCTTGTCGCCGGCCACCAGGATGTCCCGCAAGTGCCGCAGCGACGGACGGACCGATCGGATGCTTTCCCACAGCGACGCGTGGACCACCAGCACGCGCGCCCGACTGTCGTTGAGCAGGTACTCGTATTCGGGCGCCTTGAGCATCGTGTTCATCGGGATCGCCACCGCGCCTATCTTCATCGCCCCGAAGAAGGCGTAGGCAAACTCGGGGCTGTCGGGCACGAGGATGGCCACACGCTCCTCCATCTGCACGCCGAGGCCGATCAGCATGTTGCCGAAACGGTTGACGCTCTCGTACAACTCGCGGTAGGTCACGGTCTGCCGGCCGCAGAGAATCGCCGGCTTGCCGCCCCGGCCGGCGGGGACGTGCGCATCGACGAAAACTGACGCCGCGTTGAGCCGCTCGGGCAGATCCAATCCGGGCATCTGAACCGTCTCCTGGTAAACGCCGCCAACATCCGCCTGGGGTCAGTCCTTCTTCGCCGTCGGCGAACATTCAAGGATACCCTCTTGAGCCGCCATGTAAAGCCCAAGTTCCGCGCGCCACGCCGACGCGTCGCCGCGCGTTCCAGAAGTTCATCAAGAGGTCGATGACGGTATTCATGCACCCCCGACGGCAGACGAAACCTCCTATGGCAGCCTGCCGAAACTCCCTGCGCCAAGAGTCCGGCCACATTGTTCGGGGAAACAGGCGATGCGACCGAGCCGCAACCACCGATGAATCTGCTGTTGGAAGCCGAACGCTCTACCGATGGCGAGATGAATCCCGCGCCACCTGTTACACCATCATCGTCTTTAGGTGCTCGGCTCCGATGCTTCCTTCCCTGCAGAAAGACGTTACGGTGAAGTCGGCGGAGTGCTTGGCCTGGACGTCGAGCGCTTCAGACAATGCAACGCCGCAGGAGTCCCTGATCGAGTGCATGATGGCCTTCCTGGCCGCTTCCGTGGCCGGACTGTCGGAAACCGCCACGCCCACGTTCACGGGTATGCCTTGAAGTATGCCCTCGTCCAGTTCCCTCATCGGCACGCCTGACACTCCGCCGGATGCAAGGCTCCAGACCATTGCCAGCGACTCCCGCGTTGGACCTGAGTAGTCGATCAGCCAGCCCATCGCATCTCTGGCACTTACCGGCGCTCCGGTCAGCAACATCCTGACGAGCCTCGGCCACTGGGTTCGGTCGGCTTTCCTGAACGGCCAGTGGCAGCCTTCCATGCCGGGCACCACCGGCAGCGTCACTTCCGGCATTCCAAGCACGGCGTCCTCGACGGCCACCAGGTAGTGGCAGTGCATGAGCAGTTCCAGGAAACCGCCCATGCAGCGTTTGCCTCCCGCGAAGCCCACTGACACTTTGAACTCGTCGTGGAGCCGCCTGCCCGTCGCGGACCAGGTGGCGGCCACCCGGCGTCCAGCCTCCACGTCAGCCAGAGCGGGATAAAACTCGCTGGTGTCTGCACCGACCATCTGTGTGGCCAGGTGGAAATCGCCGGTCACAATCACACGGGAAACCCCTTCGGCCTTGAGCCAGTCGATGGCCCGGTTCAATTCGACGTCCACGTCGCCGTTGTAGGTTTCCCGGCTGATGGTGATGACTCCCACTTTCCCATCGTGCTCGGCGTTGACGTACAATTGCTGCCACTCGGGGCTACCCAGCCCTTCGAACACGGCCGGATACCAGCAACTGCCGGCCGCTTCGGGGTGGAGCCGGTGATACGCCTGGACCCTCTTGATTGCCGCCTCGGCCCCGACGCCGCGGATCATGGCAAGGATCCCCCGGCGGAATTGCGCGCACAACTCGCCAATCGCGTTGAGGTGGGACAGGTGGCCCCTCTGCTCGTGAAGCAAGAGGCTGGCCATCTGGAACAAGGCGCCCTGAATCCAACTGGTGAACTCCTCCTCCGCCTCGTCATCCATGGGCCAGTCGACCAAAGGTCTGAAATGGTTCAGCGGATACCAGTTCTGGCCGGTCTCCTTCCGTTCGTCCAACTCCGGTGTCGGGGTGAACAACGCCCCGTATTTCTCACCAAGGTGATGCAGGCAGGACCACGTGAGGAAATTCGCCCCCTTGGCGCCGATGACGTCGTGAGCCCTGAACGGATTCGGCCCGACGGACTTCCTGACGTACTTGTCGATCTTCCAGAAGGGCATGTTGGTCGCACGGTGATATCTCAGGCCCGCCAGCGTCACGCCGCAAAAGAGCACGTCCAGGACGAACGACCAATCGTCACTGACCGGAACCGGGACAAGGCCCAATGCCCACAAGAGCTGAGTAATGGAGGAAGTTTCCTGTTCAACAATCTCCCAGACCTTGTTTCTTTCATGAGGAAAGGCCGGGTGCGCCACGCCCACGCCCAACTCCGAACTCGGGAAGCCGGAGGTGACCGAGCGGATTTCTATCCCCGGAAACGCTTCTCGGAAGATCTTGTAGTGGGCCCGCTTGACCTCGAGGATTTCCGGAATCGCCTCCAGGAGAAAACGGGGACGCCAATCCTTAAGGTCCGCCGGCAGACTGGTCCCGTCGTACGTCATCCGGACGATGTTTCCCATGATCCGGTCGGCGCGCTCTTTGCCGACCGCCTCGACCAGCCCAGGGTACCGCGGGCCGATCCCGTCCGCGGTTCGGGGGCGACTGAGGCTGATCGACTTGACGCCAAAAGGCTCCAGCCGAGAAGTGAGCTGAATCATCTTGCCGGCCCCAACGATCCCGTTGGCTCCGGAGATCACCAGCGACCCGCGCACGCCGAGGCCGCCGAAGACGCGATCCACCAGCTCGCCGGCATCGACGGGCAGCCTTCCGTTGCGAAAAATGTCCGTTACCGAACCAAGTCCCAGTGTCTCGAGCGTTGACTGTCTGATCGATCTGGTCATTTCGACTCACCTCCTTCCGAGACCCGGAAGAGGGCCGCAATACCCATGTCTCCCGCGGCACAGCCGAACAGCAACACCAGCCCGCCTCCCAAATCCACCGCTTCCTCCAATGCCTCGATCAACATCCTGGTGAGCGTCGGGCCCTGGGGATGTCCCCATACCAGCGAGCAACCCGTCTTGTTGACCTCGCGCCAGTCATGCTCCATCACTTTGGCAAAAATGGCGTCGTTGACGGCGAACGGGTTGTGGCTCTTTACCACGGCCATGTCGGCCATGGTGAAACCGGTCTTGGCAAGCAGTTTCTGCACGGCAAGGGTGGGAGCCTCCGGCATCAAGGCCGGATTGGTCCGCATCTCGGCCTTGGCGACAAACCGGATGACGACCTCAGGCCGCGGGCTGAGTTGTCTGGCCCTCTCCGGCGTCGTCACCAACAGCATAGCCATTCCATCCGACGCGTGCGTCTGGGTCCCGGCAGTCACGCAGGTATCCAACTCGCGCATCCGCCGCAGAGCGTCCAGCGTCAGCTTGCGGACCCCGACGTCATCTTCGATCTTGCCGAGAAGACGTCCCTGCACGTTCAATACTTCAAGCGGCACGAGGATACGATCGAGAAACCCGGACGCCTTGGTCTCAAAGTACTGCTGATACCGGCAGAGGGCGAGTTCTTCCACCTCTCTTCGATCGAGACGGTGTTTCCGGGCGGCATTGCCGGCCGCGGCGATCATCGCCTGGCCCGTGGCCGGGTCGAATCCGAAATTGTCCCACACGTCGCTCAGCGCCATCGTTCTCTGGTGAGCCCGCCGTTCCGGGAACACGCCCACGGGCGAATCGCTGGTCCGGTCAAAAGTCAACACGCCGACGACGTCATTGGCTCCACTTTGGACTTCCGCACCGGCGAGCAGGGCGGCTTGGAGGCCGGTCGCACAGGCTTGTTCGATATGAAATCCCGGGATACGGTGCCCCATGCAACTTGCCACCAGCGGCGCATTCCAGAACTTCCAATGCCACGGCACGGTCGAGCCGATGATCAGATACTCCAACTCGCTCTTGGGAATCTTTCTGACTCCCAGGATCCGGTTCATCGCCTCTCCGGCAAACTGGCCTATGTTGACCTCGGCCAGCGCCGACGTTTGCCACGCGGGGAAGAAGCTGCTGCCCCAGGTTCCGTACGGTATCCTGGCTTTGGGGAACATTTCGACATTCTCAGTCATCAATCACACCTCCACAGGCTTGCGGAGCGGCGCACAAGAAGCCGGCGCAGCAAGGTTGTGGATAACTTGGCGGCGGCGGTTGGTCAAGTTCTTTGCAACATGGTTCCTTGCGAGCAGAACGCCACGATGCAGTCACGGTCATTTGCTCCTGCCCCCGCGAGGGGTATCCCAAGCGGCGTTAGCCGCCCATCTGCCGCTACCCGCGTGTAGGCCATATCTTTCGGATCATCTTTGTCCTCCATCCACTCCTGGAGCTGGCCCCATTTGCCGATTTTCGGACCCGCCAGCTTGTCCCGCATTGAAGCGGGTTTCTTACTGTACTCGGCGTCGACACCGAGGACCTGCGCCGCCTCGATCGTATTGTTAAACAGATCCCGGACGATCTGCTGATCATACGAAACCCCATCTTCGGTCGGACCATGTTCCGGCGATTAGCCGTTCGGCACCACCAGACGGCCGTCGGGCAGTTTCTTCAGGTGATCCTCCCAGTAATGGCACACTTCCTTGAAATACGGATACGCGACGGTTTCGAGGAACTTCTTATCGCGGCCAAACTCATAATGCTCCCAGAAATGCCGGGCATGCCACGCACTTGCGGGGAGGTTCCGTTTCCAGCCCATCCCGCCGAACGGGTCGTGACTGGTCCGTACGGTGAACCCGCGGACATCTACCGGACAGATGAGGGATGGGCCATGAACTCCTTCAGATCCAACACCGTTGGTGAAGCCGTGCTGGCTTCGATCTCAGCAATGCTCTTGTCAAGAAGCTTTACACTCTCGCTTGGCCCCTTCCCGCGTTCGGTTTGGACGAGTTTCCGGCGCATTTCCTGCAACTGAGGCAGGACCTCTTTGGCATGGATGCCGTAGCGGCCTAGGCACTCCAAGCATTTCGGCATGCGCTTGCCCCCGCCCCAGCGGCCCAATTCGATCACCGACACACAGAGGCCCATGCCCTCGCGAATGTGCAGTCGCGACACCAGATCAAGGCCCGCCAACCGGATGCCGTCGCCGAACATTTCATTGCTGGGAGCCAGTTGCCCAATAGCCTTTATGACGGCCGGCAACAGCGCCGCCAGGTCGCGGTCGGTCAACTTGCCATAAATGCGCCCGAGCGACCCGCGGGCGGCGCCGTCATCATTTTGCAATACCGACTGGATGGCCGGATAGAGCAACTGGCGGTCGACGCCCTCCAGGGAATCGGCCAGGATGCTGCTGGGTCCGCGTGAGCCGGGATACGGCGAAAACAGCGCTATGCAGGCGCCGCGTTGGGCCATTCGCCGCGGGTCGGCCGGATTGGAGCGAGCCGCCATGCTCAGCAGGTCGTCCACACTGGCCTTGCGCACCTCCGGCCCCAACGCCGGCAGCGACTGGCACGCCAGGCTCTGCAACCACGGGTCCTGATCCTTGAGCAGCGCCCGCAACTGAGGCGCCGCCGCATCGGCCCGCGGCCCCAGACAGCCGAGCGCCTCGCAAGCCCCGTAACGGGCGTCCCGGTTGGAACTGGCCAGCAGCTTCAGCAGAGCCGGCACAAAAT
>Ga0315282_10009321_pt1 | contig 15624 bp, 17 predicted proteins | sample YL17G07_20_MG_FD_203693 | JGI IMG/M metagenome (GOLD analysis project Ga0315282, IMG submission 203693) | Sediment microbial communities from Yellowstone Lake, YNP, Wyoming, USA - YL17G07_20 | ecosystem: Environmental > Aquatic > Freshwater > Lake > Sediment | place: USA: Wyoming | collected...
CCGAACACCTCGTCCTCCTCGGGTCGCCGGATCGACCCGAGCATCGGTCCGAACCTGGGCTTCGCTACGGAAGACCGTCCAGTTTTCAGCCGGCGAGAGGTGTCCAGTATTCAGGCGGCGTCGACACCCGTCACCACGGCGTCACCACGAGCGTCACCACGCAGGGGGTGTCGTGAGTGGTTCGAAGTGAAGCTTCGCAGGTCAGAGTATGTGGGCGAGGGGGGAGTTGAACCCCCACCCGGTTGCCCGGACAGGATCCTGAAGCATGTGAACGGGTGACGAAGTAGGGCCAACTGCGGCCAGCTACGGTCATCCCAAGCGCGAAGCAGGGGATCGAGTGGCCGTTCTTGACCGTTCTTGGCCGTTCTTTGCGTGAGCTCGCGTCACCACGGCGTCACCACGAACGGTCACCAACCGACTCGACCCCCCACCCTCAACCGAAGGCTTCACCAAGGCACTTGGGCGACCAAGGTGCTCAGGGGTCTATCGACGGAGGGCGCGGAACCCAACGGCACGCGCGGCTTCGATCAGCTCGGCCGTCGTCCGCTCGACCCCGTCGGCGAGGCCGTCCGAGGTCGTGCCGGCCGGAATATCCCATGCCCAGGTGTCCCAGGGGGCTATCGTCTTGCCGCTGCCGTCGCTGGCCATCATCGCCCCTACTTTAGCCCGTCGCTGCGGATGATCGAGCTACGCTGTGGATCCCCGCGCCGACAACTGCGACGTCGTATGTCGTCATGGCTCCGCTTCTCCCGATACCCGACCGCGCGACTCACGCGACGGGTTCGAACCTTGCTTGGAAGAAACGTAGCACCGGCGGTTCATAGACCATCCGAAGGCCCTTGATCGACGCTCGACGATCGAAGACCTCGGCCACGGACTCGGCCGTGACGTCCATGTGCGCCTGGGTGTAGACCCGACGAGGTAGCGTCAGCCGCACCAGTTCGAGCTTGGGCCTGCGGTTCTCACCCGTTGCGGGGTCGCGCCCACTGGAGACGTTGCCGCGTTCCATGGTGCGCACACCGCTCTCAAGGTAGATCTCCGCGGCGAGTGTCTGTGCCGGGTAGAGGTCCTGGTCCAACTGCGGCAGGAAGGCTGTGGCATCGAGGAAGACGCCGTGGCTGCCGATCGGCAAGACGATCGGAACGCCGAACTCCTGCAACTTGCGTCCCAAGTAGGCGACCTGGCCGACGCGCGCCCTGATCTGGTCATACTCGACGCTTTCGCCGAGGCCGATCGCCACCGCTTCCATGTCGCGGCCTGCCATCCCCCCGTAGGTGTGCAGACCCTCGTAGACGACGACCTCGTTGCGGGCCTTGTCGAAGATCTCCTCGTCGTTGAGCGCGAGGAACCCTCCGATGTTCACCATCGCGTCCTTCTTGGCGCTCATCGTGCAGCCGTCGGTGAGGTCGCAGATGGCGCGGACGATCTCGCGGATGCTCATGTCCGCGCATCCGGGTTCGCGCTCCTTGATGAAGTAGGCGTTCTCGGCCACGCGCGTTGCGTCGTGGATGATGCGGATCCCGTAGCGGTCGCAGAGCGCCCGTGCCTCGCGCAGGTTGGCGAGGCTGATCGGCTGGCCCCCGGCCATGTTGACCGTGGTCGCGATGCTGACGTAGGGGATCTTGTCGGCGCCGTGCTCGTCGATCACCTTCTGAAGCTTGTCGAGATCGACGTTGCCCTTGAACGGATGCTCGCTCTTGGGATCGTGAGCCTCGTCGATGATGACGTCTTTGAATGTGCCTCCGGCGAGCTCCTGGTGAAGCCGCGTGGTCGTGAAGTACATGTTGCCGGGTACGACGTCCCCCGGAGAGATGAGGATCCTGGAAAGGATGTGTTCGGCGCCGCGGCCCTGGTGCGTGGGGACGAGATGTTTGTAGCCGTAGATCTCCCTGACGGCGTCCTCCAGGTGATAGAAGTTGCGGCTTCCCGCGTAGGCCTCGTCACCCAGCATCATCCCCGCCCACTGTCGGTCGCTCATGGCATTGGTGCCCGAGTCGGTGAGCAGGTCGATGTAGACGTCCTCGCTTCGAAGCAGGAAGGTGTTGTACCCCGCCTCGCGGATGGCGGCTTCGCGCTCGTCGCGCGTGGTCATCTTCAGCGGCTCGACCATCTTGATCTTGAACGGTTCGGCCCACGACTTCTTCCGCGGTGTCGTCACTGCTGGGGTATCGCTGGTCATTGGTCTCTTCCCCTCTACTGGCGTTCGTGCCTCACGTTCGCTACTTCATCCGGGTGCGAGATCGAGAGTGGCGATCTCTTCGAGGGTGGGCGAGTAGCCGGCCTGATGGATGGCCTGGTCGAACGGCTGCGTCGTGCACAGCGCGGACGCGGACGAGCCAAGGACAAGCAGCGCGGAGACTGCCACCACCAGGACCAACGCGGATCGACGCATCGCTGCGCTCCTTGAGTCACTACGGTGGCGGAGCGACCAACTTCACGCGTGGCACCGACCACTTGCTCGTGATGTCGGCAGAGGTATCGGTCACCCGCGCCCTGAACCAGAAGTACCCCATACGGTGGGGCTGGAACTCGACCGTGATGGCCGATGTGTCTTGGGCGATGGTCACCCAAGGGCCGTTGTTCCGCTTCCGTTGCACGTCGTAGGTGCAGTCCGAACACCCCTTGATCGCCACCCGGATCGTGATGGTCGCACCAGGCGTCGGCACCGTGTTCGGCCCTGGTCGCAGGCCAACGGGCACGCTGACCACGCCTACCACGCCGGAGGCAGCGCCCGTGCTGTACGGGAACGAACCGGCAGAGATGAACACCACGGCCTCGCTCGTCCCAGGCGGCATCCTGTCGGTCTGGAAGAACCCCTCCGGGGACGAGACGATCCTGTGCGGCCTCGAGTCGTCGTTCATCCACCTGGCCGCGTCGCCGAGGCGGACCAACGCCCTCTCCGGTATGACGCCATTCGTTCCAATCGAGATCGGCGTCGAGGCGCTCACCTGCGCAAGGGGCACCAACAGGAAAGCGAGAACCACGCTCACGACGACGCATGAGCGCTTCACGCGCATCACCCCCTCTTCGCTAGTCGTCCGACGGCAGCACCGTGATCCTCACGATGTCGCTCGTTCGCTCGTGACCGGGGATCCGGTACCGGAAGCGCCACGGTCGCTTCCTGATGTCGTCGGTGGTCGTGTCCCACTGCCAGGTCATCCGGCCACTGTCACGGATCGCGACCCACGCGATCGGTTCCCAGGTCCCGTGCGGGGCGCGGCGCCAGAGCTCAGCCCTCATGTACTTGTGGTGCGGCTCGACCAGGCCCTCGACTCGGGGATGGTCCCCGGCGAGCCATTCGCCACGGTCCGAACAGACGTCCCTCCAGCGCCCCACGCAGGCGTCGAAGGACCTGATCGGATGGCCGCCGGCCGGCGTCACGGTCAGTCCTGTGACATACAGCGGTCCGTTAGCACCGGGCAGCCCTTTGGACACGAAGAGATCCACGCGCCGACCCGGACGTGATTCGGTTCCACCTGCGGGCGACTGAGAGATGACTTCGTGCTTAGGTTGGTTCGCGTACTGAGGAAGAACGCGCCAGGTGAACCCTGCCCGCCTGAGCAGGCGCCGAGCCTCCGAGACTGTCATCCCAACAACACGAGGGATGCGAGGGAAAGGCTTCGCGATGGTGAGACGAATGAGGCTTCTCTGTACGACTCTGCCTCCCGGACGCGGGCGCTGGTTGAGTACGGCGCGGGGGACGGCTGCCGAGTACCTCTTCGTGACTTCGAACGTGAGGTCTGCATCCTTCAGCTGCACCTTTGCGTCGCCGACCTCTAGCCCTTTGACGTTGGGCACCTCGGTCATGGGAAGAGGCGGAATGGTCGCGCCGGTGCCCCCGTTGGGCGACTTGGTGCAGGCCGCGAGGAGGAGAGCGACCAACACGACACCCACAACGCGAGCACGACCAGGATCCGCCGCCGTGGTGCCCCTCACCCCCACGCAGGTCTAGCACACGCGGGCGCTGAAGGTCTAGGGACAGCTCTCACCGATTGAACAACGTTGAGGGCGCGGGTCCGTCCGCGGAGCGACTCCCGTCCCCATCCCTCAGACCGTGGTGCGCCGACGGCGAGCAACGACGAAGAGGCCGACCACGATGAGCACGACCAACGCGGCTAGAACGATGACCCACAACGGGAAGCCTCCTGCCGCGAGAGGCGCGAGCGGACTCGGCGATGGAGTGCGCTGTAGACCGAGGTCCCTCAATGCCCGCTGATACTGCTGCTGCGGGGCCATCCCTTCCGCATAGACGTATGGAGATGTCACGAGTGCTCCGCTGCCGTAGGTGCCGATGAACAAACGGGTCTTTCCGACGAACTGCGGCGCCACCGCGCTCACCTGTTTCCACGTCAGCGGTGGACCACAACTCGACACGAACACAGTGCCAATGACTGCGTTCGGCGACTGAGGCTTCGGCCCTGGCCCCTTCAATACATCGAGCACACGTACCGTCAGACCCCAGAGGCCGGGCGCATTGCGGCCTGTCACTCCCGCGTCCGTAACCGTGCCCCACCACACCGCGCCTGCCTGCGCTACCGCACGGTCAAACGGGATGCCAGGGGTGCACGTCGCCGAGGCAGCAGGCGCGAGCAGGAGGAGGCCGGAGACCGCCAGCACCGGGACGAACGCGAATCGGCGCATCGCTACCTACCCTATGCCGCTCCTGCCGGTCGTTGTGACGGGCGGGAAGGCTGTCCCACGCTCACTGGTTCACCGTCCTGCCGATCTCGATCACGAACGTGTCGAAGCGCACCTCGATGTCGCCGCTCGCGATCGCATCCTGGAGTCGCGCCCGTAGCGTGGCAGCATCCTCCTCGGTCTCCACCATCGCATACACCTTGCCCGTACGGAGCTCGGACGAGGATGAGAAGCGCATGTCCGAGGCCAGGGCGTCTAGAGCTCTATGGGCGCGGGAGAGTACCTGCTCGGTGAGCTCCGTCTGGCGCACCTCGAGCACGTCGGTGAGGTCCCCGAAGCCGCCCGCCTTGGCAGCTGCCACGATCTCCTCGCGGTCGCCGGTGGTCGAGAGCACCACGACCCGGTAGCTCGGGTCCCAGGTGATGAACAGGCCGCCGAAGCTCGGAGGTCCTTCACGGTCCAGGTACCCGTGCAACCCGTTGACGTCCTCCTGCAGCCAGAGGTAGCAGATCGCCTGTTCGAGCGGGATGCCGCGATTCTCTGCGAACCACGTGGCGTCATGAACCAGAGCATCGTCGGGGGCGAGGCTCGGCAGCGCAGCGCAGGCCCGTGGCATCGACGGGCTCGGTGTTGGCCCGAATGCGATCGATGAGACGATCTGCTGGGCGATCTCCTGATCCGCTGCCGAGGCTTCCGGTCCGATCCAGACGTTGAGCGTGTATCGGTCTACGCGCTCCACCTGCACCCGCTCGGTGTAGAGGATCGGGCCCGGCCCAGGTGTGGGCGCGACCTGCAGATCGTCGAACGAGAGCGGGAACGTCGTGTCCGGAGTGGTGGGAGTGGCAATGGTAGCCGGTCCACCCTCCATGAGATCCAACTCCACGACGACGCCTGTGGGAGGAAGAAGGTTCATGCGCGGGGGCCAGTAGCAGCCGTTCTCACTCACGGGACTGTGGTAGGCGTCCGGGACGTTCGAGACGAGGGCGCCGGTGAACCCCGCCATGCACACGTTCTCGAACTCGGTCAGGTGCCAGTCCGATGGGTAGCTCATGCTCCAGCCCAAGGGGTCGGTGTAGGTGGCGTCGAGGCCCTCGACATTGGGGGAAGGAGACGAAACCTCAGTGCGAGGAACGATCTCGATCGGGAAGAAGAAGGGCACATCGGCTTGCGGCCAGTGGGCCACCAGTAACAGCACGTACTTCGACGGCTCCGCGTCGAGCGTCGCCGAGCCATCCGTCAGGTCGAGTTTCACGATGGGCTCGAAGGGCACCTTCGTTCCGCCCAGCCAGCCGCCATTCACGCTCTCTGCCGTGCCCCGGACGACGAGCTCGCTCCCCCGGGGAACGGCGAGGAAGTCTGTGAACTCCGGCGAGACCGTGTCCACGCATCGATAGACGCCGTCCGTGCGCCCACAGTAAGAGCCGATCCTGCCCTTCACGGTCTCATCGCCGAGCACGAGCATCGCCGTCGGGAGCTCGCTCTCCGGGCTTATCTCCGTGAACGTCACGACGACCTGCGGAGTGCTCTCGCCGCCAACGACGGCTCGCGTAGGTCGGAAGGCGGTCCATACGAGGAAGCCAGCTCCCGCAAACAGGGCGAAGGCGACCACGGCAGCGAGCAACCGAGAGCGTGACCGCGGTTCGGGGAGCCCGGTTGAAGGGCCGAGTCGGGCGTGCTCCAGGAGCCCATCGGACGGCCCCACCTCGTTCAGCCGATGCAGCTCGCGCCGCCACCGCTCACTCATCTGTTCCCGCCTCTTCGCTCAGCAGCGCAGCAAGGCGACGCCGCCCTCGCATCAGGTGGACCTTCACGGCGGCGGAGCTCGTGCCCATCAGCCCGGCGACCTCCCGCACGGGAAGGTCGGCCTCGTAGTGCAGGTACACGGCCGTGCGCTGGGATGGCGAAAGCCGACGGAGGGCACCCAGCAGATCGTGCAACCGCGGAGCCTCTTCCACCGCCTGATCCACGAGGTCCCGCCTCCGTGCGTCGAGCTTCATCTCAGCAGCCGCCAACCGGAAGGCGACCCGGAACAGGTACGCCCTCGGATCCCGGATGTCCCGGTCCCGCTCCATCGCTCTCGCGAACGCTTCGACCACCGCGTCGTCCGCAACCTCTCGTCGTCCTCCGCAATAGGCGTACACGGCGCGCCACAGGATCGGGCCCACGTCACGCCAGATCGCCTCGAAGTCGTGCTTCCGGTTATCCACGCCCCCCAGTATCAGACGGTTGAGAGCCTCAAGAGGTGAACACCGCGGTAGGTCTCGCGGTCTCCGACTGCCCACGGACGGCACCATCGTCTCGCCCGATCACGAAGAGCCTTGACGTGGGCGTACTGGGTGTGTCATCGACGTTCCCCTGGTAGATAGCCCTATTTCGGCCCCGCTGACCCCCCACAGCCGGAGGCCTCTCCCGGGCAGCGCAGAGTTGGCCTCATGGATTCTCACTCGAAGCCGAACCGGGGGACGCTGGTCCCTGGCCTGGACCGCCTCCGCGGGCGCCTGTTCATCACGGAGAAGGAGGCGGCCGACCTGTTCGGCGTCAGCGTGCGCACCGCGCGCCGCTGGATGTCGGACTGGATCGCCTCGGGCGGGGCCCGTGGGATCCCCGCCTACAACGTCACCGCCCGTCGCCGGGTCGTGCCCGTCGGCAAGCTCCTGGAGCTCTTCGGCGATCCGGAGGGGAGGCAGGCCTGACACCACACCGATCCGGCGCGATGCCGATGACCACAGGGAGCCGGGCATACCGACGCGGCGCAAGCCAAGAAATCGCAGGAGAGCCCCCGTGAAGATCCGGCCCGGCCGTCATAGCACCACCAGCTCAACACACGAACCGGGGCGTTTTGGCGCCCCATGAACAGGAAGGAACTAGCCATGTTCGACACGAAACAGCACGATCACGACACGACCAACCACGAGGCCGGTGACCGAGCGCCCTCGGCCGACCAGCATCCCGGGCGCGACTGCCCGGTCTGCGACACGCCGTGGGATCCGAAGACCGGGCGCTCCTACCGGCAAAGCCCGCAGAGCGAGACGATCTGGATCGCCGGCTGCGGTCACTGGTGGGTCTACGACCCCGCAACCAACCGGGGGGTGGCGGGGCACGTGTCCGGGCCCATCTCCCTCTTCGCCCACCTCATGCGCAAGGAGATCGGGAAGGACGCCGGGGTCTCCCCGGTCTAGATGATGCGGCCGACGGGCACAGATCCAGCCGCATCTTCACGAAGCACGCCATCGCGTGTTTTCCTCGGGATGAGGAGGAACTGGCGATGATCCGCGGCCACGTACGCAAGAGGAAGTTGAAACGCCCTCGAGCCGATGGGTGTCGGGCGGTGTGGGACGCATGGTGTCCCGCACCTCCCGGCCCCAGAGGCCGCCGCCGGATGGTCGTGAAGAAGGGCTTCGCGATGGAGCGCGAGGCGAGGGCGTGGGTCGCCGAACAACTCGTGTTTGCAGATAGGGGTGTGCCCGGCAGCCCAGGTACCTTCGGTGAGCTCCTCGACGCATGGCTCGGGTCCAAGCACGGGCTGAAGCCGACCGCACGAGCGAGCTACAGGCGCCACATCGATCTGCACCTCGCCTCGCTCGCGGACCGGGACTCGGCGAAGATCACATCCGCGGATCTCCTCGCCCTCTACGGCAAGCTCCGCCACGACGGTCTATCGGGCTCGACGGTACGTTCGGTCCACGCGACCGTCCGAGCGTGCTTCAACTGGTCGGTCCGTCACAACAAGCTCGTCCGGAACGCCGCCGCCAACGTCGCGGCTGAGGACCTGCCGGCGAGGAACCGGCTCGAGATGACCGCCTGGAGCGGGTCGGAGGTCAACAGGATCCTCGAGGCCGCGAGCGAGGAGCTCCGCCCGCTCTTCTCGGTGATGGCACGCACCGGCATCCGCCGCGGCGAGGCCCTCGCGCTCCGGTGGGAGGACGTGAGCTTCGAGGCCAGGACGCTCACCATCTCACGTTCGATCGTTCCGAGGCCCGGCGGAGGGCTCGATCTCCTCGAGCCCAAGACCAAGCAATCGCGGCGCACCGTGGACGCGCCCCCCTCGGTCCTCGAGACCCTCGGAGAGGTGCGACACGTCCAGACGCGAGAGCGGCTCGTCTCCGGCCTTCGACCCGGGAGCTTCGGCGACTTGATCTTCACCGGTGACGATGGGGTTACGCCGATCTCGCCCGGTGTCGCCTCCCGACAGTTCCAGCGGGCGGTCCGCCGCTCGAAGGTCCGCCCCGGCCGGTTGCACGACCTGCGGCACACGTTCGCCTCGATGGCGCTCCAGGCCGGGGTGCCGGTGATCGTCGTCTCCCGGGCGCTCGGGCACGCTCAGCCGTCGACGACCTTGAACATCTACGGCCATCTCCTCCCCGGCGCTTCCAGCCAGGCGATGAGCGCAGTGGACGCGGCGCTCGCGATCCCCCTCGCGTGAGTCCTTCTATATAGGAGGCGGGACCCCGAGGAGGGCGCGGAGACCGCGACCGCACGTACCTCGGAAGAAGGCCCTCTGACCGTCTCCGAGCACTCCGCGTCACCACGAGCGTCACCACGAAGCGCTCCGCCGCAGGTCAAGGGCGTGCTGCACAGGGGTCTCAGCCCTGTCGCCGGTGTTCGAAACCCTCGCACGGCCACTCGGTGTTCGCGGTGCAGGGCCTCGGTGTGAGGGGCCTACCCGATCCGCGAGCGGTGTTTCCGGATGCGGGGGCGTACGGTCTCCGAGTTCACTCGCCCTGCCCCGCCTCCCGCTCCATCTCCCGCACCAGCCGGGCAAGCACTTGGTACACGTCCGACGACGCACGCTCGGGGATCCCCGCCATCTCGTGCCACTCGACTCTCTCCGAGAGCCCCGCAGTGGACAGCTCGTTTGGATCCGGGTCCCAGAGCCAGTCCGCAACCTCGCTCCCCGCATATCTGGGAGCCGAAGGATCGTCGGCTGCGACGACGTCCACGCCCGCGTGCGGATACAGGAGGAGATGAGGGGCTACGCCGAGCGCCAGCCCCAAGCCGAGCAGCTCCGACACGTCGATCGAGCGCTTCCCCTGCTCGAGCGCGACCACGGTGGGTCGCGACAGCCTCACGCCGACCTCTGCGAGGCGCTGCCTCAACCGGTCCTGCGTCCATCCCATCCGCTGACGCAGGCCCCGCACGTTTTCGGCCACGACCGACGTCATGGTCATGACGGCAGGTCTCCGAGGGTTGCTCTTCCAGTCGAGCTCGCTCATCCCATCCTCCTCCTCCGGGGGTCCCCAGAAGCGTAATCGGCGAGAGGCCGGAAGTCAAGAAATCTGACCTGGTCCCCTTGCTTTATCGGACATCCCGACTTACACTCAGACCATGATGTCAGGATACGCGACCTACGCGGCTTGGGGTGTCGGGCAGACCGACCACCCGCTGACCACGGGCAGCCTCGCCCCGACCGACCATGAGGCCCGGAGCGTCCGGGCCACAGACCTAGGGAAAGGAAGACATATGCACGAAGACGAAGACAACGACCCGACCCTGCGCGAGCTGCGCGAGCTGGCTGCGCGACGCGAGGCCGAGGCGACCCTGAGACGGCACGCCGCAATAGTCACGGCGGCCGTCGAGGGGGCGCTGAACGACGACCCGACCTGCTCGATCATCGACCTCGCGGAAATCTCGATCGACGACTGCGGGTCTGCGACGGTCACGGCGAGCATCACCGTCGCGAAGGTCCTGCTGCTGGAGAGCCTAGGCGAGGGCTGGGAGGCCGAAGCCATCCTCCGGCTGTGGCCGCCGGGCCACGCGGAAGGCTGAGCGGTGGCACGCCCTGGCCTCCGGGGAGGCCGGGGCAAGCCCCGATCCGCGGCCGGAATCCAGATGAACGACACCGGGAGCGAGTCCGCTCCACGACGAGAAGGAGAGTGACGTGAACGCGTTGTGCCCAATCTGCAACACGTGGGTCTACGGCGGTGACGACGAGCGCGACGAAGAGGGCAACCTCGTCCGTCGGCTCGAATGCGGCCATGTGATCCAGGTCGAGGAGGTCGATCCCGACGAGTTCCCCGGCTACGAGGAGCGGTCTCCGTGGTGAAGGAGGCCGACGAACCAGCAGGCGCACCGAGGGTGCACCTGATCATCGATCGAACGTAGGAGGACGTATGAGGTACGAAGAAGCAGTACTACAGCTCGCCGCCATGTGCAGCGAGCCCGATCAGTTCCACCGGCTGATCGCGGCCGGGCTACACGAAGGTCTGCTCGCTCAGGGGCCTGGCTCCGACGAGGCGCGGGTCTTCGCCTTCGCACGCGAGTACTTCGAGCGCGACGGTACCTGCCCCACGAGGCGGGTCCTCGAGGCCGAGTTCCCGCAGTTCTTCAAGACCCGCGAGATCCCGCCCGAGTCCGACACGCAGCCGGAACACCTCGTGAAGACCCTGAGGAACCGCTACGTCAAGAACCGGACCCAGGACCTCATCGCGAACGCGTCGGATCGCATCTTCGACGATGCCGCGGACCAGACGCTGGTCTTCGCCCAGATCTACCGGGAGTGGGGCGCGATCGTCTCCGACACCTCCAGACCGAAGCGAACTCCCCGGTTCCCGATCGAGGCGCTGCCGGCCATGACGAGGGACACGCTCGTTCGGCTCGCCGACGCGCAGGACGTGGCGATCGACTACGTGGCGAGCCAGGGGCTCGTCGTCGCCGCGGCGGCCGTCGGGACGACCAGGGTGATCAAGGCTCACACCGACGAGCGCGTGGCCCAGCGCCCGCAACCGGCGAGCCTCTACAGCGCAATCGTCGGAGAACCGGGCACCGCCAAGACCGAGAGCCGGTACTTCCTGGAGCAGCCCGTCAGGCGCAAAGAGGAGGAGTACGTCGCCGACTTCGAGCGGGCGTCCAGCGACTTCCTCTGGAAGAAGGCGAAAGCCAAACAGGACCACGACGACCTCAAGAAGCGACACGAGGCCGCCGTACGGGAGTGGATCAAGAGCGCCGAAGGCGAGCGCCCGGAGCCTCCCGAGGGGATGTTGGGCGGGGACGCCGACGAGGAACCTGCCCAGCAACACGCCTGGACCGACTCGGCCACGATCGAGGGGATCGCGGACGCGCTGTGCACCTCACCGCGCGGTCTGCTCGTCTGCCCCGATGAGCTCGCGAAGCTCTGGCTCGGCCTCAACAAGTACTCAGGCGGGACGGGGAACGACAAGCAGCACTTCCTGGAGGCCTGGAACGCCGGCGCCTGGAACATCATCCGGGCCGACCGCAAGCGGAACAAGTACATCCCGCGGGCCCACATCAGCATCGTCGGCGGTCTGCAGCCGGAGCTCCTTCACCTCCTGCAGGGCGACTACGACGACGGGACGTTCGAGCGCTGGCTCTACACCTGGCCCGAGGTCGACCACCTCGCGAAGCCCAAGGTCACCGACAGGTCGTTCCTCGGCACGTGGGACACGATCGTCGATCGGCTCTACTCGCTCGGATGGGCGAGCGAGACCGACCCCGGGCTCGTCCTGCTCGACGAGGACGCGTTCGCGGTCCGTGAGGCCGACTATGAGCTGATCCGCGACCTGTGGGCGACCGATGACGGCGCCCTCAAGGGCTTCTACGGCAAGTGGGGACAGTACTGGGCTCGGCTCGCGCTCATCCTGCACCTGCTGAAGTGGGCCGAAGGGGACCGCGTGGACCCGATGCGGGTCGACGGAGACGCCGCCCGTGGCGCCACCCTGCTCATGGAGTACTACCTCGGGATGGACGAGAAGGTCCTCGCTCAGGTCCGCGGCGAGGACGGCCCGGACGGCGCGGACGGCGTCCGCCTCCGCGTCTGCGCGAAGTGCGGGACCTCGTTCACCGGCAGGCAGGCCTCCGCCAAGTACTGCTCGGACAACTGCCGGAAACGGGCGCACGAGAAGCGGCGGGCATGACCGGACGGCGTCCGGGCCGTCCGCTCCGTCCGGGGTGGACGTTCGAGGACAACTGACAGGGGGAAGACCATGCACAAGAACCTCAGGGGAGGGTCGCCCGGACGGGACGAACCCGACGTCGTATGCGAGGGTCCGCCGTGCCCCATCTGCGGCAGGAGGTTGAAGGTCCTCGCCTCGCCGCTCGACGTGCGGCGGCGCCGGGGTGGCGCGGCGGTGACCGTCACGGTCAGCCTGGTGTGCGAGTGCGATCCGGGTCGGGAGCGATCGAGATGAGCTGTCCGTCCGGCCAAGACCCCGAACCTGTCGTGATGGGGCCCGTGATCGAGTACACGACGGCTCAAGCAGACGCCCTGCAGGCCATCACGGCCTGGCTCGATCGGGGCGAGCAGGTGTTCCGCCTGTTCGGCTACGCCGGCACGGGCAAGACGACGCTCGCCAAGGAGGCCGTCCGCAGGTGCGAGGGGGAGGTCCTGCTGGCGGCCTACACGGGCAAGGCGGCTCGCGTCCTGGGCCGCGCCTGCTCGGCTCCCTCCTCCACGATCCATGGGCTCATCTACTCCCCGCGGGAGGTAACCGAGATCGTCGGGAGCGAACGCCGCACCAGAACCGAGTGGGAGCTCAAGGACGAGAGCCCACTGAGCAACGCCCGCTTGCTCATCGTGGACGAGGTCTCGATGGTGGACGAGAAGATCGGTAGGGACCTGCTTGGCTTCGGGGTCCAGATCCTCGTCCTCGGTGATCCGTTCCAGCTCCCACCGGTAAGCGGCAACTCCGGCTTCTTCACCAGGGCCCAACCCGAGGTGATGCTGACCGAGGTCCACCGTCACAAGGACGACGCCAACCTCATCCTGGACCTCGCCACCGCGATCCGGCGAACCGAGCGCTGGTGGCATCGGCCGAACGTGCGGACCGACGAGCCCGATATCGAGGACCTGCTGGGCTACGACGTCATCATCTGCGGGACGCACCAGACGCGGATGGCACTGAACGCCGAGATCAGGGAACACCTGGGCTACACGCCCGACCAGGGTCCGCAGCCGGGCGAGAAGCTCGTCTGCGATCGCACCGACTACGGGGTGGGCCTGCTGAACGGAGCGATATACACGGTCGTCTCGGCCGAAGAGGGGCTCGACCACAACGGGCGACTCACCCACTACCGGATGGTGCTCGAGGATGACGAAGGTCAGGAGCTCAGGGTCCTCTCCCCCCTCGAGGACCTCTCTGCGCGCTCCTGCGTCGACCCCCGGGCCCACAGGGGTATGGGCTGCCTCATGTACGCGAGCGCGATCACGTGCCACAAGGCCCAGGGCTCGCAGTGGGACTCGGTGATGGTGATCGACGAGTCCTTCACCTTCCACCGCAACAAGGACCGCTGGCTCTACACGGCCGTCACCCGCGCCATCACGAACGTGACGGTGGTCACGAGACCCGTCGAGGAGATGCCGGAGGGGTACTGGGACTGACGATGCATCCGGGGTGGACGACCACGACCGATGACCGTGACCCTGATCCACCATCGTCGACCGCGCTAGATACGTCGGAGCATCGCTCCCTGTTGTCACTCTTTCTCCCCTGGCGGGTGGTGCGCGAGCTGAGGATGGGATAGAGTGGTTGGTGCCGAGCCTTTCGAGGCGAGGCAGCGCTCAGAACCGCTCAGCTAGGCAGCGCAGCGATGTGCGGCTTGGCAAGGTAGGACTGAGCGAGTCGAACCCCGCGGGGGGAAACCTTCGCGGGGTTCGCTTATCTAGGCCTAGAGGTCATGCACGACCCTGCGCGTCGAATCCCTTTCGGATCAAGCGCCGGTGGACGCCCGTCGAACAGGTTGATGTCACGAGAGCCGTACATCCCTCTGGCAGTTTCGCCCCTCTGACAAACTGGCTGGCGATGGACCGCAAGGAACTGGCGCGGGCGCGAAGGTCGGCGATCGACGTGGCCCGCAGGATCGTGGACGGACGCTGCTCCCCCTATGAAGGGGCTCGGCGAATGGTGACCGATGTGACTCCCAGGTTCGCCGGTCACGCTGAGGGCGATCGTGTCCATCGTGCCTTCGCCAGCAACGTGAGGGATTGGGATCATCGCCCGGAGACTCGGAGCAGGATCGAGGAAGACATCCGTCGGGAGGCACTACAACTCATCGCCGATTGGGTGATGGCCAGAGGTGCGTCAAGGATCAGGTGACGCCGGAGCGTCGAGCATCCCCGCGACCCTCTCGAGGCCAACTTCAGGGTCAATCCCCCGCTCGACCAAGGGTCGATCTCGACACCCTCACTTCGGCCCTCTACGAGCGCGAGAGAGGAGTCGAAGGCCATGCTCCGGGGTCAGATCGGGGTCAATCCTGAGGGGGTGCTCACGGGAAGGTCAATGCCGGCCGCGGAGATGGACCGCACGAGCGAGCGACGGAGCGCACCGACACGCAAGCCCAGAAACCCCTCACTCGCCCGCTCGTCGTCTCCCCACGAGAAATCAGGGCCAATCGAGCAGGATCGCCGGAACACGCGCGGGCGACGTGAATCGCAGCCTCTACGCCGAGACGGAGCTTCGCCAAGTAGCTGTTCGTCCTCCAGGAAGGCCGCGCAGCAGCAGGGAGGAACCCTCCCGCTAGGGAGGTAGCAGCTGCAGGTCGTCCATAGTGGTGACTATGAACCGCACGCACATCTCGGCGGCGTCTGACGCGAGGCGGGCATGACGAATCGTCACACCCGGCGGGTACTGCGGCCGCCCGTGTCCGCTACCGTACACATTCCGCCACTCCGCCAGGAACACGACCAGGTTGGCCAATGCTGCCTGCCCCCTATCCAGGATCGCCTTCCCCTGCGGGTCGGGGGGTGCCATCGCGCCGATGGCTTTTCGCCACTTCTTCATGAGGCGGGGAAGATCGTCACCGGGGCCGTACGATTCCCCGAGCCGGTCCAGGGCTGCCCGCAGCGTCGCTTCCGTCAGCTCCTTTGCTGACCCAATCGCATTGTAGAATTGCTTCGGAGTATGCGGGGAGAGCATGTCCTTCGCGAGATCCTTGATGACCTTCTCCTCGACCAACCCGGAGGCATGCAACTCCTCGAATCGGGCCGGGGCGGGCCCCGCCTTGGCGACATCGCGCCTCACACCCAGCGCAGCC
>Ga0315282_10009322_pt1 | contig 15623 bp, 13 predicted proteins | sample YL17G07_20_MG_FD_203693 | JGI IMG/M metagenome (GOLD analysis project Ga0315282, IMG submission 203693) | Sediment microbial communities from Yellowstone Lake, YNP, Wyoming, USA - YL17G07_20 | ecosystem: Environmental > Aquatic > Freshwater > Lake > Sediment | place: USA: Wyoming | collected...
TAGGCGACTCATCCCCTGATGATTAGACCAAGATCTGTTGCGCTGGTAGCCAGTATTCGAGAGCGATCGAGTAGGGACCCCCCTACCCCTATGGGGGGGTCGAACTATTGGTGCGGGGAGTGCGTCTCCAATCTCAGATTGGGTGCGCACTGGTCCCTTCGCCCTTACATTCTGGGACGACAGAGTATCTCCTTTCGAAATATTTCAGCATTTTCCAAGTCCAGAGTCAAACAATCAATCTTCTGACAGTCATGTGCCTGGATTTGGCCAGATTCCCACCCCAGTATCCGGCCGTCCCAGTCTCTGCGTCCTTTGAGAGAAGGTGTGGGAGACTTTCAGCAAGTGAGGCAAGAGTGAGCGACGGGCGGAAAGAAAAAGATGCGGGCGGAGAGATCGGCTGGAGCGCGAGAGGGTCCGGTAGCTCTTTTAGGCTAAAGCGGATGTGCCTTAGCTGGCTCAATCATCCGCTGCAACTATCTCAATGAGATTCAGTAAGATTACTCCGTATCTCGCGGAATTGATTTATCTTGGACAATTTGATTCCGCAACAAACTAGTTTCTTTCAGGAGTCTCTCTGAAGAACTGCAAACGACTAGGCTTAGACATGTGCAGAAAGTGTTAACTCAGGAGAACGCAAGTCGGTAGTAATCTGCAGTCCTCGGATTGATTGAGTCTTGAGCTGGTTAGACGACTGGATCCGCATTAGCTCGAACTTAGTCCATGGATATGGATACCTCGGAGTCTTCTTGGTGCAGCTTATCGCGTCTTCTTCACTGTTCTTTCCCCTACCGGGCTTCTTTGTGGTAATGGCGGCAGGCGCTGCCATGGATCCGCTAGTCGTTACGATTTCTTCGGCTCTTGGGGCTTCTATTGGCGAGTTCACAGGCTACATTGTTGGGCTAGGCGGCAGGAAGCTCTTGGTGCGAGGCACGCAATTTGAAAAGGCGCATAGAATCTATGGTCGCTATGGGATTTGGACGATTTTCATTTTCGCAGCGACACCTCTGCCATTCGATCTGATCGGAATTGTGTGCGGCGTCCTCAGGGTTCATCCCGCAACATTCTTCATCATGACTCTCTCTGGCAAGCTCGTGCTCAGTGGCATGTTAGCCTATGGGGGTCGCCAGAGTCTAAGAGTCTTTGAGGACTTACTCGCCGGAAAGATCAATATGTTTGGTGCAATATTTTTGTTATTAATGGCGCTGTTTGTTCTTCTGCCACTTATTTACTGGAGGCATGCAAGAAACCCTGAACATTCGAGTCTTCGCTAGGACAAATGATAGACGTCCGGTTGAGGCCTCATTAGCGATAAACTTTGACTTCGCAGACTGTATAATAATGATACTCCCATGGTTTGTCGGATGTGATTTGGGTGACTGAACTTAGACAAGATCCTACTACCGACGATTGGGTAATCATAGCACATGAAAGAGCTAAACGTCCTTACGATTATGTAATGCGCCGAGAGGACACGTCATCCCCAGCCTTTGTGGAAAACTGTCCATTCTGTCCTGGAAACGAGAGACTGACACCACCTGAGGTAGCTGTGTACCGGGAAGGCTCGGGTACTTCGAGTTGGAAGATCAGAGTCGTTCCAAACAAGTATCCCGCTCTGGGGCCGCACGGAACGACAGAAGAGAGAGTTGTTGAAGGCCGTTTTAGGGCCATGGACGGTTCTGGTTTTCACGAGGTTGTGATCGAATCTCCTCTCCATAACCAGACACTGTCAAGAATGAGTACGTCAGAAATAGAGTCAATTGTAAGGATGTATCGAGACCGGTACAAGGTCTTAGGCAGAGAACGAGAGACCAAGCTGATTGTCATATTCAAGAATCACGGTATAGCGGCGGGCACTTCCATAGAGCACCCTCATTCACAAATAGTCGCTGCTCCGGTGGTTTCACCCCAAATAACAAAGAAATGCCATGTGGCATTGGAACACTACAAGAAAACGGGCAGATGCCTATACTGTGACATCAATGAATGGGAGCTTGACTCAAGAACTAGACTTGTAACAGAAAGTGGACGTTTCTTAGTATTTCATCCATATGCCTCACGCTATCCCTTCGAGACCTGGGTCTCACCCAAGAGGCATAACGCCTGCTTTGGAAACATCGACTCTGAGGAGATACGTGAGCTAGGGAAGACTTTGCAATGGATCATGGAGAAAATAGATCGCGCTCTGGGAAAACCAGACTTCAACTATGTTTTCCACACGGCTCCAGTAGAGGATGAAATCAGTGAACACTTACATTGGTACATTCAAATTGTTCCTAGGACTTGGACACTAGGTGGGTTCGAGATGGGATCGGGCATTTACATTAACACTGCTGTCCCTGAAGAGACCGCTGCATTCATGAGGACAATATGATTTTCGGATGGCCGAGGATATTCTTGCCGAGGTCTCCAACAACTTGCTCACACTAGGGCCGCATTCTATTGCGATAGCAATGAGTGGAGTAGCCTCAGAGTAGTGGCATTAGTTTGCCGAGGATCACCTTTTCCCAGTCGAATCTCTTGATTACGTTGTGGAAGTTACTTTCCACCTTGTCCTCCAGAAATGACCTGTAGATTCTGAAAGCGATGCTCTTTGGATCTTCATTCAGATCAAACATCTTGCATTCAATATCATCTCTTACCAGCTCCTGAAAAGGAGGGATTCTGGAGCAGAAAATGGGCTTTCGCGATGCCCCCGCTTCGATTACGGGAAGCCCGAACCCTTCTTCTCGGCTTGGGATAAAGACAAGGTCTGCTATATTATAGACGTCTGCGACGCCCCACTTCTTTATCTCACCGTTCTCAAACTCTCTTGTTTGGTTGATAAGCTCGTGACAAAAGATTACGTTCTCTTGGAGTCCACGCTTCTCGATGATGTCCTGCAAATACTCTAGGTAAGCCATCCCCATCTTGGTCGCCTGGTGATCTGGAGGACCAGTGATAAGAAGCCTGATGTTTCGCGCTGGTCCCAAGAGGTGTTTCAGCTCATCTAGAACTTGCAGAGCCAGTTCAATATTCTTTCTAGGAGTCACCCGTACAGGAGTGACGATTATGAAATTCTCAAAATGAAGTCCTAGCCTCTTCATTAATTTCTTGGTGGTTTCATCAATCTTGATGTATTCCTCAATGGACACACCGTTTGGAATAACGACAGCCTTCTCAATCCTGTAAGGTTCATCCAGTTTCTCAAGTTGTTTTGCTCTAAAGTACGTTGGAGTAACGAACACTGTCTTCGGGTTCTTATGGTGCAGGATGGTGAGAGGAAACTCACCTATCCGATCTTTCCATTCTTCTCTGAGCAGTACGCTGTCATGTAGCCAGTAGATCATCTTAATGTCCGACGTGTCTGAGATTTCATTGATGGCAGCGGTAGCGGCGAAGTTGAATGGCATTGACGGTATGTTGTGGACTATGCACTTCTTGACGCCTGATAGAGCGTTCAATATTTCCGTTTTGATCTCTTCTTTCAGCTGAATGAAATCCTCAGTCTCTTTCTCATCATGAAGGATCTGATCTTGAACCTTCATCACCTGCGGATTTCTAGGCGAGATTTGTGGAATCTTATGCTCGATGGCATTCTCATAGTCGACCCCTTCACCGTTTCCGAATATTAGATGCACCTCATATCCGGCCTGACTTAGAAATCGTGTATGATAGTCTATTACGACTTCGACTCCTCCGATCAAGCCTCTGGGGCCTGTGTAGTGGATGATTCCAACTCGTTTTGCCATATTCCTACGCCTCTAGGTGACCTTGAGGAGCAAGCATAGTCTATGAAGCTCTCTCGCTAGGTCGTGGTGTAGACCGCTATTATACCTACCTACAGGGGCGACGGTTCGAATCGCTCCCGAAGCTTCATTCATATCGGATGTGGTTGTCTAAGTAGGATCGATAGTTGAGCGATCGCAAGTGTTACAACGCAGACGATGAGACCTATCTTGAACCACTCTATGAAGCCTATACTCCCACCAATTTTCTTCTCCATCTGTCCAAGTGCGACGATATTCGCCGTAGATCCGACCAGGGTCAAGTTGCCACCGAAACAGCCAACGAATAGGATGGTCCACCAGTAGGGATAGACAACTATGCCGTTTTGTTCGATTGCATGAACTATCGGAATCAGAGCGGCTATCAACGGTACATTATCGATCGTTCCTGATAGAAAGAGCATCGGCCAAGTCAAGATTGAGGAGAGTACAAGCTCGTTCCCGTCTGCGATCTTTATTATCCCTTCGGCTGCGCGATCGATAACTCCAGTCTGCTCAAGTGTCGCTGCCTTTGCGAATAGAAACATGAAGAACAAGAGTGTCCACCAATCTACTCCGCCTTCAACAATCTCCTTCGCTTCCTTATGGTGCACAGTCAACGCTAAAGCCGCGGCCATGAATGGAATAGCTAACAATAGTGTGTTCTTCTCTAAATCGAGGAAGCTTTCCAGTCTGACATGTAGTCCCACTAGAATCAATGTAAAGAGGAAAAGACACAGCGAAAGTTGACATTTTCGATTCCTCTTACAATCAAATTGCGTCTGCGTCTCAGGATAGACTGAACTGTCTAGAGAGACCAACTGTTTCCGAAAATAGGTCAACACGATCAGAATCGTCGCGCCCAAGCAAACAAGAACTACAGGCGTCGCCCAGACTAGGAAGTCTTCAAATGACAGTCCAGCTTTGAAAGCGATCAGAACCCCCACTGGATTTCCAAGAACGGTAGCAGCGCTGCCAATGTTGATGGCGAATACGGTAGACAACATGAATGGTTTAAGGTCGAGTTTCAAGCGTTGGCATGTCTCGATGACGATGGCTCCTATAATCAAGATAGCCGTAACTTCATCGATGAGCGCCGCTAGAAGAGCGGCAAGGAGCATGAATGAGACAATAAGTCTTCTTGGACTATTGTTAGAGATCTTCACAAGATAGTTTCCCGTAGCCCGAAATATTCCTGTCCTCTCGGTTGTTTCAACAATGATCATCATGGACACAAGGAATACGACAACATCTAAGCTCATGTAATCGATCATCAGATTCAGACTGAGAATCTTCGATGCCATCAATGCACCAACTCCTCCTAACGCGAAGGCCAATCTGAAATTCCAGAACAGGAGTGTACCAGCTACGGTCGATACGAACACCAGCACCGAGATCATTTGATTTGTCGAGAGTCTTAGGCAGGAGAGCAGAGCATACATCACAATGAGTACAAGGAAGAAGGAAATTACGTGTGCGTTTGTCGGTTTGGTTACACCGCTCTCAATCTTGTGTAGACTGGAACCTATTTTTACCATCGCTAGATCTAGCGATCTGCTGAGAGCATTGCATAAAAGTGATTTGACAAGAAACTGTGAAAGTTCCCGTCGTATGGGCAGACTACGTTACTATGTACGTGCACCGTGACTATCGGAGATTCCTATTGACCAGATTCCGGACAAGGAAGATTGCATAAGTCCGCAATCGCATCACATGCAAAATGTCATCGGATGTCGAATGCCTAGTCGGTTTCTTTCTTTTCCTCGGAACGCATGTACCAGCTCCAGAAGTCTTCAGCTTTCTTCGCGGTCGTCTCGGCGGAGGCAATCCACTTGTCAACGTCTTTCGCCACGCGATCCTTGAGTCCCCACCCAAATGCTATTCCTAACCCTATGGCAATACCGATGGCAGTGCCCCATGCAATAGCCCTAGCGAACTCGTTCAATATGGTAACGTCGATCTTCATAGTCGTTAAAGCAATTACAATCACAGTCAAGTAGAGGAAGAGCTTGACGCCCATGGAAAGGATGGGAGCAAACGTAATCTTTGCCTCCCGTCCTATCGCGCCAACAGCGTCGCCTACGAAATCAGCAATGACGAGACCGAAAAGCAGGATGAATATGCCGGCAATGAGGTTTGGCAGATACTGTACCACGTTGCTCATGAAGGCGCTTAGCGCAGTTATCTTGAGCACGTCGACGGCGGCTAGAATTGCAACTAGGTATACGAACCATCTGATGAGAAGCTCAAACAACCTTGGGGGCGGGACGCCGGAGCGTTCCAGCGCTTTGCCGACGGCAGCTTTTCGCAGAGTGTCACTGATGCCAGTTCTTTGGAGAATCTTTGAAACCCCTTTACCAAGCACTCGACCAAAAGCCCAGCCAGCCAACAGGATAATGACCGCGCCCGCTATCCTTGGCACGTAGTTCACTATGGTTGACCAAAGCTCAGTCAGGAACTGTTCGATAGGAATCTCTTATTCCTCCGTCCAAGCTTTTTCTTATGTTGTCATGAAATAATCTTTGTTACGGTTTGCCTCGATCAATTACCGCCATCATAGAGCTACAAGCCCTTGTTTAGACAGAAGTTCGACCGTAGACGTCGTACCTCTTCGTTTCATGAATTCCAGCAGTCTCGCTCCTTTTTCATCTCTTCTTGCGCCGCTCCAACTTGGAAGTCGCTGAACGGAAGGCTTCTGCAACCGCCCTGGATCCATTATGGCAGCCCTCAACTCTTCCGCGTAGGCAAGAACCTTGTTTTTGTCTCCTTCCAAGTCCTTGTAGAAATCTCTCTTCACTTCATGTTCAATCTTGACTCTTATCTCCGCTTTCTCATACATCTCTTGGGTTGACGCTACCTCTTTCATAGCCTCTGAAACATAGTCTTCCACCAGTTTCTGGTCGAAGTTTATGTGGTCTTTCAGGTCAGTTACTACAAGCTGTATGATCTGTTTGACCATTTGATGTATCGCTTTGTCGCTTTGCGGGAAATGCTGAAACAGACCGAGATCAACCTGTGCAATTCTTTCTACGAGGGCTCTCTTCCACATCTGAATCAAGATCGCCATCTCCGCATCATATCCTGAAGGGAACTCAATCGACTCGAGTAGGTCTCTGGTCCCAGCAAACTCACCTGAAAGCGGGTAACGGAGCTTTTCAAACCCCTTAAGCGCACCTCTCTTCGATAGGGCTCGTACGAGTGGAATTATGAAAAGCCTAGTAGCTCGACCTCCAAGTTTGTAGAAGCCTCTTTCAGGAGAGTCGAGGTTCACCGCCAACCGTGTATAGTATGCTTTTGAATACGATGTTGAGCGTTCAGGGCGTGTCCACGATTCCAGAATGGGTTTGAGGAGCGCAGCTACTTGCCATCCTTGGAAGTTCCTGATGTCACTGTCCATGAAACAGATTGCATCCCCGGAAGAGAGAGCTGTAGCCAGCCACAGCGCTGCGCCTTTTCCAGTTGTAAGACCTTGAGGTAGAACCTTTGACGCCTTCAGGATCCTATTTATTTCAGGATCTAGTTGGTGAATGACGCGGACCCCAAAATCGTAAAGGCCTAGAACGGCCTTGTTTCTCAGGGCTCTATATTTCTGGATAAAGTCAACCTGATCGTGGAAGATGGATAGACTGCGATTCATGGTTGAAATGATCAGTCTCATCAACGAGTCGTCTATGGCTCCGGAACCCTTGGTAGAGCCGTCAATGATGATTATCTCGTCGATGAGGCCTCTTCGCAGGAGGTGTCCTAGCTCAATCAACTCGTTTTGAATGACTTCGAAACGGTATCCTGAGAGTTCGCTGCGATCCTTGAGAAATGTAGGAATCGCTACGGAGACTGTGAATGGGTGTCTCTGCCCAAATTCGTCGGTGGAACCAAGTGACTGCTTCAGTCTCGCAACTTCTTCTACCAGAGCCTCTCGCTTTTTGGCGGCTCTACTCTCAAGGAAACTGAGAATTCCCCTTCTAATGGAGCCAACGACTTCTGACATGGTTGCTCTACCGTTTGATTAGGTCCCTCCACCAAAGGACATGCAGACAATTGTTTGTTGGTCAAGATTAAGTTAGCTCACCTAATGACAACCAATCTGCTCAACCATCGCTTGCTTCTATCATCAGATGATTCGTAGCGGATGAGCAGATTCATGCGCTGAGGATAACTACCCTTGACCGATCATGATTTCCTTTTGCAGCCGGGATTTGATCTCTAAGAAGCTTGATGCGACGATCTTCGCGACTCTTGTTATGGATTGGCTTTTTGGTCGATAAGCGATTCCAATATTTGCCTCCTTAATCATACAGAGGTCGGATTCGCCATCGCCAACGGCGACGGTGACTCCTCCAAATTTGTCCTTGAGGTTTCTCATGAACCAGAGTTTACAGGTTGAATATTCTCTGCAACCCTCTATCTTCAGACAACGGTGGTCTGTCAAGAGTCTGCCTGTCAGAGTGTTGCCTCGAATCTCCATTATGTTGCCGTAGACGACATCTGCGCCGATTCTTCTGGATAACCTCTCTGCCAGAAATTGGTACGAGTCCGTGGCAATCGCAACTAAGAAACGGTTAGTCTTGAGGAAACTGACGAAGTCATCGGCACCTTGGTTCAGTGGGATCGAATCAAACAGCTCCTCAAGCGTATTTATTGGCAATCCTGCAAAGAACTTGGCAATCATTTCACTGACTTCACATGCTGGAAGATTAGAGGAAAGCCTATCAACCTCAGTTAACCTTTGCTTGAAACCGAGTTCCTCACAGAATACGTCGATGGATCGTTTGGAAAGGACGGTTCCATCCATATCTAAGATGGCGATGCCAGTAGTCATCGGTGTTGCTTATGCACCTCCAAAGCTTCTTCATACACTCTCTGGGTTCGACGTGCAGTTTCTTCCCAGGAGAACATCTGTTCAGCTCTCCTTCTACCTTTCTGTCCCATCTCTGTCCTCAGCTCTGAGTTGCGTAGGAGTCTTATGATGGCTCTTGCCAAGGCGGTTGAGTCTCCAGGCGGAACCAGCAATCCCGTAGCTTCGTCTTGAACAACCTCAGGTAGAGCACATGTTTTGAAAGCCACAACGGGCTTTCCGACGGCTTGTGCCTCCGCTGGTGTTAGTCCGAAGCCTTCCCAGAGGCTTGGATAACAGAATACATCGCACGAGGCGTAGTAATTCGGAAGCGTCTTCTCATCCACGTAGCCGGTGAAAACCACTACCCTTCTAATGTGGGGGGTCTTCACAAGTTCACCTATTCTGGCTGAGTCGAAACGGGCTGACCCAACGAACATGAACTTTGCGTCTGGCACTTCCGCCAATACATGTGGAATCGCTTCTAGTAGAAACTGAGGTCCCTTGTACGGCGCCAATCTTCCAATGAATGCGACCAAAGGGCTTCTTTCAATCGAGTAACTTTCTCTAACCTCGCCACCATCAATTTCGGGATTGAATCGTTCTAGATCAACGCCATTGTAAACCACTTGAATTAGCTCGGGGTTCAAATGGTACCGTTTCACAAGCTCGCTCTTCAAGAAGTGACTTACTGCGATTATTCGGTCGAAGCCGAATCTGAGTGAAAAAAACGCTCCTAGCCGGTGGTCCATCATCTTGAGTTTCTGGAATGGGTTTCTCCAAACTCTTATCGGCGCAAACCCGTGATAAGTGAAAACATGTGGCAACTTCCTGAATTCATGCAGCCAATCGCCAGCGATGATTTCAGGGTGATATTGCGTGTGAACTATGTCAAAGTCCCTGATTGCTGAGAGGCAGGCAGATGCAAAACCCAGATGTCGAACAAAGGGTATGTTGTCCAATGGAAATTTCAGTTCGTATCCAGTTTCTGATAAAGCTCGGTCTTCGATTTTTCGACTGAAGATGGAAACTTTGTTGCCGAGTTTGGTCAGGTGTTTCGACAGTTCCCTGATATGGACAGTTTGGCCCGATCCCTTATGCAGGGTTGATCTGACGATCGCTATCTTCAAGGCTAATCATGCTGCATCAGTATATCGTCAAGAGCTCGCTCTTCATCTGCTCAAAGTGCGCCGCGTCCTCTTCCACTTTTCTTTCAGCCTCTTCATTGGTCATTGACGCCGTCTCCTTGACAAAGGTGGCCACTCTTCCAGTCCAGACCGCTCTCAGACCCTCGAGAAGCACGTTCCTCACCATCTCATCTGATCTCTTGAACTTTGCAGACACCTCGTACACGGTCTTCGCCCAAACATCTGGAGGAATTGTCAACTCCTCCGGTGCAGCAGATGCACGAACGTCAAGCTCACACTTAAGAATGGGTGAGAGCATCGACCTGAAGCCGTTCGACTTGGAGTAGGCTGTTCTAAACTCTTCAATCAATCTATCTAGGCTTACACAAACGGGCTGCGGCTCGATTCTCTCAACCTGATTCTTACGCAAAGTAACTGGAGTGCTGCCTTTGATTCTCTTCCAGAATCCTTCATACATCTCCACACAGCTTAGCGCTGAACCGGCAACTTCTCTAAACATTGAAGCCAGTTGGAGTGCAGGATCCTTTACTCCATGAATTTTTACGCCGAGATCAGCTTCTTCGACAGGAAATCCCTCTGCAAGCGTCGAGCTTGTTATGAATATGTCGATCCCAAACTTAGGAACGTATGGAGTTTTCCACAGTGGACTTTCAATCAATCTCTTTGCGAGCTTTACCGAGAGCCCGAAGTCTCCACCTATCGGTTGTCGGATCCGTTTTCCGTACAAAGCACGCGTTAGAGGATAGCATAGCTGGTTTGTGATAGTACCATCGTACTTGTGCCGATCATATCTTGGCGTGACAAGTCCTACTTGATTGAGTGTTGGCTCGATGAGCAACTTCACCCAAGATGGTGTGATACTTTCCAGATCCGAATCAACCATGGCAAGACTTTTCACGTCCAGATCGATAGCTGCCTCAAAGATCGCTCTTACGGCGCTTCCCTTTCCTGGAACGCCTCGATAACTGCAAGTTAGCAGCTTCACACTTTCTGGCAAGCGAATGTTCTTCGCAGTCTGCATAGTCTCATCGGTAGATCCTCCATCAGAGATCATAATCAGGCTCTTCTGGTTATCGAAATACTTGGAGAGGCCCTTAGCAGACTCTGATATCACATGGCCGATTGTTCTGGTGCTGTTGTACGAAGGGACTCCTATCAGGATATCTATATGCCCGACGCTTGATGGCGACCTTTGAGCTTCGATGTCGAGAGCTCGCATCTTTCCTATCCCGCCTATATGCTCGGACCCAAATATACTCTTTGATAATGAGGGTGATCGAGACTGTTGCAATGAGTGTCATCTGAATGCAGGAGCGAATCTTTTGGCTTGCCCACGTCACATCGACCGGAAACCTGACCATGGCAATGATCTAACTTGCTAACTCACAACGAGCGGTACCTCATCAACGTCCTTGAGTCGCTTAATGGTGCACCAAACATCCAATCCAGCCTATGCAAAGCGAGAAAACCGCGGAATTAACAACAGGAACCAGACGTGTGGTACGCGGACATAGCTAAAACCTTCGTTCAGAGCTATTGTGTTGCATGCACCATCTATGAGAAACATATTGACCAGAGAAATCTGTCAGCTATGCCAGGTGAGAAGCTTCCTTTTCCTACTCACGGTGGAAAATCATCGACGGTTTACAGTGTAGCTTATCAGCGATTAGTTGATGATCCGAAAGCCCAATTCCCAGAAGCGCTGACACCGAGAAAGCTACTGTACCTCCAGAAGATTAGCGCTCACAAGAACCGATGCACGTGGTTTCTCCGGTCACAGGGATTTTCGGAGCTTTCTCTTTGAAGATACCAGTAATTTCAGGATGATGTCTGGTACTCCTATGTCTCCCAAAATTCTGCCTTTGTCGTCAACAACTGGAACGTCGATCAAGTCATGATCGGTCATGATATGCAGTGCCTTAGCCACATCATCATCAAGCCTAACGTAGGCATCGCTGCTTCCCTTGTGAACCAAATCTTTGGCGTTTGTCGCATATAGATACTTGACCGCTCTCTTCCAAGAGGGCCAAGCGTAATCCCATATTCCAAGCTTGACCTTAACATAATCTAATAGGTCAGTTCTTGTTACAACACCAGTCAACCTTCCTTCCGCGTCTACGATGAATATTGCTCTAAGTACACGAGGCTTAGTAAACCTGCGAACGACCTCCTCAAGTGGCGCATCCTCGCCAATCACCAATGCACGGATCCTCTCGGAATGGTAGGTTTCTCTGACGGTGAACACTTTCTTTCTCATGACACACCCCTTTCCTAGGTGAATCCACTGCGCTGAAGGAATCATTTCAAGCTTCGATTCTTTTTCCTACGAATATGAGTGAGGCACTGCAAGAAGTTTATAGTTGTTCCCACCCAAGCCCGTTGATTCACCCTAACAGCTTTTCGGATGTCAATTCGATAGAGTATTGTATGGCAAATAAAAATGCTTATCACCTCCTCTACCAGGAGCATAGCCATTATTGAAGTGAAACTCTACTCTGAGATCGTCAGTAGACACAGCGATAGTCGCCAGAGCATCATGACAGAATGAAGCCTTTGGCAAAGATCCGAAGAAGAGGCTAGCAATACAAAAGATAATAGTCATGCCATTGGAAAAGGTGTAACAAGATGGCAACGAAAACGTGAAACGAAAGAAGTTGAAAGGTTTGCTGAATTGTTGTTGCAAGAGTTATTGATTTGGAGGCTTTCACAGATCTTCTATGAAATTGTGGTGAAGGGTGGCAAAGGGTGACACTATCAAACGACCAAATTATCGCGTTGTTGGTTTTCGTCGCTACCTACGTGCTGATCGCCACAGGCTACAAGGAGCGAACGATTGCGGCTATGGCTGGTGTCGGTGTCCTCTGGGCTTTTGGAATCTTGGATAAGAATGAAATGATAAGCTATGTTGATCTGAACGCTATAGGTCTCCTATTTGGCATGATGGTAATTGTCGGAGCGCTTCGGGAAGCTCAATTCTTCAGGTGGCTGGGGATGCGTATGGCGAATCTGTGTGGGTGCCGCCCAAGAATACTTTTCCTTGTGTTCCTAGTGGCTACGGCAGTACTTTCCGCAATTCTTGATAATGTGACGACGGTGTTATTCATGGTTGCAGTAACTATCGATATCGCCGAACTACTGAAAGTGGATCCGAAACCTTACATTATCGGAGAGGTTATCGCTTCCAATTTGGGTGGGACTGCCACTCTAGTTGGAGACCCTCCAAACATCATGATTGCAAGTGCAACCGGATTCACTTTTATTGATTTCATTGCGAATCTTGCACCCATTGCAGCCTTCGGGCTGTTCGTCTCTGTTCTCTTTCTCTTCTATTACCACCGGAAAGGGCTACTCGACAGGGAGAGTGTCAAAGTCCCGCTTGGCAATGCTGATATGATTCAAGATCGCAGACTATTCATGCTTGGGCTAGCTACGCTCGTTGTCGCCTGCGTGTTGTTTGTAATTCATGGCATGCTTGGTCTACCACCATCTGTTATCGCGTTGACAGCCGCAGCTTTTCTTTTATTCGTAGGAGGAAAAGAAATGCCGCGAATTCTCATGGACATCGAATGGAGCACTTTGATCTTCTTTGGGTCGCTCTTTGTTATCGTTGGAGGACTCGAAAAGACAGGTTTGATTCGCTTAATGTCGGAGTTGGTCGCCTCAACTGTAGGAGCCGATCAACCGTTGATGACAACCGCGATCTTATGGCTGTCGTCTATTGGGTCTGCGTTCATAGACAATATTCCATTCGTAGCGACTTTCATTCCGTTGCTTCAAGATCTTTCAAGTTCTGGTCTCGCCGGATCCGCTGTTTGGTGGGCTCTGGCGCTCGGCGCAGGATTCGGGGGAAATGGCACACCAATAGGGGCATCTGCAAATGTCGTCGCAACAGGCATAGCTGCGAAGAGGGGAATATCGATTGGGTTTAAGGAATTCATGAAGGTGGGAATGGCAGTACTTCTAATCACTACAGCAATTGCAAACCTGCTCTTGCTGGCAGCGCACTTCTGGCTCTAGAGATCGAACGAACCCGCAGCTTTCAAGCAGTATGAACAACCATTCCGTCTGCATCGTGGAGAAGAGACAATTCTGGGAGTCCGGATTGTCAAGCACTCATAACATCATCGAGGATTCTTAGCATCCTTAATATGACCGTTCATGAGAGTGCTCATCAAGAATCGACAGTTGAGTGATAAAGAATGTCTCATCTCAGACGACTAAGGGCAGCTGAAATAATGAATGAACATGTCGTGACTGGTAGTGTAGACGATAGTCTTTCAAGAATTGCTGATCATATGGAACGGCGTAGAATCGGATGTGTGGTAATAGTACAAAACCGTAAAGTAGTTGGATATTGACGGAGCGAGATTTCGCCAGAATAGCGAAGCAGGGAATCCTCAACGGAAGAGATCGCGCGAAGCATCACATGACGAAACCAGCTGTCACTGTAAGATCAGATGCTTCGGTGGCAGATGTCATCAAGCTAATGAGAAAGAAGCATGTGAGACATCTTCCCGTGCTGGATAGAAACCGTAGACTTGTAGGCATAATCAGCTCCCGCGACCTGATGAACACCGCGATGGACATTATCCAACCTGGCCTTCTTTGATTGGCTTCTCGGTTTTCGGTTGGCTGTTCGTTGAGAATATGAGCAAAGCCGTTTGACCTCTTCTATGCCTTCAAATAACCCCGTTGTTATGATAACATCTTTCCCAACAATTCTCAATGAGTCATCCGGTTCATACAATCACTTGTTTTTTTCTGTCGGCTTTCGACAACTCTACTTTGAACGTGGAAGAGTATTCCTTTTCTTTTAACGACTGAGAAGTCAAGCCACTGCAATGAATGTTTTCGTCCTCGTATCTTGCGGATTGCAAGCTTCCTTTTCGGCTCCTTTTCTGATTCCGTTGTTTTGAGCTCTAACGGCGTCCGATGCTTCCTCCATCTTCTTCATAAACTCTCTGTCTACACCCGTTCCTATCGTAAAGTGAAACTTGCCATCTTCAGCCTTGACTTTGGCTCCAGTGGCATGTATGAAAGAGAGGATGTACTCGGGTTTGAGAGTAGCTATCCAGGGACCCAAGGAATCCAAGAATACATCAGCTCCATCACCGAGGTTCTGAAGGCATGTCGAGAGTTCGGTGCTGAGTCGTGTGAGGTCGGTTACGGATCCCACGGAATATCGCTCCTTTGAAGCCTGTCCCGCAGCCGCTGAATAACAGTCCACAAATTCCAATTCTCCCCTTCTTTCGTGCTCTGTGATGTCAAAGCCCAGCGCTTTCATCTCCTTTCTAATCTCAGATGGAAACTGCATTGTCGCTATGAAGATACAGCGTCGTCCTTTGTCTAGGCTTGATCCACGCCACCTTTTCCGGGTAGATCTCACTCTTGCCCTCAAGCCACTTCCAGAAGGTCTTGATGGCCATCAAGTAATCGGCTACGGTTCTAGGGCTGTAACCGATGTTTTGAATTCGCTTTACAAGCGCTTCGATATCGTGTTTGTTCAGCTTATCGAAGTTCTTCTCTGTATATCTAGCGATGTTCCAGAACCTGTTAAGGTAGAAAAGAATTTTTAGATTAGATAATCCCTGCAGTCTGCAATGTTCAGAAAAGTTGAAGATCAGTTGATGGTTTCTTGCAGAAATCTGATCGCTCGCGTTAATCCTTCTGGTTACTGCTATTCTGCCTTTGACGTCGTATATGCTCTCTTTCACTATATTTTTTTGGTCTTTAATCTTTAAGCTCTTTTCGGTCACGATCCAAATCTCAGAATTGGTGCGGGGAGTGGGATTCGAACCCACGAACGGCTACCCGACAGGCTCCTGAAGCTATCGCGGCCCTTCGGCCACTGCGCCTTTGACCTGGCTCGGCGTCAGGGGGACGAAACGTCCTATCCCC
>Ga0315282_10009323_pt1 | contig 15621 bp, 12 predicted proteins | sample YL17G07_20_MG_FD_203693 | JGI IMG/M metagenome (GOLD analysis project Ga0315282, IMG submission 203693) | Sediment microbial communities from Yellowstone Lake, YNP, Wyoming, USA - YL17G07_20 | ecosystem: Environmental > Aquatic > Freshwater > Lake > Sediment | place: USA: Wyoming | collected...
TTGCAGGTCGCAAAAACTTTGCGCCTACAGGAAGGGCCTCCTCTGTTCCCTTAATACATGTTGGCACAACAGGCATTCTACTCATGGCTGCAATCATACCTATACCTCGTTTTGCATCAAGAGGGCTCCCATCACTGCTTCGACCTCCTTCTGGAAACATAACAAGAAGTTCACCCCTTTTTAGTCTATGCACAGCCTCTTTTATTGTAGAAGGCTGAGGTCTACCGCGTCTTACAGGAAAGGAGTATGCCCTGATACAACCCCCAATTATGGGTATCTTGAAAAGTCCTTCTCTTGCCATGAATGTAGCACGTCTTTTTAAAGCTGCCCCAATAACAGGGGGGTCAAGGTAACTTACATGGTTTGCTGCCACGATAACCCCACCCTCATCAGGAATATTCTCAGAACCGATAACCTCAAATCTGTAAAAGACCTTTAAAATAATATAAAAGATGGCTTTTAAAACCCAGTAGAGAAAAGTCAAGGGTCAGTTCTTACAAAGCCGAGTATTTTTTTCAAGACCTGCTCTACAGAAAGATTCGACGAATCTACTAAGAGAGCATCAGATGCTATTTTGAGAGGAGCTATCTCACGGTTTGAATCCCTTATATCCCTCTCTGTGATATTCATTCTGGACTCATCTATGCTTATATCAATGCCCTTTTCTCTGAACTGAAGGTAACGTCTTTTAGCCCTCTCCTCCAGAGATGCACTTAGATAAATCTTTATTTTTGCATCTGAAAATACAACTGTTGTTGTGTCTCTCCCTTCAACAACAAGGTCGGCATCGAGAGCAGAATCTCTCTGAACTTCGAGTAAGAAATCTCTTATAACCTTTCTTGCAGAAAAGACTGAAGAATAGTGGTCAATCTCAGAGGACCTTATGTCTTCTGAAACGTCCTTGCCGTTAAGAAAAACTTTTCCGTTATTAAATGCGATATGGCTATTGTCGAGCAAATTTTTTAGTTTATCATCACTGTCTTCTAACCCTATACCATTATTTTTTAATGCAAGTGCAACGGTTCTATATAGTGCACCCGTATCGAGGTAGTCGAAGCCGAGTTCTTTTGCAACAAGCTTTGCTATAGTAGTCTTCCCAGCGCCTGACGGGCCATCTATGGCAATAACTTTGCCCATTTACCTGGATATTCTGAGTCTACCATCTTGAAATACACAAAATCTGTTCTGCATTTTATCCTCATACTCATGTAATATCTTTTTTATAAGCTCTACTTTTTCATTGCCATTTGCATCTTCAATTCTTAAAATCAAGACCCCTGCATGCGACTTACCAGATTTGTACACAAGCTCACCAAAATCTTTATCCATAGTGATTACCATACGGGATTCAGATATAGCTATTTTGAGTATTTCCGTATCTTTTGCCTTCGGGTCAATACTCCTTACGGTCTTTACGTCATACCCATTTTCTTTCAGCCATTCTTCTACTTTTTTTCCTACCCCGACATCAACAAGAAATTTCAATTTATTTTCAGGCATTAATACTTACTCTACATTTAAAGCAAAGACCTGTTCTTCGCTAATACGTTCAGAGGCATATAGTAAGACTGCCTGAATGTCTTCTCTTTCGAGTTCAGGGTAATCCTCTAATAACTCATCAACTGTAACACCACCAGCAAGGGCTTTTAATATTTGTTCCACTGTTATTCTTAATCCTCTAATTGTTGGTTTACCAACCATTACAGCAGGGTCAACTGTGATGCGCTTTAATAAATCGGTAGTGTGTTGTTTATACATTTTTAATACCTCCTAATTTTTACGAACTAATTGTCTCCTTATTAATAATCTATATTAATTGTCATGCTTTTATATTCAGGATCCAGAAGTGATAGTTGGTTTCTGATCCTTTGTCTCAAACTTAATGCAGGCTTTAGACAAAATTCATGTAATTCCTCCTGTGTTACATTTAAATTAGGGAATAGTAACTTTAGGAGACCGGCAGCAAGCCTCCATATTGCAATTTTATCTCTTATACTGTCACTTTCAATAGTACAATTGTTCTTAATGTATTCTAAATAACCACTTCTGTCACGTAAGACATGCAATATTTCTGCAAAGAAATCTGCCTTAAATCCTACCCCTTTAGAAATCATCTCACTATTAAACTTTGGTAGTTCCCAGCCGGGGAGAATTCCATGCAGCCTATCTATAAAGGCTGTTTCACGGAGAAATTCTGGCAAATTCTCAAACAGATTTTCGCTATGGGGCCTTCCTGAAGATTCAATAGGAATATTAGCTAACATGATAATACCCGCCTCTGAAGTAACCTTTTGTTTTCCTCGTGTAAAGTAACCTGCTTCTAAAAATCCTTTAAGAATTCCAACCACCTCACCCGGATTTTCAAAAGAGATAGATTGACACTCATCTAAAACAACAACATCGTGTTTAACCAAAAGACCAGGTGTATTGGTTGCATTGTTATAAAATAGTACAGCAGGGGTCACCTTACCACCGCTTACCATCCGAATATAATTTGATAAGTTAATATAAATCCAGGACTTCCCGGTACCTTTTGGTGAAAGCTCTATCAAATTGACCCGATTTTGCGCAAGGGAAAGAAGTCTTACTAAAAGCAAATGTTGTTGAGAAGGGGTAAGGGCGTTTGGATTATAGCCTATGCTATTCAGTAATAAACTCCTCCATTCATCTAAGGTAAAAAAAGAACGACTCTCGCAATAGTAATCGATATCAATTTTACCTATCTGCATAGGGTTAAAATCGGTTAACCGTATCTCTCCCCTTCCAGTTTCTTCATCTGGAAAGTAATTCAATTTCCCTGCCCCCCAAATTCCACCACAGAGGAGTAGAGGGTATTTGTCAACTATGTGCTTTTCTATACATGCTGTATCAATGTCAAGAGATGGGATTTTAAGGTTTCTCTTGCCAGATTCTAAGTCAATAGAAACGCTAAAATCATCAAGTATTACGATTGATTCACCATTTAATAATCTATTTCTTAATAGTTCTCTTTGTCTTTTTGATGGAAGATGATCATTGATAAAGTCCTTTATTTTGATTTTGGCTTCATCATCTAATTCGCCTTTTGGAGTATTTCGGTCAATAAGCCATTCTGCCACGTAATTGGGAATATTTCTCTCAAAGCCCATTTGCTGCACTAACGCTTTATCAATGCAGACTTCACCGAATACTTCTTTGGCTTTTTCTTGATATTTTTCCATAAGACTTTATCCTTTTTTCAAAACTTAAAAATCTCCTCTGAAGTTTCAGAACCCTCAATGATTTTTCTTATCTTAATCTTAACTTCAACTTCGCCACGTTTTGTTTCTCCCCTCCAATCAAAACTATAAAACCCTCGTAAGGTAACTACATTGTCTTTGCTTTCAATCACTTCTTCTCTTGACAAAGCGATTTCTGTGGATTTCGTTACTTCATCTTTCGCAGGTATCTTCTCTATTTTTATCTCTACAGAATGAGAAGGAACATATACTGCTACGTTAGAGATTTCATAATCGTTCAGATTTCTAACTGATAGTTCTATCTTCTGTTTTCGTGTCCCAATAATAGGTGGACTGCTATGATAACACTGAACATCTTTCAGTTCCAGAGGCTGCAGGCAGAACTCCAGATGAGGGATAAGTGTCTCCTCAGGCGTCATCCCCCCGTGTATTAAACCCTTTGGTTTCCTATTGCCAATAAAGCTATAACCCTTTGCAATAGCAATGCTTTCAGGCAAACTGAATTTATTTTTGTCTAAAAAATACCAGTTTTCTCCAAGATTTTGGTTCGAATCCACATAAACAAAGCGTTTATGTTCTTCCTCTACCCTTACTCCCTTGGGTGACCTAACTCCTTTTATATTCTGAGGAATTATACAAGACCCATGGTCGGTACTAACAACAAGTCGGAATTTTTTAAATGGTAGATCTGAAGGTAGGAAGTGTTTTATATATTTTGCGATTCGTTTTAGAAAGTCTTTTATTTCATCTTCTAAGTCAAAGAACCCGCCATGACTTGAGACATCAAGCTTATTTATGATACAGCAGGTTATCGTGTGTCCTCCTAATTTGCTTTTTTTAAACTCATTTTCTGGGATAATTCTATAGTTAGTTATTTTGTTCTCTTTACAAAAATTCTCAAAAAGTAATTTATACTTTTGGTATTTTTCTTTCTCAATCTGATCTGGCAGATTGCCTGCAACTAATGCTGTTTTTGATATTTTCGTTTCGCTCGGAAGCATTGATAAACAAAGTAGAGGTTCTAAAGAAGGGTAAAGCCCCTGTTCCTTAAAAGCCTTGATAGTATCTTCTAAATAAAACCAGCATAGGTTGTCAATTATGATCCAAAGTATTTGGTACCCTTTCTTTGTGTGTTCTTTAATTTTATACCAAGTGCCATAGACTAATGGTGAAAGTTCATTTTTTAGTTCGGGATACTTCATGTGGAGCCAGTCGCTGTAGATATTGGCTATTTCTTCAATTCTCTTATTACGGCTCTCGTACTGGAGAGACCATTTCTTATACGGAAAAAATTCAGCTATAGCCCATTTACTCATCTGGCCCCAGTCCCAATTTAGGATGGGCTCTGATGGAAATTTTGGTGGGATAAGTTGCTCCAGTTCTTTTATTTGCTGTGAGAAAAGGCTAAACTTAGCACCTATTAAGTTAAACGGTTCTTTAGTGAAATAAAATGGATTCTCTTTTACGAAGAAGGAAAGCCCATTTATTTCTCCAATCATCTTTCCCGACATCTTTGTTATTGTTTCGTTAATTATTTGGCTGAATCTTTGTTTCAATACCTCGTTTTTCTCTGTTCCAACTTCTCCTTTTTTATATTCAAACTTACTCTTTAGAATATTTTTCAACTTTATCTCTATTAGGTTGTTAAACTCCAGTTTTTTCTTGAAGTCATCGTTACATTTGAGGGAAGGAATTTGATCTAAATATTTTTCGATAGGTTTAAAGACCTCGTAGCCATTAATTGTTATCTCATCTAAGATTTTTTCTCTCATCGTCCTATCATAATTCTTCAAAATTTGATAGGCATAGATAAGGAAAGCTCTGTCATCGGTAGTAACAAATAACCACTTGTAAGCTTCGCCGACAGGGGAATTGAACCAGTTTTCTTTTTGCCTTTTTATAACTCTTTCTAAAGCAGGATGCTTAACATATTCTTTTGTAAGAAGAAAAAAAAAGGCTATTTCACTAAGATGAGTTAAAGTGCCTCCCTTTTTACCCCAGCATTCATTTATGGAAACTGAAAGTGCCCATTCTTCTATGTCTTTTGTTGTTTCTAAACTTGTTCGAGGAGGATTCTCTCTCGCTTTCTCTATCAGCCCTAATTCTTTTATCTCGTAATCATTTATCGGCAGATTTATAGATAGTCTGTTTGAAAGGTTCAGTGTTTCTGACAAAACCGTTTTTGGAGAAATAAATCTTATTTCTACATTAGGGTAATCTTCCAGACTTTCATACCAATGTCCAATTTTTCTACTTTTAACGACCACATTTATATCCTTCTTCATCTGAATAGCATCTCTTATCTTAAGGCGACTCTCAATAAATTGAGACTCATCCCTTACAATCAAAGCAGCCTGGGTATCTTTGCCTAATCCATCAGGATCAATTGTTACTATAATCATTTCTTATACTCTTCAAGCAACTCTTCAAGAAGCATTATAATTTCTTCTTTTTTAATTCCTGCTTTCTGCATTTTCTCCTTTAAGAAATTCTTTAAAGATTCTGCCTCTTTCGATAATTTTTTGACCTTAATAGGTGGGGCAACCTTTCCATGATGTTTTTCGATCTCTGTTTTAGCTTTTAGCATTTTTTTCTTATATGCCTGGAGAACCTCATCTACATTTACCCATTTTGTATATTCTTTTATTCCTAATTCCTTAGGTAACTCTACCAAGAATTTTTGCTCAAATTGATCTGTTGGCTCAATGTCGGCATACTTTCTTAATTTAAATGCATCACCTGTCAATGGTGCCTGTTTAACCGACGCATCTAACTCTCCATACCAGTTTTTTATTCTTTCCATCACATCATACTTTGTGCCCCTCTTTACATCAAATACTTCGGCAAAACACGAAACTGCCTTCTTTACTACTTTGTCTATGTATTGATTAAGCTCATCAACAATTTCTTCCAGAATAGATTCAAATCGTTCTAAATCATCTTTATCCCAAATAGCTATTTCTTTGTTGATACCTAATGATATTGGCAATTCCTTAAACAATAATCCTCTCAAGTCTCTATCTCTGTTTACCTCGCCTATTTTTTCGAAAAATCTTCTACAGTTACTTGTTAAATCAGTAGCACATTTGGTAACGATTGGATTATTCTGAAACCATTCAACGAATAATGAGCCAACACCATCGATAATAGGCAGCTTCCCCCAGTCTTTCTCTGGGGACACAATACTATTTATGGTAATTAGGTAATCATCTTCTAACGGTAGTTTTTCTATATATTCAATTGTTACTTTTTCTGGGTCTGGATCATCAACAATTTCATAGATAGTGTCTCCAGTGAACTCTCGTGGTTCAGGGAGGCTATTCTTAGTTCTCTTTATTTTGATAGTAAAGCGATTATGATGGAGACGGAAGAAGGCACTTATAAATAGTTCAATCACTCTCGGCGACAATCCATATGGTGGAAGTTGTAGTTCTTTTACTATTTTCCAAAATTCGACACGTGGACCAGATTCAATCATATACCTCTTCATAAGATGCAGAATTTCTTTCATTGGTTCTGTTGTAGGTTCAATTATTTCATAATAATCTGAATTGCCTTTTCGTTCTTTTCTTAACATTCCTTGAGGATCAAATGTCTGCTCTAAAATTGTCTTTTCAGCCGGTGCTTTGTTCCAGATATAATCAATTTTGTCCTTCTTTATATCAAGGATTTGGGAGTTCAGTTTGATTCTGTGACTTTTGGGGTCTTGTGTCCACCGATTTGCCATTTTCTCATGTTCTACTATTGGAGTTTTGTTAAAAACTTTGGACATAATGGCATCAGCAATATCGGTATCTTTCTTGTCAGCGGTGTCCAAACCTTCTCCACCAGAAAACCAATAAAGATTTTCAATTCTCTTCCAGTTATTTATTTCCGTGTTGAGTTTTTGCTTTTCATTATCGTATCTATCTTTGCATTCACGATAGGGCTGTGTATCCTCTGAAGAATAAGCAGGTTTCTCTTTTAATCGGTCCAGTGCTTTGATATTCTTCAGAGTATCGTAAATTTTTAGAGGATGTTTTGGGATAGCAATCACAATCTGAGGATTATTTATATTAATGGCTTTTTTCTTAGCTTCCTCAATTTCGCTATCACTTTCAACAACAACATAAAGAACTATTCCATCTTTATATTCATTTTTAATTTGATTTTCGTACATATTGATGTTATTTAACCCTTCAACATTGATATACTCAGCAAAAAGTCGCCTTGTAACTCGATACCTTTTCTCATATTCCCTCGCTATGATGTCTTGTGGGGGATAAGCCGAGTTCAAAGTAAGTATAGGGTTGTCCCAAGGTAGAGATTCCTTTGCCTTCTCAAAATCATCTTTGAAATTGCTTATTAGCTCTCCACTTGAAAAGTCATATTCACCAGTGGCTTTTAACCAAAGGACTTCGCTTGCCTTTAGCGAATCTAACAACGACTTAATTTTATGTTCCTCAATACCCATTAATAAGCTAAGATTGTGAGGTGTAGCTATTAAGGGTATGGTGGGATGTTTAGTCTTTATAGTATTGATAATGACTAAGGCTTTCATTATTCGTTGGGTCAAAACATCCTGCGGATCTCCAACCTTACTCATTACCTCGTTATATTTATTTATAATATGTCGAGTCTCTGGGGTATGCTCGATGGCATCTTTAAAGAAGTCAAAAAGTCTTTCTGCTGTGTAAAAAATCAATTTATTTTCAGCATCGAATATAGGAGTCTCATTTATAAATTTTGTTAAGCCTCCCTCTTTGTCTCCTTCAAAAAATGTGAACATCGTGCGTGCTTCTTGTCCTACGACATCAGAAATTCGGGGTAAGCAATAAGTTGTAATGGGATGTAAGGGAAAACCACCCTTACATACAGTTTCCATTATCCAATTTCTATCCTTTCCCGGATATAAGCCAAGTTCTATGATTTTATCTAATGCCCCTGTATCTCGCTCTATCTGTTGCTCAACCCTTTTCCAATCTTCAGTCTCTCTCAATTTTGTTATCGCATTACCGATTAGTTCTTCTGCTTCATCAACAGCTGTAAGTGTGTGTTCCTTAAATATTCGCCCTTCAAATGTTTTCCAGTTATCTAAGGCCTCTTTTGAAATTCTGCCTTGCACATATGTGTGAGGCAGATTATGAGAGATAAAAATCAAATGCATCTGATTTTCCCCGCTCCTTTCTACTTTCTCGGCAAACTCACGAAGAAAACTTACTTCTTTACTTAAATCCCCGGGGCGGGTTGATTCTAAGTGCTCATTGAACTGATCCCAGATAATAGCTATTCCCTTATATTGGGGCTCTCTTCTGATTAAAAAATCACTTACTTGAGGATAAATTTGAGATACTTTCTCACGATATAATGGTTCAAATTGATTTGTAGTTATCTCAAAATGAATGTCTTTGAAAAGGCGATAAGCATCCTTTTTTAATAACTTCAAGTGCTCTTTTAAATCTTCTATGGTACTAATATTACATTCCTTTTTATCTAATAGTTTGCTCATCTGATTGACAAATTCCGGCTTTTTATTTCCCCATTCTTCGATCTTATTTAATGCACTTTGATAAGAAGTTCTCAAAATCTCCTCAGGAATATTATCCATTATTAAGGCAGTCTTAAGCCCTTCCAACAAAGCATGTTCCGCACCTTCTGAGTCTCCACTCTCCAACAAAATGATAAGGTATGGTCTATCAATGTTTCGAATACGATATATTTCATCAGCTTTTGCAGAGTCTTTCTCTCTAATTCTATGAAAAATCATTTCAAAATCTTTAGAGCTACTGTTTCTTGTCAAGTAATTGGCAATGACTAAGCCAAAATGGGATTTACCACTTCCATAAGTGCCACTAATTAAATGCACTCTATTCCTTGAAGTAGGGTGTAGTCCTCTACTTATAGAATGAAAAGCATCCCTTGCGCTGGGATTTACATAATAGCTTTCGAGCTTGCGTGTATTCAGTTCCTCGTCAAAAAAATCGTCTGTTATTTTTACCGCCCTAACGAAACCGCCTTTTATTTTGATAAGTTTATTCAACATTTTCCACACCTCTTTAGGATACCCTAAAAATTCTATCTTTACTTATGAAATCCTCATAAGGCAGAACTATCCTACTTGAAATTAATACAGGACTGTGCATCCTACCACTCAATCCCGACAAAAGTTTTAGCAAATCTTCCTGCTGGTCTTTTATCCATGTATCTAAAAGAGCTTCGATTTCATCTATTACTAATAGAGAGTCCGTTTCCTTAGCCCAGGAACTTATATCTCGTTTAAAATTAAGAGGGGTATATAGCCCTAATTTTGGATTTAATACGCTTAACTTGTCTTTCAGAAGATCGATATATTTCCCCTCAAGCCTTTTAGTCACTTCTTTTGCGATAAGGGTCTTTCCAGACAAAGGAGGTCCATAGAGCACGAATGATCTATTTGCTGAAGGCTGAGTTTGATATTCCTTTATCTTTGCAGAAATTTGCTCTATGAGAGGTTTGTAATGTGTCATCTTTTTCTTTCTTTTATGTAATACATTTTAATGATCTCCAATGAATTTCCTTTAAACTTTAAACCGACTTGATCTAAGCCCGCGGAGGTAGCCAGATATACAAGCTGATTATATTGAGGACTTGAAAGAAGTTTAAGTATTTCTTCTAATTTTTCACGACTAAGCGAAAATATCCTCCCGACATTTCCTTTAAGTGTTAAAAGTTCTTTTATTGTAATTGTTGAAAGATTCAGAGAATTCTTCTCCCTTTGCTCAAAGATAACATAAGCAATTAAATAAGGTGGAATGTCTGCGGTAGGATTTTTATAAAACTTATTTTGAGATACAATTCGCTTAACCTGTGCATCGGTTTTAAGATACCCTGTCTTATTAAGAGCACTCTCTGATATGAACGACCTTAAGAATATCGAGACATCTGCTTTTAAGTGATTGGCGTTCTTAGCGTGTAGCCCTTTTGAAATTAAAAAGTCGAGTGCATCATAGTAAGAAAATTGTGTCTGATTTGGCAAAAACTCGTTTGATAATATGTACCATACCTCCGCCTCTGGATTACTGGCAAGTTTGTAATGAATAATCCACTGAGTAAACACTTCTTCAAGGTAGGGATCAAATTTTATTAAAGCCTCTCCAAGAGAGGTTAGTTCCTGCTTTACATTATCACGTAAACCAATATATTTTAGCCATGTAACAAGAGCTTCTGCCTTATTGTCGCCTACCCCAAGCAATCTCATCAGTTCCATACGAGAAACCTGATTTTTTTGGGAAAAAGCATTAAGTGTAGTAGATAATAGTTTTAATTCTAACCCAAAATTCTGACTAAAGCCTATTGCCATCTCTATATCTCTTTGTTTGCTGGTTTGAATGTAAAGCCACGCAAGAATCTCTTAAGACTCTTGTAGTTATACATCTCTTGCAATGCAAACAGGCGCTCTCAAAAACTTTAAAATGAGGATTTATAGTAATTGCATTTGTAGGACAGATTCCTATACAAGCACCACATAATACACATTCTTGAAATTTTCTTATCTGTCTTTCAATAGCTTGAATTAAGCGTCGCACATTTTTTGTAATTAATATATCAACACATAAAAATTCTTTCCCCAATTTCCATTTAGGATCAATACTGCTCTCTTCTTTTAACTTCTTTATATTTTTCACAATCTTAATCATGAAGATCCCTTCAGAAGTTTGTGGATCCCTTACAACAAATCCCTGACCAATTTGATCTTTAAATTTCTCTATCTTTCCGAACGGTTTGAACCTTTCAATAAAACTACCATTAACTTTTTTATCCAATATAAAGTGCATAGCGTTGGGATTTTTAAGGCAAGGAACTTTTCTTACATAAGCAATACTTTGGTTGTTACTTTTTCCTATTCTCTTTTTCCATGCTCCAGACAAAACATATTCTCTGGGATTCTCTTTTTCTACTGATTTTGCAAATTTAATTAGAAATTGGAACCACTTTTTGTAATCTTTTTGATACAATTTGCTAATAAGATATTCATTGTAAGCATTAGTGTAGGGGCAATACATACAACCCACCCTGGGAAGTCCCTTTCTATAGGCATTATTAAATTCTAATTTTTTAGTAAGAATAAAAAGCCAAACTTCAATTTCTCTCCACTCTAAAATGGGATAGGCAGAAAGCTGATGAACTATTTTTTTGTTGAGATAAGTACTTTGACGGTTTCTTCTTCGTGCTGATTCTTTTCTTCTTACCCCTTCAAAACTAATTACCCCACCTTTATTATTAAGTTTTTTAATCATTTCTGCTATTGGACTTGCTTTAAAAACGCTACAACACCAGGAATTCAACATACTTGGTGGGCTCAAGAGGTTACACATTTTAAGAAATGAATGATTACTTGACTGTGTATAAAATGGTATCACCCCATTATGTCTTGAGAATTTTTTTATGTAATTAAGTGTATCAGGATACTCTATTGTAGTATCACCAAATATGTGTAAAATTCTATTAGTCATTAATGCTTTTCTTACAAGGTATGAAACAACAGTGCTATCTTTCCCTCCACTGAAAGAGACTATAGGTTTCCTTTCCGGGTGGGATTTAATAATATCCTTAATGAATAAGATTGCTTCTTTTTCTAATTTATCTAAAGTTACCTTGTTAGCTTTGTAAATGATATTAGGAGTTATATAGCCCTTGTAAAGACTATCTTTATAAGGATACTCTTTTACAATAGTTGGTTTTCCATTTGCAGAAAGACGAAGTAATTTTTCACCATTAAACCATATAGTTTTATGTCTAATCCAGAGTCCATTATGCCAACTTTTGGCTGGTAATTTTTTACTAGTTTCCTTCTCCAAAAACCTACATTCTTCATTAAATATGGGTTTTAGGTCTGAACATATTTTAACTCCTTCATACCCGCAATTCTCACACTCTTTTCTTAAAAGAGGAACTCCACAACGTTTACACCACCATAAAGGTTCTGTCATACCTGTTACTTTGTTAATCTCTTCAGTATCTCAAAAAATCCAGGGAATGATATATTTACAGATGACACACCGTTGATAGTAGTGGAACCATCCGCAATCAAGGCTGCAATGCTAAGGGCCATTGCAATACGGTGGTCTCTATAACTTTCGATTATTGCACCTTTTAATTCCTTTTTCCCCGTGATACTCAAGCCGTCTTCGAATTCTTCGATTTCTGCCCCCATCTTCTCGAGTTCTGTTGCCATGCTCTTAATTCTGTCAGACTCTTTCACCCGAAGCTCCTCTGCACCTCTTATGATTGTGGTACCCGAGGCCTGCGTTGCTGCGACACATAGTATTGGAAATTCATCAATAAGGCCGGGGATATTTTCTTTTGTTATATGTATGGCCTTCAGTTCAGCATCACCTTTACAATGAATGTCTGCAATAGGTTCACCCGATACATTTCTTATATTGAATATTTCGATACCTGCCCCCATTCCTTTAAGCGCACTGATAAGGCCCGTCCTTGTGGGATTTATACCTACTCCCTCTATGGTCATATCAGAATCTCTGATCAATAATGCAGCGACTATAAAGAATGCAGCAGATGAGAAATCTCCCGGCACATGAACATCTGCGCCCTTTAATTCTGTTCCACCTTTTATCCTGACACGGAGTCCTTCTACTTCTATATCAGCGCCAAATGCAGGCAGTATCCGTTCAGTATGATCCCTTGATTTGGCAGGTTCTATTACCTCTGTCTCTCCATCCGTATAAAGACCTGCAAGGAGGATTGCCGATTTCACCTGTGCACTGGCAACAGGCATAGCGTATTTTATGGATTGTAACTTTTTCCCTTTTATTGCGATGGGAGGGTATCTGTTTTCACCCCTTGCTATTATCTCTGCACCCATCTGCCTCAATGGATTAATGACCCTGCCCATGGGTCTTGTTCTTAGGGATTCATCACCAGTGAGTACGGAGAAGAATGGATTACCCGCAAGAACTCCTGAAAGCATCCTCATAGTTGTTCCCGAGTTTCCACAATCAATCACATTGGGAGGTTCTTTCAGACCATAAATCCCATTACCAGTGATAATGATATCTTCATTCTTATCAGTTATTTCAACACCAAGTGCCCTGAATGCATTCATTGTACTCAGAGGGTCTTCTGCCCTGAGAAAGTTTTTTATAATGCTTTTTCCTTTTGCTAAGGACGAGAAGATTATTGCCCTGTGGGATATGGATTTATCAGGGGTAGGAGTAAATTTGCCTTTAAAATTCTTTGCTTTGCTGAGTTCAATTCTGTCCAATACCTTCCCTCAGTGTCCGGGCCTTTTTGAAATCCCTTTCAAGGGATTCAGAATCATAAGCCCTGAGATACTGGCTTACCCTATCAAGATTTTGTTTAAAAACTTCGATAGATTCGAGTATATTATCCTTATTAAGAATGCATATGTCGCGCCATAGTTCCGGGTGGCTTGATGCTATCCTGGTGGAGTCTATAAAGCCCTGTCCTGAAAATTTAAGATAAGAGCTATTTATCTCTGCTACTGTGTTTACTATTACATATGCAATCAGATGAGGCAGGTGACTTACCGATGCGTATATCCTGTCATGTTCATCAGGATTGATCAGGTTTACTATAGAGCCGAAGGTCTTCCATATGGCGATAACCTTTTCGAGGGCAATTTTGTTTGTATTCCCTGTGGGTGTAATGATACACTTCGCTCCATTGAAGATATCTGCTGTTGCTGTATCAATCCCTGAAAGTTCACTACCGGCTACAGGGTGTCCTCCAACAAAATATACACCCGCAGGCATTAGTGCCTCCATATCGCATACGAGTTTTCCTTTCACACTTCCAACATCTGTAACGATAGTACCCATTTTTAACGAACTACGTATTCTCTTTGTGATATCAATAAAGCTCCCGACTGGGGTTGCGAACAATACAAGATCCGAACCATCGCATGCCTCAGCTGGATCAAGCTTAAAAGAGTCAATTATCGCTTTCGCTTTTGCCTTCCGCAGGTTTTCCTCTCTCCTACCGTAACCTATGACCTCGTTACAGACTCCGTATCTCCTCATAGCGAGGGCAAAAGAGGCACCGATAAGGCCAACACCAAGGATTGTTACTTTCTTAAAATGCATGATAAAGAAATTCTATGATTTTTAATTTTGCATTTTTCATTTTGATTTCTTAATTCAAATCTCTCTTCCAATAGCAGCAGCTATCGGTTTTAATTCTTCCATCAACTTTTTAAATGCATCAGGTTTCAGGGACTGCTCTCCATCAGATAGTGCTTCTTCCGGGTTTGTATGAACCTCGATGAGAAGTCCATCTGCCCCTACTGCTACGGCAGCCTTTGACATCGGTGTTACAAGGTCCCATTTGCCTACGCCATGGCTCGGATCGACAATAACAGGAAGATGTGTAAGTTGTTTAAGCACGGGTACCGCACTGAGGTCGAGGGTATTCCTGGTTGCTGTCTCGAATGTCCTTATACCTCTTTCGCAAAGGATTACCTCCTGATTACCTCTGGACATTATATACTCGGTAGCCATAAGAAATTCTTTTATCGTTGCTGATAAACCTCTTTTCAGCAGGACAGGTTTTTTGCATGCACCGACCTCAAGGAGTAATCTAAAGTTCTGCATGTTCCTTGCTCCTATTTGTATTATATCTGCATATTTTAAGATGACTTCAATATCCCTTGGATCCATCAATTCTGTTACAACCGGAAGTCCTGTCTTTTTTCTCACATCCGATAGGTATTTTAGACCTTCTTCACCAAGGCCCTGGAATGAATAAGGGGAAGTACGTGGCTTAAATGCTCCGCCTCTGATAAATGTGGCACCTGCACTCTTGACTTTCTCTGCAATACTCATCAATATGGTTCTGTTTTCTACAGCACAAGGGCCTGCAATTACTTGAATCTTTTTGCCCCCGATGATATTCCCCCTTACATTGATAGTTGTATCCTCTGCCTTGAAATCCCTGCTTGCGAGCTTGTAGGGTTTCAGTATTCTCATTACATCTTCTACACCAGACATTACCCTGATAGTGTCTTCTTCTTCTTCCGTTATCTTCGAGGTGTCACCGATAACTCCTATTACCGTTCTCTCTGTACCTCTTGAGATATTTGCCTTCAGACCTCGATGTTCAAGTTTCTTTACAATACGCTTCAGCTCTTCTTCGGTTGCAGTCGGTTTTAAGACGATGATGTCCATTTATACCTCCATTTGCTTCACGCTTCTTACTTTTTTTAATGCCTCGATAAACCTTTCATTTTCTTTGGTCAACCCAATGGTTACCCTTATTTCTTCAGGTCCTACAGGTCTGACAATAACCCCCTGTCTTAGCAGGTCATTGTACAACACATTCGAATCCTGTCCCAATCGTATATATATAAAGTTTGCCTCTGTCGGAATATATTTCAGGCCAAAGGAATCAAGTTCCCTGTAAAGGA
>Ga0315282_10009324_pt1 | contig 15616 bp, 14 predicted proteins | sample YL17G07_20_MG_FD_203693 | JGI IMG/M metagenome (GOLD analysis project Ga0315282, IMG submission 203693) | Sediment microbial communities from Yellowstone Lake, YNP, Wyoming, USA - YL17G07_20 | ecosystem: Environmental > Aquatic > Freshwater > Lake > Sediment | place: USA: Wyoming | collected...
GCATTTCAGGTTTGGAAAGAACAAAATCATAGTTGGTAAGAATGAAGCCGAGAATGGTCTCTTGCTTCAAATGAAGATGACGAATGATTATTGCTTTGAGGCTCAAGACACCGGAAGCCCGATAACTTTGCTCCAAGGACCCAAAACTGGAACAGCCGTCAAGAGAGCTGCCGAGTTAACCGCCTATTACTCCGATAGAAAGCAAAGTGTTGTTTTAGTGAAATTCGGTAAGGGAGAACTCGACAAATCATTAAGAACTCCGATCCTGAGCCGAGAAAAGGTAGAAGAGCTTAGAATAGTGTAGCAAAAAGCAGGACTAGACGGACGCAACTTGCGTACTGCATTGTACTAGCGCGCATGCGTGTTCCGAAAATGGTTAAAAATGGTTTTAATTCCGTTCTGCAAACTTCTGCTGGTTCGAGAGGGCTGGTTGCGGCAAGGAATCAGGAACAAATGCGAAGTCCAAAACGGTCCCCAAATCATAAAAGGCGAATAAAAACCATTTCAGACCAATTTAGGAACAGGCATACGCACTATTTTGGTGGGTCGCCGGGATTTGAACCAGAGACAAATGGAGATATCCCCCGCAACTTCGCTTTTCCTTCACTCTCAGGCTTGCAGCCTACACTACCGAAATCAATATTAGTCAAACTGCTGGCATACTCAAAACCTATGGTTGACATACTCTACTCTGCTGCACTGGGATTCATCGCAGGTCTCATTCCCGTGTACCTTGGGCTTCTACCGCTTCCCCTATTCAGACGACTTTCCACTTCCAAGCGAAACCTTCTCATCAGCTTCTCCATTGGCATACTCTTGTTTCTTTTCGTGGACGTTACAGGAGAAGCCGTGGAACTCTCAAAGCAAACAGCTTACAGCCCATTTCTATTCCTAATTGGCTTAGTCATCGGTGTTGGCGTTCCTCTTGCCATTTCCTCGAGAAAGCAGCGGGTCAGTGGCGAATCTTCTACCCTAGGCGTAAATAGTGCTGACAAATCCTTGACAGCTTACATAATATCAGGAGCAATAGGCCTCCACAACCTTGGCGAAGGACTGGCTCTAGGAGCCGCCTATGCCGGCGGACAGCTCGCCCTAACCACAATTCTAGTCATCGGCTTTGCCCTTCACAATGGAACCGAAGGCATGGCTATCGCCGGACCTATCTCAGACATTCCCATTCGTGCCAAAGAGCCATTGCTCATGGGGCTTCTAGCAGGCTTTCCAACCATTGTGGGAAGCATAGTCGGATCCATGTTCTACTCAGACCTGGCAGGCGCGTTATTCTTCTCTACGGCTGCGGGCGCCTTGCTCTATGTCATAATTGAGCTCACAAAGAGGGCATACTCGCCCAAAAGCACCTTTGCAGGTATAGTAATTGGGACTCTCCTTATGTACATCACAGATCTCCTTCTCAGCATCTAAACATAACGCGCGTTGATTGTTAAGAATACGCGACACCAAGCAAAAGTTATATGAAATTGATTGTGAAACTGTGTTCAAACACGATGGAGACTGACACACTTTGGACATTATTGTTTGTGTTAAACACGTTCCCGAAACAGCTGAAGCCGAACTAAAAATCGACAGCACAGGCAAAAACATAGAAAAAACAGGCCTAGTATACGACATCAACGAATGGGACGACTACGCACTCGAAGAAGCAGTACGAATAAAAGAGAAACAAGGCGGAACCGTCACGGCCATAACCATAGGCGCCGAAGACTCAGACGCCACACTCAGAAAATGCCTTGCCCGAGGAGCAGACAAGGCAATACGCCTAACAGACCCGAAGTTCGTTGACTCAGACGGCTACGCAATCGCAAAGATTCTCCACAGCGTCATCAAAAACCTCCACTACGATCTGATCCTCACAGGAATGCAGGCAGGCGACGACGGCAACGCCGCAGTCGGCCCAATTCTCGCACAAATGCTAAACATGCCACACGCGACCATGGTAAAAAAACTCGAACTAGCCACAGGCACAGCAAAAGTAAACCGCGAACTCGAAGGCGGCCTAGAAGAACAGCTAGAAGTAAAAACACCCGCACTTTTCTCCGTGCAAACAGGCATAAACGAGCCAAGATACGTCTCAATAATGGGCATCAGAAAAGCGATGCAGAAAGAAATCAAAGTCATGACCCTGGCCGACACTGGACTAACTGAAAACGACGTAGGCACGGCAGGCTCATGGACGCGGATAGAAAAGTTGTACGTGCCGCCAGTCGAGAAGCAAGCAGAATTCCTCAAAGGCACACCAGACGAAATCGCGGGAAAGATTACTGAAATTCTGAAGTCGAGGGGGCTGATCTAAGATGGCGAAAATATTCGTTCTAGCCGAACACAGACAAGGACAGATCAGAGACATAACCTGCGAAATGCTCACCAAAGCCCGAGAAATAGCCGAAAAAACCAACGCCGAACTGACCGCAGTGATACTGGCCAAAAACGCTAAGGAACTCGCAAAGCCCCTAACAGAATACGCAAAAACCGTCATAGCCGTGGAAGATCCAAAACTGGAAAACTTCAACTCGGAAGCCTACAAGAAAATCCTCGCAAAACTCATCACCGAACACAAACCCTCACTCGTCCTCATCGGACACACAAGCTACGGCATAGACCTAGCCCCCAAACTTGCGGCTGCACTAAACCTTCCGCTCGCAACAGACCTCATCGACCTAACCTTCGAAAACGACACATTAAACGTAACCCGCCAAATGTACGGAGGAAAAGTAAACGTCAAGGCCACAGCACGCAAAGCCGAAACCTACATCACAACCATCCGCCAAGCCACATTCACGCCCAAAAAGCCAGAACCACCAGCAAACGGACAAATCACTGAAGCCACCTCACCACTGACAGAGGGAATAACCGAAAAACGGTTCATACAGTACGTTCTCCCACCGCCAGGCGGAGTAGACATAACAGCCGCAGAAAAACTCGTAGGCATAGGCCGAGGTATCAAAGACCAGGCCAACATACCACAAGTCGAAGACCTCGCAAAGACCCTCGGCGCAGTACTATCATGCTCAAGACCAATCGTTGACAAAGGCTGGCTACCCAATGACAGGCAAGTAGGCAGCTCGGGAAAAACAGTCAAACCCAAACTTTACTTGGCTCTAGGCATTAGCGGCGCCTTCCAACACGTGCTCGGAATGAAAAGCAGCGACCTCATAATCGCCGTGAACAAAGACGCCAAAGCACCCATCTTCAGCTTCGCCGACTACGGAATAATCGAAGACCTATTCAAAATAGTGCCCTCCCTAAAAAACAAAGTTAATGAACTAAGAACACAGAAAACATCCACCTAAAAGGAGAAAGAAAAACATGGAATTCAAACTAAACGAAGAACAACTAGCCGTAAAAAAAGCCGTCCGCGACTTCGCCGAAAAAGAATTCACACCTGAACTCGCGCTTGAGTTTGACCTGAAAGAAGAATTTCCAATGAGCTTGTACAAGAAGGCCGCGCAACTCGGATTCACAAGCATGCGGATCCCACAGGAATACGACGGACAAGGCTACGGAGTACTCGAAGACTGCCTGGTCGTCGAGGAAATGTGCCGAGTAGACCCAGGCATAGGCGTGGCAATATCGCTTGGAAACCTCATGATCCCAGACGTGCTACTGAAACATGGAAACGAAGAACAAAAGAAAAAGTACATCCCGCCGCTGGCCAAAGGCGACAAAATAGCCGCTGCTGCATTCACTGAACCCGAACACGGAAGCGACATAACATACATGAACTCAACCGCCGTCAAAACAGGAAACGAGTGGACAATAAACGGAGCAAAGGAATTCATAACCAACGCAACCACCGCTGACACCTTCATACTTCTCTGCCAAACCGACCCGAAGGCTCAGCCAACCTACAGAGGACAAAGCCTGTTCATCGCTGAAAAAGGCACGTGCGGACTAGACGCCACAAAACTCCACGGCAAAATGGGAATAAAACCATGCGTCACAGGCTCACTCTCGATGAGCGACATGAAAGTCCCAGAAGCAAACGTCGTCGGCGAAGTCGGCAGAGGCTTCTACTACACGCTTGAACTCTTCGACGGAACCCGCATAACCGTTGCAGCCCAAGCCGTTGGCATGGCGCAAGGCGCATTCGAAAAGGCACTGGCATACGCGAAGACACGCAAACAGTCCGGGCAACCCATCATCAACTTCCAAGGCATAAGCCACAAACTCGCCCAAATGGCCATAAAAACCGAGTCCGCACGCCTATTGATGTACAAAGCTGCGTGGCTCTACGACAAGGAGAAACCCAACCCAGTCGCAACCAGCATGGCAAAAGCCTACGCAAGCCGCGCCGCCATGGAAGTCACAGACGACGCCATACAAGTCTTCGGCGGATACGGCTACCTAGCAGACTACCACGTGGAAAGATTTCACCGATGCGCAAAAATAACGGAAATCTACGAAGGCACAACCGAGGTCCAAAAGAACACTATTGCTGGTTACTTGATGAAACAACCCTAAACAAGAATAACCCCTTTCTTTATCGTTTTTCAGACGAATGTTGAGCCGGCGTTCAAAAGTTTTATTACCGTTCTTCATCAACGAATAACTGTTTAAGAGGAGGAACAGGCTTTGACAGCCGAAAAACTCAAAAAAGTCGCAATCGTGGGCTCTGGAGCAATGGGCCACGGAATAGCAGAACTGCTCGCCATGACGGGCTACGAAGTTGTAATGATAGACATCAGCGACGAACTGCTCCAGAAAGGAAAAGAAAAAATCAAATGGAGCCTAGACAAGTTCGTCGAAAAGAAAAGAATCAGAAAAGAAGACGCCGACGCGGCGCTGGCAAGAATAAGCGCAACAACCAGCTACGAGCAGGCAGGCAAGGACATTAACCTAGCCATTGAAGCCGTGCCCGAAAACATGGACCTGAAAAGGAAAGTCTTCTCCACGCTTGATTCAGTGGCGCCGCCGAACGCTATACTCGCATCCAACACCTCAACTTTAAGCATAACGGAAATGGGGAAAGCCACAAAACGCCCCGACAAAGTCGCGGGAATGCACTTCTTCAACCCGCCTATAATGATGGCTCTAATCGAGGTCATAAAAGGCGACAGCACAAGCCAAGAAACAGTCAACACACTCGCTGAACTGGCAAAGAAACTTGGAAAAACCCCGATAGTCGTGAGAAGAGACGTGCGAGGATTCATAGTAAACCGCGTGCTCGGAGCCGTCTTCAACGAAGCCTTCTGGGCATACCAACGCAAAGAAGCCACCATGGAAGGAATAGACGCCTCTGTAAAGTACACGGGCGGCTTCCCAATGGGATGGTTCGAACTCGCAGACTTCGTCGGACTCGACATAGCCTACGACGTCGGCAACATACTGCACCAAGCCTACGGCGAACGCTTCAAACCATGCGCCGAAGTAATCGACCCGCTCATCAAAGAAAAGAAGTTCGGCCAGAAAACAGGCGTCGGCTTCTACGACTGGACAAAAGGCAGACCGAGGATACCGTTCAACCTGCTCGACGAATACGACGTTGACAGGTCATGGGCAGTTGCCGTCAACGAGGCAGCATGGCTCATTCACGATGACGCCGCAGACCCCGCGGACATCGACACGGGCATGAAACTCGGCACTTATTGGCCTCAAGGCCCATGCGAATACGCTGATCGAACAGGCATAGACGTTGTGCTGAACAAGCTCAAGGAGCTTCACGCCAAGTACAACATGGAAATGTATAAACCCTGCCCTCTGCTAGAAGAATACCTTGCGAAAGGTTGGGCAGGGAAAAAAGCTGGAAAGGGGTTCTACTAAATGAAGTTCGAACTGACCGAAGAACAAGCCGCAATAAAGAACGCCGTGCGGGAATTCTGCCAGAAAGAGTTTAAACCCGAACTGGCTCTGGAGCTGGACAGGAAAGAGGAGTATCCCATGGAGCTTTACAAGGCTGCTGCGAAGCTGGGATTCACAAGCATGAGCTTTCCACAAGAATACGGTGGGCAAGGCAGCGGACTGCTCGAAACGTGCTTGGTCATAGAGGAAATGTGCAGAGCTGACTCGTCGCTGGGCGTGGCGGTTTCAAGCGGCAACTTTGGCAGTGAATTTCTAATAACGCTGGGCACTAAGGAACAGAAGGAGAAGTACTTGCCGCCGCTGTGCAGGGGGGACACCATATCGGCTGCCTGCTTCACAGAGCCGAATGTGAGTGGAAGCGACATCACAAAGATGGAGACAACCGCCACAAAATACGGTAGCGAATGGTGGATAAATGGCATAAAGACATTCATCACAAACGCCACTACTGCCAACTTCATGGTGGTGCTGGCGCAGACGGACACCAAAATCAGACCGACCTACCGGGGCGAAACACTCCTCATAGTCGAAAAAGGCGTACAAGGACTCGAAACCTCGAAGCTTCACGACAAGATGGGCATACGCTGCTCTGTGACGGGTGAAGTGCGATTCGAAAATGTTAAAGTGCCCGACGCGAGCATCATCGGCGAACTGAACAAGGGCTTCTACTACTCGATGGAATTCTTCGACAAGACACGCGTAGGCGTAGCAGCCCAAGCCATCGGCATGGCTCAAGGAGCTTGGGAAATAGCATTCAAATACTCCAAACAACGCGAAGCCTTCGGACAGCCACTCCTGCAACACGAGGCAATCGGCATCGGACTGGCTGAGGCCATGACCAAAATTGAAGCCGCAAGATGGCTCATGTACCGCGCGGCTTGGCTAGTTGACGAGGGCAAAATGGATCCGATGATCACAGCCATGGCGAAACACTATGCGGCACGCGTGGCCATGGAAGTCACGGACTTTTCAATACAAGTGCTCGGCGGCTACGGCTATTTGGGCGACTACCGCGTGGAGCGGTATCATCGAGATGCGAAGATAACCGAAATCTATGAGGGCACGAGTGAAGTTCAGAAACTGACCGTGTTGAAGTACTTGTTGAGGAAATTCTAGAGAATCATTGCGTAAGTCCTTTCTTGCATCCTTTCTTTTTTCAATCATACGTCTGTAAGCAGCTCGTTTTAGAAGGCAGCTCCACTTTTTCCCACAGGCTTTCATTTCAGGTCTTGATTTCATTTACAAAAAACATATAGGCCCTGCGGTCAGACATAGGCGTGGTGAACAAGCGTGAACAAAGAATATGAAACTTTGAAGATTGAGCGCGATCAGAGCACATTGTGGATAATACTGAACAGACCGCACAGGCTGAACACTTTCAACGATGTCCTAATTGAAGAGCTTTCAGACATGCTGGACACGGCTGAGAAAGACCCAAGCATCAAATGCGTGGTAATAACCGGAGATGGCGACAGAGCCTTCAGTGCAGGCGCCGACGTGACCATGTTTCCAAAGGCGACCCCTGTCAAAGCTGAAGAATTTTCAAGAGCCGGACAAAAGACATTCGGCAAAGTCGAAGAAATGACCAAGCCAGTGATAGCGGCAATCAACGGTTTCGCCCTCGGCGGAGGACTGGAGCTGGCTCTAGCGTGCGATTTCAGAGTAGCTGCAGAGCACGCTGAACTCGGAAGCCCAGAAATCGGACTCGGTCTCATACCAGGTTGGGGCGGCACTCAAAGACTCGTTAGAATAGTGGGTTTGGCGAAGGCTAAAGAAATTGTTATGCTGGGCATTAGGCTGAAGGCTGATGAAGCATTGAAAGTCGGGCTAGTGCACAAAGTCGTGCATTACGATAAACTCAAGGAAGAAGTGCAGGCGTTGGCTACGAAACTCTCTGAAGGACCTCCGATAGCCATGAAATATGCAAAACATGCGCTGAACTTCGGAACGCAGGTGCCTCTGGATATAGGACTGCGACTTGAAGCTGGACTGATGGGACTGGCGTTTTCCACTGAGGACCTCAAGGAAGGCGTTGAAGCCATGATGGCCAAGCGCAAAGCAGAGTTCAAAGGCAAATAGATTCAAACGCTTCTTTTTTTATCCCTCATGCTTTTATCTTTCACATCTCAATAATGCAGACACAGAAGGAGCATCGGTATGAGGAAAGTAGCAGTCATAGGCGTGGGCAACTCAAAATTCGGGGTCAGAAACGACGTGACGATCTCGGAACTGGCCTTTGAAGCTGTCAAGCCGTCACTCGAAGACGCAGGAATAGGTGCGAAGGACGTAGAGTTCGTGGCTTTGGGCTCGGTTGGAGCAGGAGCATGGTATGAAGAGCTGCTGCCTGCTGTCGTGACAAGCGAATACTGTGGATTGACGGGAGCAGGACTGGTGCGCTGCGAAGCGGCATGCGCAAGCGGAAGCGCCGCGTTTTTCACGGCCTACGCCGCAATCGCAAGCGGACACGCCGACATTGCTATGGCACTTGGCGCCGAAAAGATGAGGGAGATTGACACCCCGACTTCTATGGAGTGGATTGGAAGGGCAGGATACTACTTCTGGGAGTTCCACAACTTCGGTTTGACCTTTCCAGGATACTACGCGTTGTATGCGAATGCTCACAAGGCTAAGTACGGCACTACTGAAGAGGATTTAGCTTTGGTGGCTGTCAAGAATCATAAGTACGGCGCGATGAACCCGATTGCCCAGTTGAAGAACAGGATAACTGTTGATGACGTGTTGGCTTCTATGGTGATTGCTTCGCCGCTGAAATTGTACGATTGCTGTCCGATGACAGATGGCGCTGCATCGGTTGTGCTAGCTTCTTAAGAGAAGGCGAAAGAGCTGAAAGTGGACACGCCAGTGTGGGTTGCAGGAATCGGCTATTCCTCTGGAACAGCGAACCTCAGCAGGAGACTTGACTATGTTGGTTTAGAAGCAAGTGTGCTGGCGTCACAGAGAGCCTACAAGGCGGCGGGAGTCACGCCGAGTCAAGTTGACTTCGCGGAAGTTCACGACTGCTTCACAATAGCGGAGATACTGGCTTACGAGGACATAGGATTATGCGCGAAGGGCGAAGGAGCGAAACTTGTTCGAGAGGGGCAGACCGAAATTGGCGGAAGGATACCTGTGAACATGGACGGCGGACTCAAGTCAAAAGGTCATCCGATAGGCACAACGGGTTGCTCAATGATTTACGAGTTGACCAGACAGCTCAGAGAAGAAGCAGTTGAGAAAAGCAGACAGGTGCCGCTTAAAAACTATATTGGGCTTGCCCACAACGTGGGCGGAACAGGACATTACTGTTACGTAACGATATTGAAGAGGTGATCGGTATGTCGTCAACATCCATGCCTGTGATAAAGTCTAGGCCCATAACGATTGCGCCGGAAATTCCAATAAGCAAGACCCTGAAGTTCTGGGAAGGATTGAAGCAGGGAAAAGTCTACGCGACCAAATGCAAAGGCTGTGGGAAACTGTACTTTCCACCTTCGGCTGACTGTCCACGCTGCCTGTCAACAGAACTGGAGTGGATTGAGCTTAGCAATGAAGCCGAAATCGAGACGTTCACGCACGTCGTGATAAGGCCGACCACGTTCCAGCAGAACAAGCCCTACACCGTCGCGATTGGAAAGCTCAAGGAAGGCGTGAAAGTGCTCGCTTGGCTGACTGGCTTCAAGCTATCCGAGATCAAGGTAGGCATGAAAGTCAAGCTTGTCGCCAAAGTCACGCCAGAAGGAAATCCGACGTACGAGTTTGTGCCGCCATAATCCCGATAGACGCTGACTTGACAGCTGTCTACTTCCACTTGTTTATCCAGTCAATCGTTTTCGCAATCAGCTCTTCCTCTTTTCCTTTGTAAATGTGGTCGGCAGAATCGATTATCAGAAGGCTCTTCGGTTCATTAGCTGAGGCGAAATTTTCCTGCGCTTCGTCTACGCCTACGATGTTGTCGTTGCTGCCTATCACGATAAGTAAGGGAACGTTATGCAGTCTTGACAGGGCTTCACTCTCGTGCAGTTTCATGAGCTTTTCTCTGACATACCTTGGACGCAGGTTTACTCCATACACTTCAAGCGTGAACAGCCTTGAAACGTTAAAGACCTTGTCCAAGTAAGAGAAGAAGAGGAACAAGCATAGGCCAAGCTTTCCTCTCGTGCGTCTAACGAATTTTTTAACATTGTAGTCATGGTTCTTTGGGGTTGACCACAGGACTAAACCCTTGACTCTTTCCTCGTTTTGGACTGCATAAATGGAGACTGCGCTGCCCAAGCTGTGGCCGACGATGAAAATCTGGTTCGGAGCGACTTCAGGTCTGGAAGCCAAGTAGTCTAATGCACATTTAACGTCTTCCTGTTCGCCGACGCCGTAGTCAAACTTTCCTGTGCTTTTTCCGACGCCTCGAAAATCAAACATGAGCGAAACGAATCCGTTTCTGCATGCGGTTTCAGCCAGTCGAGCGTAGAGTCTTAAGCCGCTTGAGCCTTTTGCGTTGAGGCCGTGGCAGACGAGCAGCGCTGGAGCGGGGACAGCGTCAGGAATATACAGCTTGCCGTAGAGTTTCGCTTCTCCGCATCGGATCGATGTCTCTTCAGTCTTCACTGGCGACCTGTCCGTAGAAAGTATTATTACTTGTCACCTAGGATATTTAAAAATAGGGTCGGGATTATGCCGAGAAAAAAGAAAATTGAAAAAGAAATCGTCCAACCATCCGAACCTTCTAGGCCGCTTGAACAGCTTGAGAAGCCGTGGTACAGGTTTTGGCCTCAGGGAGTTCCGAAACACGTTGATTACCCCGAAATTCCGCTTTCCGACCTTCTGAAGAACACAGCTGAAAGCAATCCAAACCATGCGGCGATTGTCTATTTTGACAAGGAAATGAACTACAGAGAGCTGAATCTTGCTTCTGACAGGTTCGCAACTGCGCTCGCTGACTTGGGCGTGAAGAAGGGTGACAAGGTTGCGCTCTTCCTGCCGAACATTCCGCAGTTCGTTATTTCCTATTACGGCGCGATAAAGATTGGAGCCATCGAGACAGCCATAAGTCCGCTGTATAAGGAGCGTGAAGTTGAGCATCAGCTGAACGATTCTGAAGCCGAAACAATAGTGGTCCTAGACATACTGTATCCCATTCTGCAGAAAGTGTTGGACAAGACTAAAGTGAAAAGGATAATCGTTACAAGCTTGAAGGAGTACATGCCCTCTGCCAAGGCGTTTCTGGGGTCTTTGCTGAAGAAGATTCCCTCGCACAAAGTTGAACGCAAACCAAACGTCTACTTCTTCCAAGAACTGCAAAGCAAGTATGAGGCGAACCCGCCGAAGGTCAACATAGACCCGAATGAAGACCTTGTGGCTCTGCAGTACACGGGCGGAACCACAGGGATTTCGAAGGGAGCAATGTTGACGCATATGAATCTCGTTTCGAACGCTGTCGCCTGTGACGCTTGGCTCAGAGGCACGAAGGGCGGAGAAACCTTCCTGACAGTGCTACCGCTGTTTCACATTTACGGCATGACTACTGGAATGAACGCGCCTATATTCTTGGCTGGAAAAATGGTGATGCTGCCAAGGTTTGACGCAGTAGGCACTTTCCAAGCCATCCAGAAACAGAGAGTGACCGTCTTCTGCGGAGCGCCGACGATGTATGCAATGCTGCTGGCTCATCCAGACTTGAAGAAGTACGATTTGAAGTCGATTCGCTTCTGCATTTCAGGTTCAGCTCCGCTTCCGCCTGAGGTTCAGAAGAAATGGATGGAAGTAACAGGAGGAGTCCTTGTTGAAGGCTACGGGCTGACGGAGTCTTCCCCCGTTACGCACTGCAACCCGCTTGACAAGTCGATGAAAACTGTGCAGGTAGGCTCAATAGGCTTGCCTTGGCCTGACACTGACGCGAAGATTATGGATATTGAAACTGGCGAGAAGGAGCTGGGCCTGAACGAGGACGGGGAGCTTGTGGTTAAAGGGCCACAGGTTATGAAGGGTTACTGGAAGATGGCTGAAGAGTCAGCTTCTGTCCTCCGAAACGGGTGGCTCTACACTGGCGACATTGCGAAAATGGATGTCAACGGGTACTTCTACATCACTGACAGGAAGAAGGACTTGATCAAATACAAGGGCTACAGCGTCTATCCGCGGGAGATCGAGGACGTGATCTACGAGCATCCCGCCGTGAAGATTTGCGCGGTCATTGGTAAGCCAGACCCAGTGGCAAGCGAGATACCGAAGGCTTTTGTGGTTCTGAAAGAGGGAAAAACCGCTACGGAAGAAGAGATCAAGCAGTTCGTGAACAGCAAGGTCGCACCGTACAAGGCAGTCAGAGAAGTGGAATTCAGAACAGAGCTACCAATGACATTGGTAGGCAAAGTTCTCAGAAGAGTTCTGCAAGAAGAAGAAAGACAAAAGACAGCAAAAAAATAACGCAGGTTTTCTACTTTCTCTCTTACTCTGAACACTTTCGTTTATAAACTGTGACTGCGAGCAGCGTTGCCATCAGGAACAGACGTATGGCCATTCAGGCGATTGTCCTGCGAGTTGCCGTCATGCTGGTTCGTTTATTTTTTTGCCTGTTTTCTTTGCCCATTCAGCTATTGGCATGGCAAACTGTTTTTCCACATTTGGTCGGTGTATGCTGTTGTACGTGCAAAAACACCTTATCTTACCGTCAGGCGTCACGTAGTGAATCGCGCATTTCTGAACCCTGTCCAAATCAAAGTTCCAAACATCTTGGAAATGCATAATCCCAATCATCACAATCCGTCGCATGAAGCCTCCCAAAGCCTCGTAGCTTCCCTTAGTCACCACATCCTTAATCAGACTCCTCACCAAACCAGACTTGGCCATCGGCAAAAGCTTAGCCAGCTTCAGCTGCGCCATCCTCTTCGAGCCCTTCGCTCCTGAATAGTAAACGCTCCAGAAAACGTCCGCAAACTTGTCCACATCCACATGCTTCGTAATCGGTTTGTATGAACTGTCCTTGTCAACTACAAGAAACGTCGCCGCACCACACATCGGATGCATCGTGAAATCAGGATAAACCTTATTCTTAATCACGCCCATGCCCTTAGTCATCGGCACAGGCCAATTAACCGGCCTCCAGTCAAACCTGCCAACCGCACCATGAGTCTGATCCTCAATCTCCTTCATCGTATCAGGAATCGTAATCCTCATTTTCCGTAGCTCATCCTTCCTTGCCCTACCCGCCATCGAAACCGGCTGAATATTCACGCATCGAACAACATCATGATTCTTCACAGCATAGTCAATAATCGCGCCCAAATCCTTGTCGTTCACGCCCTTCGCCAAGGTGACAACCAAAACAATCGAGTCCAAGCCGATCTTTCTCGCGTTGTCAATGACCTTCTGCTTAATCGGAACAAGATCAGCCCTTGCACGAGTCTTCCTGTAGATGTCCTCCCTCAAACCGTCAAACTGCAAATAAAGCGTGCTCAGACCCGCGTCAAGCAACTTCTTGAAATATCCAATATCCTCAGCAATACGCAAGCCATTAGTGTTAACCTCAATGTGGCTGATCCCAGCCTTCTTGGCTTCGCGAATCAAATCTGGCAAATCATTCCGAACGGTCGGCTCTCCACCGCTGAACTGCAAGGCATTACAGGCCCAAGGGCGATTGGCCCTCAAAACCTTAAACATATCCACAATCTGCTCAAACGAAGGCTCATAAACGTAGTTCGACGCCCCTGCATAAGCAAAACACACTGGACAAGCCATGTTGCACCTGTTGGTAACGTCTATGATGCCCAGAATCGTGGGCGTCTTGTGCTGCGGACATATCCCACAGTCAAACGGGCAACCCTTAACGGTTTCAGTCTGAGGGTTCTGCAAACCGCTGCCCACGTACTTGGCGTTGTACCAGTTGTCGTAGAACCATTTGAAAAGCTCAGCATCTCCCCAGTAAACGTCCTCAAACTTTCCATGTTCAGGGCAGGTCTTCTCAAGATAGATTACTCCGCTTTCTTCGTAGATTCTCATAGGAATCCTAGTCATGCATTCTGGACACAGACTTGTTGAGTACGTTTCGAACTTGACTGATTCTGGTTTCGAGGTTTCTTGAAGTTTCGACACGCAATCATTCTCCACGAATCGGAGCTATTAATTGTACACTAGATTTAAAAATTAAACCATATAAACCTTGTAGTAACCCTTCACACACCGAGTGTATAAGCATGAACCCAAAAGCAGTATTGAGCAACGAGCTTCGCAGATTCGTAGAATCGCGGTTGAAAGTAAACCTTGACGGCATAGAGGAAACACTCAACGAGATATTCCAACTCCAAGGACTGACCTTGGAAGATCTGAAAGAGACCATACAGGCACTTGAAGAAAGCTTCACCTTGCTGTCTCAAAAATGGAGCCTCCAAATACTCTACATACTATTCCTCAAGAAGTCAACAGGCTTTGGAGAACTCAAGAAGATTCTAGGCGTGAACTCACGCACATTGTCCGACAAGCTGAAAAGCCTAGCAAAAGGTGGATACGTCGGCAGATCAGTGGAGCAGGGACCACCTCTGCGCGTAAGATATTCGCTCACTGCACGCGGACACGACACAATTCTGCTTGCACTGCCATTCCTGTACTACAGTAGCGGAAGTCTCGCGTAGAAAGTCAAAAACTATATGAAACGTTCCCCGCTTCTAGATCGCAAGAGATGCACAAGAGTGCGCGTAAAAGTCAAAGTCACAGGCATAGTTCAAGGAGTAGGCTTCCGCCCCTTCATCTACCGAACGGCAGTAAAAAACAAACTGAACGGCTACGTCAAAAACATGGGAGACGCAGGAGTAGAAATACTCCTAGAAGGCAACGAAAACAACATCAAAAACTTCCTAAAAGACCTAAAACAAAACAAACCGCCCCTCGCACAGATTTACGAAGTCATCACCACGAAAATTTCAGGAAAAAACGAATATGCAGAATTCACTATTCAAAAAAGCTCAAAAGAAGCGGAACTCTCCGGCTCAGTCATCCCGCCTGACATCGCCATATGCGACGAATGCCTGAAAGAGCTGAGGGAACCAAAAGACGGAAGACACGACTACTTTTTCATCACGTGCACAAACTGCGGCCCAAGATACACAATCATTGACCAACTGCCCTACGACCGAGAAAACACGACCATGCAAGACTTCCACGTGTGCAGCTTCTGCCAAAACCAGTACACCGACCCAGCAGACAGGCGCTTCCATGCACAGACAGTTGCGTGCCCAGTTTGCGGTCCCAAAGTCTATTTGACAACGAACAACGGCGAATTAATCAAGCACAAAGACCCCATCAGAGAAGCAGGAAGACTCCTCTCAGAAGGCCACATACTCGCAGTCAAAGGCTATGGCGGCTTCCATGTCACAACCTCAACCACAAAAGACGGACCGCTGATGAGGCTTAGAGAGGTTAAGCACCGAAGCCAGAAACCCTTCGCCATCATGGCCAGAAACTTGGAAACGGCGAAAACCTTCGCCGAAGTGAGCAGGAAAGAAGCAGAGACTCTGACTTCCTTTTCGCGTCCAATAGTGCTGCTCAACAAAAGCGAGGATTATTACCTTTCGGAATTGGTGGCGCCGAACCTGTACAACGTCGGCGTCATGCTGCCCTACACAGGATTGCATTACATGCTGTTCGATGGTGTGGACGAGCCTGCCTTTGTCATGACAAGCGCGAACCCGTCGAACCAGCCCATAATAAAGGACAACGAAGAAGCTTTGAAAACGCTCGGAGGCACCGTTGACTACTTTCTGTTCCACAACCGCCAAATAGCTCACAGATGCGACGACTCAGTCATCCGCATCCA
>Ga0315282_10009326_pt1 | contig 15614 bp, 22 predicted proteins | sample YL17G07_20_MG_FD_203693 | JGI IMG/M metagenome (GOLD analysis project Ga0315282, IMG submission 203693) | Sediment microbial communities from Yellowstone Lake, YNP, Wyoming, USA - YL17G07_20 | ecosystem: Environmental > Aquatic > Freshwater > Lake > Sediment | place: USA: Wyoming | collected...
GTTGAGTTGAAACGGAAAACGGCTGAGGAACAAATTGTCGATGCGTTGACAAACGCTCGTGAAATCGGTGTGCCAAGGGGGTTAACCAGAAGGGAAATCTATGAGGATATTGGTTGACGAAACGGATGTTACGCAAAGCGTCTATGCAAAAAAGAGAATATTGCTTGACACTATGATTTTGTGTTATGCACACGATCGTTTGAGCCCACATCATGGTAAAGCGTCCGTTATTGTTAAGGCTTCAGTGGGCGGCTTGATTAAGGCTTATGTTTCTTATCAGAATCTGTTGGAGTTCTACTCGGTCATGACGGGGAAGAGGGTGAAAAAACCGCTAACACCAGGGGAGGCCGCTGAACTTTGTGGGCTCTATGCAAAAAGTGTGGCTATTACAAAGTTGGTTCCATCATCCGCCATGTACTGCAAAGCATTTGAGTCAGCTGAGGAATTGTCTATTATTGACGGAGACATTTTCGATTGTGTGCTTGCTCACACCGGGAAGGAAAACGTTGACACTATATGGACGGAGAACGTAAGACACTTCAAACAGTACAACTTCGTGAGCGTAGAAAACCCTTTTGAATGGAAATGGGAAGAAAAATAAAACCGTCATAACCAGCTAAAAAATGGTTTGGTTTTTTCTCCTCTACAGTTTTCTATCATATCTAGGCAGTGAAAGTCCTAGTTGAACACGTGAGAAAAAGTGACCTATTCTTGCCATAGACGCGTGCTCGCCGAAGGCATTGGAGTAGGCGTAAGTATCAAGGGAAAAGTTTGAGTTTGAAGCTTTTGAGGGGCTGAAATGTTTTGAATCGAATATGTATAGTGTTGCTCCGTTGTTGATGGTTATGGCAGCTATCATAGCGTCTGTTCTACGTATTGGCATTCCTTTGCTTTCTGCTTCCAGTTCTATTTTGCTGGAAAACTCCTGAAGAGTCTTTACGCCCAAAATATAGGATTTGCCTTTACTCTCGCAAAATACGATTGTAACGAATTCTTTTTCACCGCCCCTCACTTTAACCTTCGACAAATAACCCTCTGAGCCGTTGACCATCCCTATTTAAATCGCTCCCATAAAAACTGCTAAGAACACAACTGAACATTCGCGCGCGCTTACACAAATCGTACAAAAGGAGTATTAATCTCTCGTTAGTTTATAACGCCCCTGCGTCGTATCCTGTCTCTTTCATATACTTCTTATGCTCTTCCATTATCCTCTCCAACCTCCCATCCCCAATAGCTTTAATGACATCATCATAACTCGCTACATCTATAATGCCTGGCTCACCAAAATGGTACCACTTCATATAGATCAATGCTGGGCGCCAAGTGGTTTGGGGATTCCAATGATTATCATACCATTTTATATGCGTCCAAATGGCCTCAGCCAACCAACCATCCTTGATGAGTTGTTCAGACTCCTCCTTGTAAGGACACCTGTACTTGTCCCTAACCTCGCAGCTCTTACCCTCGGCGCTACCCACATCCTCGTAAAATCTTAACTTGACGAGTCGCATCTTGTCACTCCTAACCACGTCAGGCCTCTTATAATATTCATGCATCTTCTTTGTTATCCATGAAGGTTCCGCCGACTTCATTCCCTCCTCATTTTCCCTCTTGCGTTGTTCATCCTCTGCAATCTCCTTCCTAAGCGACGTGGCGGCTGGAACTACACAGTCCCAGCATGGTACATCTCCGAGGCACCCAGCGTGCTCCTCAAAACATTCTGAATCAAAACCCTCCAAGCTGATTGCATCCCTAAGACACACAACCGCAAACCTTTCACATTTCTCCGCGTAACTCCCGCCAGCCTCAATAAAATCAAGTTCTTCTTGACCCCTTCGCACAAACTGGTAATCAAGCATCTCAGGCCAAGGCTTGCCGAAGAAATAATCTTCATACTTCTTCATCAACTCCAAATAATGCTTGAACATCTCCGAAGCTGAACCGCCAGTTTCTTCAGCTTTTTTCTCGCAGTACTCTATCAAGGGCTTAACTGCGTTTTTAGGAAGCCTTCTTTTTCTCTGCTCTTCTGCCACTTCTGCCACCCCTAATCATGGATCCGAGCCTAAGCTTTTCCGCCATCCAATCTTCAAACAGCAAGCCCATGGGAGAACGTCTCCGCATAATCCTGCTCTCAACCCTTGACCTCTTCGCCAAACCGTCCAGCAAGCGGTCAACATCAACCAACACGTCATCCTTCTCCAACTTCTGGCGCTCAGCCCGCGTCAAAGCCAAATCCCTCAACAAAACCCTCAGACCCTTATCCAACTCGCCAATGTATTTTCCCCAAACTGCCGAAGCACCTGAAACCCCAACGTTAGCCTCATAAACCTCAGCCCTGACAATGCGGATCAGATACATGGCTACTCTTCCCACTAAAACCTCGTCAGCCAACCCCTCCAACCCATACTGGCTAACCAGTTCAGAGTAAAGCCAATCGTAAGCCTGCTTCTCCACGCCACATTCTCCGCCGGGCACAAGAGACTCGCACTTGCCGTTCAAGACGCAGCGGTCACACAGCATGAACCCCCGCTTGAAAAACCCATGCTTCAGATTACTCACGCCTAAGACACCTCCTCAGCTGACCTTGCGCCGAACCCAAACTCCTCCATAACCACCACAATCATCCAAACAGCGACCAGAGCATTCAAAAATTCCATAACCGCAAGAAAGCCACTCCAACTCATCTTCACCTGAACTTTACTCTTCCAAACGCCTCTTCACAGCATCCACGAATCGTCGAGCGTTTGACAACATTGCTTCTGCTTCCGATCTTCCAACAGTTGCCGTGACGCTGTACTCATAGGTTTCCCTCGCAGCCTTCGCATCAGCCAAATCCTCACCCAACTCTCTCTGAAAAACTCCAGTCAAAACAAATCTTCTACCGAACTCTGAAACCACTCCTTCATGCGTCTTAGGAAAAACGTTCAGAGTAGACAACGCAGCCCTTGCAGCATGGTACATGGCGTAGTAGGCTCTCGAAACGGCATCTTCATAATCGCCACCGCAGAACAGCTTTTCAGCAACCCTCAGCCTTTCAAAAGCTTTTTCCAAATGCGCCCTTGCCATACTCATCCAAAAATCCTCCATACAACTGTATTCCCTCATGCATAACAGAAAGTGCGAACGGATCCCCAGCTTGAACCATACTAATAAAATCTCTCTTGTCTATCACGATTAAGGAAACATCCACTTCCAAAGCTGGTATCACAGGATAGATCAGACCATAAAGACGTTGCCTAACCCTCCAAGCCTCCATGCCTTCGATCAGAACAAGAACGTCAACGTCGCTGCCTGCAGATGCTTCTCCACGCGCCACAGAACCGAAAAGCACAACGTCCTTCACCATCCTTTCCTCCCAAGAGATTATGACAGAAACCAACGTCGCGGCACCCTTTCCAAGATCAACCCTCTGCACACTCTTATCCTCAGAGACAATAAGCCTTCTCAAAGCCTCCCGGATGAGACTGCTTCTGTTCGAATAAACTCCAGCGTCAACCAGCTCCTTAACTTTTTGAACCACCTCTTCTGGAACCCTAACCGGAATGACTGAACTCATAAGCTTGTATACGCACCGTATACAGATAAACCTTTCTGCAACGGCAAACAACCAAATCACAAAACCGCTGAACACGTCCCAACACTCGTGAACAACCTGGAAAGGATGGAAAAACCCATGCTTCAAAGCGCTCAATCAGAACCTCGCCTCAACCAACCTTCCTCCTAACCACGCCCTCACTTTCCTTCACAAGCACCTCAACCAAAGCCAAACGAACATAACACCCATCCTCAACACGAAACAACTCCCTCAAACGCTTTGGAATCGTAACCTTTCCACCCTTAAACACCCTCGCAACAAACTCCTCCATGAAACTTCACAATGACAATTCACAAAGCAAGGTATTTAGCAATTGTCAACATAGTATTACACAAAACACAAGCCTCGTTGCTCAGGTCTTGACAAATCCAATGAGAGAAGCGATCAATTTCCTTTCCAATACAATTCGCCGATCATGGAAAACGGCGCTTCTGATCGCAATTGTTGCAGTGACAACGATAGCCGTAAGTGCGTTGGTGTCTTTGTGGCTAAGCAGATACCACAACTTACGCTTCCCAAGCATAGGGACAATCTACACAATAGGCGTCGAAGCCTACTGGGACCACGACCTCACAAACAGAACCACCCAAATCCAGTGGGGCACACTTTACCCAGACACAAAAACCAACATAACCATATACCTGCACAGCATAAGCAACATCCCAACCATCCTCATTCTCGAAATCGAGAACTGGACCTACGCGAACTTGGCAGGCGCAAACATCACGGAACCACCCAACCGCCAAAGCTACATGGACCTCACATGGAACTACAACAACCAAACCCTCAACCCCGACGAAACAATAGAAACCACACTAACCGTAACCGTAACAGACAATCCCACCTTCCTCGAATACCTAATCCAAAACAACATAACCACCTTCAACTTCGACATAACCATACGCACCGAAGAAACACCGTAATTGCGAACAATTCACCAAAAACAACAAACTTCACCACAATGCCAAATCACAGCAGATCTAACATGGATATATAGAGTATTCTTCCATATAATCTTAAATAGCGATTCTGATTCTGAATAACGCCGGGACAAAGGAGAAGCAAATGCCCTACCCAGCGATATCCATAGTCATTCCAGCCTACAACGAAGCACAAACCATAGGCAACGTCATAGAAGAAACCCTAACAGTCATGGACAGCCTCCGACTCCCCTACGAAATCATCATCGTCGACGACGGCTCAACCGACAACACACGACGAATAGCCACAAACTACAAAGCCACAGTCCTATACAACGGCAGAAACCGAGGCAAAGGCTACGCCGTAAGAAAAGGCTTCAGACACGCCCAAGGCGACATAATCGTCACAATCGACGCCGACGGATCACACAGCCCAAAAGAAATCCCAGAACTCATCAACCCACTTTTCAACGGCACCGACGTCGTGTCAGGATCAAGATTCCTCGGCACAGGCAAATACTCCACAACAAGACTAAAACGACTCGGAAACTCACTATTCAACATAACCATAATGATCTTAACAAGAAAACACGTCACAGACAGCCAAACAGGATTCAGAGCCATCAAAAAACAAGTCATAGACAAACTAAACCTAAACTCAACCGGCTACGCCATCGAAACAGAAATCACCGTAAAAAGCCTAAAAAACGGCTTCACCTTCCAAGAAAAACCCATAAGCTGCCACAGAAGAGAATACAACCTGTCAAAGCTCAAAATACTCCAAGACGGCTCCAGAATCTTCAAAACAATCCTCAAAGCCAATCTAGGAAAGATCGAGCATTGATCCAGTGGGCGAAGTATGTTCTAGATTCCGCTTCCAGATGGGTTTATAAAGGTCAAAAACAATAAAAAAATGGGGTCTGAACCAATGAAAACCAAATATATCCTCCTGACCGTCGCATTATTGTCATTATTCATTACAAGTGTAAGCGCACAATGGAGTGCATTGAACTCTGGCTACGCTATAACCACAAACTATCATGGAGAAGACGTGGCCCCTGAAACTGTGGTTAATGCAACAGCTGGCACGACAGACGCCAATGTCCAAAACGTTACGTTCGTATGGCATTTTCCAGACGGAACAGACGCCTTCACAGATCCGAACGTTCCAGTTTACAGCAACGGGACTACATGGACGAACAGCTCAGGCAGCTTTCTGATCTACTACGCCAACAGCTCCTATGCGCCTGACGTAATTGGCAATTGGAGCGTACAAGCATTTTTCAACGGTCCTGGCGGACAATTGCGGGGACAGCACAGCGACATAATAGCTATCAGAGCAACATCTATCAACGTCATACCCGAGGTTCCGGTAATAGGCACAGCAGGAGCCGCAGCAGTGATGCTTCTTGGTTTGGGCCTGTTCAGAAGCAGAAGAAAAAGCAAGACAATATAAGAACATCTTTTCGTTACTCTCCATTTTAGTCGTTCCTATTTTTTGTTTCCGTATTAGTATCACTTATGCGAAATCCATAGAGAAAGATGAGGACAGTTTTGATGAAAAACGTAAAACGCGAGCTGAAGCAAGCATTTGAGGCTCTACTAACGTATTACCAGCTTATTCTCTCAGCTGCCTTGATAGCGACATTGGTTTTAATCGTCTATGCAAACGATTTCGGCCTCCTCGCAAACGAAGCCTTGCAAAACGAGTCTCTTAGCTACGTTCTCTTGATGCCCTTGTTGGCTGGTTTCGTTTTCTACATGAAAAAAGACATAATCAAAGCCTCAATAGACCTACAAGAATGCAAGAAGAGCACAAAAACCAGCTATGTAGATGAGATCACAGGAGTAAGCCTGTGCCTAGTGGCCTTGCTGGTCTATTGGTATGGGTCATACACTTTCTATCCACTAGAATATCACCTTCTCTCACTTCCCATTTTCCTAGCAGGAATTATACTAGCTCTGCTCAACTTGAAAGCGCTAATCACACTGATCCTTCCACTACTATTCCTCCTCTTCATAGTGCCGCTACCAACAGGACTAATGTACGCAATAGGCGGGAGCATGGCCAACTTCAACACTCAAGCATCCTACACTTTGCTGAAAACACTGGGAATACCGGTCACATTGTCATCAACCTATGGACCATCCACAATAATACTCACAGCCTCCACGGGACTGCCCGTCCCATTCACAATCGACCTTCCATGCTCCGGATTGTATTCTCTCACAGCTTTCAGCATGTTCGCAGCCTTCTTGGCCTTCGTAGCTTCAACATCATATCTCAAAAAGATCGCCATCGTTCCACTCGGATTCTTCTTGTTTGGAATCTTGAACATAATCCGCATAACTGCCACCATCTCCATTGCTAGCTGGTTCGGCGAACAGACAGCTATGATACTATTCCACACAGTGGCGGGATTGCTCTTCATATTCATCGGAATGCTCTTGACTCTATTTTTGGCGGAAAGATTCCTGAAAATAAAGATCTTCGTTACGTCGCCAGAACAACCAGCCTGTCCAGACTGCAAAAAAAGCTTAACGAATCTAAGTAATTTCTGTCTAAACTGTGGCAAGCTTCTCAATCAATCCAAAACAAAAGTCTCTAAAACCTTTTTTGCAAAAATCGCCCTCCTGTTGTTAGGCTGCTCCCTCGTAGTCTTGAGTATAAACGCACCTACGTTTGTCATCGCTCAGGGTCCAATCGCAGTCACCTCAACATCGAACTGGGAAAATTCAACAGACATCCTTCCACAGATCGCAGACTATCATCTAACATATCTCTACCGTGATACCGAATACGAAAAAATATCGCGCCAAGATGCCTCGCTCTGGTATTCCTACTCTCACGTAAACGATTCACGATCCGTAATCTATGTGGGCATCGGAGTGGCTAGTTCCATCTCAAACCTTCACAACTGGGAAGTATGTCTAATAACGTGGCAAACAGCACAAGGGCAATATCCTTTAGTGTCTGTATTAGATTCCACGGACATCCAACTGCTGCAAGATGTCCCATTAATAGCCCGCTACTTAGTCTTTATAGATCCTCAATACAATCGCACTCAGATTACTCTTTACTGGTATGAAAAAGCAACATTTAACACCGGACTAACGGTGGAGCAAAAATACGTCAGAATAAGCCTAATAATCTTAGCCCAGAATGCGACAAGCTACAGGGAATCAGAAGGCAAACTACTGACAGTAGGGCAGTCTATTGCAGCGTATTGGGAACCGCTGAAGAATAGTTCTTTGATTTCGCTAGGAATACCAGCCCAACAGTCCTTGCTAGCGGTTTCAATAGCTTTCGTAGCACTGACAAAAATAACTCAACAAACGAACGAATGGCGAAAGAAAAGAAACAACCAAAAAATCTTCGACAAAATCGCTCCACCAAAGGAAAAGCAAGCGCTCCAGACAATTCTAGATCTAGCCAAAAACAAGAAGGCTATGGAAACAAGAGACATCAATGAAGCCATAAAAGCAAGAACAGGAAAAACCGTGAAAGTTGAAAAACTGCTCAATGTATTGAACCGATTGGAAGAATATGGCTTCATAAGGAAAGACATCTTGATTATCAAAAATCAGCCCAAGCTAGTATGGAAAGCTAAGTATTGAGCGTCAAGAAACCTTAAGAAACCACCAGCACTATTCTGTCTACGAAAGACATATGTCCGCCGACAAACCTCAAAACACTGAAGAAGACAAACCAGTAGAACTGGCAACTACGCAAATCCAAGCGGGAACAACCCAGCAGCAACAAGAGGATGAAAACTTGCTCAGACAGGCAGTGCGTGTCCAACCAGTCAAAATCAGCATAATGTTTCTAGTCCCAGGTATATTATCACTGGTTTTCTCCATAACCAGCAACTCGCAAGTCCTAGCCTTCATCGGTCTAGGTCTAACTTTCTGGGGCGCCCTATTCCTCTTCGTGCGACCCTTAAGATACGTCGAAGGCAGCTTGCTGGATTCCACTTCAATCTCAGTATACACGACAATCGACCGAGCAGTGAAGGACCTGAAAGCGAAAGGCAAAGGCTACTACATCCCCCCTTACCCAGAAGAAGTGTATCTTCCAGAACACCTCAAAGGCCTCAAAGACATGGTAGCATTCATTTCAACAGACAACGACTCAGCCATGCCATCAATAGAGGAAATCGCAAAAGGCAAGTTCCTGCTCGGAAATCCGAAAGGAATCTGCCTCTCTCCCCCAGGTGTAGGCCTTCTAACACGATTTGAGAAGCAGCTGAAGACTGATATCACGAAGCTTGGTCTGGCTGAGCTGTGCGAAAGTCTATCACACTTAATCCTTGAAGACTTTCAACTTGCAAAGGAAATCGAAATGAGACCTGAAGAAGAGCCAATCTATCTTAAGGTCACTGATTCCGTGTACAAGCAGCTTTACGCTGAAAAAGACTTGAGAAGCGTGCGCCTCTTAGGTTGTCCTTTGGTAAGTGCAGTGGCATGTGCAATAGCAAAAACCACGGGCAAAGTAGTCACCATTCAAAAAGACAAGCTATCACCAGACGCTGAGACTATCGAAGTATGGTTCCGAACTATGCAAGGATGAGACGATGAATTTCCCTCTATCCGTCTCAGACATCGGCCTCTGGCTTGCGGTCATGGCGATCATCGTCTTGATAACTTCAGAGCTGCTGTCCTCATCAACGGGATATTCCAGAAACATCGTGATTGAGAGGACACGTCTGAGGCTGGTTGCGTTAGTTTTAGGGATAGGATTCATGATCACAGTGATTCTCCGCATTTTTCAACCCATCTAAAACCTAAAATACGTCACGCATCCCTACAAGCTTCAAGTGAATCCGATTTGAAAACAGACGCGAAGACTCTTGCTGGCACTGCAATTCTCGGCGCGTTGGTCGTAGTCTTCGATTACTCACTAAGGTATTCTCACCTCAAAATTCCCTTCCTGTGGCTTCCCTACCTGAAATTTGACTTCACTGGCGTCCCCATCGTTCTTTCCCTACTATTCTTCGGCTTAGCATCTGGAATAACTACGTCGGCAGTGGCTCTTCTAGCGATCCTTGCACGCAGCGGAGACGTCGTAGGCGCGACGATGAAAGCCTTAGCCGAGTTCTCCACGATATTAGGAATGGCCATTGGCCTCAGACTACTCAAGAGAAACACGAAGTCAACCAAAATCCTGTCCTTGATCCTTGGCCTATCCATGCGATCAATAGTAATGCTACTCGCAAATCTGATAGTATTCCCTGCAATGGCTGTGATGTATGCAATGCTGCTGTTGGTCTTTTTCAACTGCATTCAAGGTTCAATAAGCATAATCTTTGGATACTTCCTGTATGGAGTTGTCGCTCAGAAACTATCCTTCCCATCACCTAAGAAGGAACCTCGATAGGGCGAGAACCGTTAGACGAAAAGATTCCTCTTCTTCGGCATAATCAACTGCTTTGCCTTCGCCTTTTCCGATTTCGGATACACGTAACCACGTATCACCGCGACAGGAATCCCCTCATCAGCCTGTCCAATCACAAGTTCAGCCGCCGACGCCAACTCATCAGCGATTGCAGTTCTTTTCACTTTCAAAACGTACCCAAACAAGTCCTTCTCACCTATTCGACTACGGATAGGCTCAATCCCCGCAATACCAATAGCCACATTGATCTGACCATCACGGAGCGGTCGACCGTTTGTGTCAGAAACAATCACAGCAACATCCCTTCCTGTCAGCTTCTTTATCTTCTGACGGATTCTCTGCGCCGACCGATCAGGATTTGCAGGCAGCAGCACGACGTTTCTGTCTCCTGGCACGTTGGATCTGTCAACCCCGGCATTCGCACACACGAAACCATGCTTTGTCTCCGTGATTATGTTTCCATTACCCATCCTGACAATGCTTTTTGATTCACGCAGAACGACTTCAACAACTTTCGGATCCTTACCATACTGTCTGGCCAGGTTCTTCGCGAACTCTGAGGGCTCTATCGTGTCAAGACCCACGATATTACCTTCAGCTCGAGAAACTACAACGTGCGTGACCACGACAATGTCATCGTTTTGGACGTGAACGTTTTTCTCTTCTACCTTCTCACAAATGAGTCTGGCTAAATCATCTCCTTCCCTTATAATGGGCAATCCTTCCACGCCGAATATCTGAATCATCCAATCACACCATCCAATCTTCAGACAACAGACATATTCCCTACGCTATTTAAACTTCTAATATTTAGCCGAGGAAGAACGTGATGCCTGACAACTCCGGCCTCAATTTCAACGAAACTCTGGCTGACATCGTGCTCTCTGGAAAATGCACTGGCTGCGCTGCTTGTGTCGTTGCGTGCCCACTGAATTGTCTGCGATACGAGGCTGGAAAACCTGAAGTTGCAGGCAAATGCAGCGGGTGCGAAGTCTGTTCCCACGTTTGTCCTCGATACAACACCTCTCAAGCCACTGTGGAAAAGTTTGTTTTCAAAAGAGAGAAAAGGCCCGAAGAGAAGTTCGGCATCTATCAGAAGGTCCTCGTAGCCAAGTCAACAGACGAGAATATTCTCAAGGTCTGCCAAGACGGCGGAGTGGTGACGACTCTTCTCACTTTTGCGCTGAAAAACAAGATCATTGAAGGAGCAGCAGTGTCAGGCATAGACAAGCATAAGCCACTTCACCCCCTTCCAGTCTTCGCCACAACTGCCCAACAGCTGCTTGAATCAGCCGGCACCAGATATTGTTACTCACCAAACCTACTAGCCCTGCAAGAGGGCATCAAACAAGACAAGAAAGAAACGGCTTTCGTGGGCACTCCATGCCAAATAGAAGCAGTGAGAAGAATGCAAATGATCCCTCTGAGGAATTACATCGAAAAGCTGAAACTAACAATAGGACTCATGTGCAGCAAAAGCTTCTCCTACGAAGGACTCGTGGAAAACTACATACGAAGAAAACTTCAAATCAACCCGGCCGATGTGGAGAGGATGAAAATCAAAACAAAACTCATCTTAATCATGAAATCTGGCAAAACGAAGGATTATCCGCTGAGGGACGTACGCCAATACGCTCGAACCGCGTGCAAAGCATGCAAAGACTTCTCAGCCGAACTCGCAGACATTTCCATAGGAGGGCTCGGACTCAACGGTTGGTCACTGGTCGTCGTGAGAACCGAAACAGGCAGAAAATTTCTTGAGAAGGGCATAGCGCTGGGCTTGTTGGAAGCAAAGCCCATCGAAGAAGAAAGGCACTCCCTTGAGCTGTTAATCAGACTATCAACAAATGCCGCAATATCCCGGCGTGTCTAACGACGTATGGACCCGTTTCATTTCTTTTGAAGTCCCATGCCAAACTTGTCTTATTCATGCCAGTACTCTGGGTCAACAAAGTAGACACTGTCTACTAAGCAAGGTTCTGTAAAGTCTGCGTCGGTTCTTCCGTACCATGTCTAACGCGCGAAATACCTAAACACTTCTTACGCTGCCAGGTCCACCTTTTCGCGTCCCTTTATGTGAAGACTTAAAAATGAATGGCTCGGTTATCTTTTTGCATGAAACGCGAACGTTCACCAGCCGTTTTTCTTTCCAAGGAACTTGATACTTTCCTCAAGAGTCTTGGGCCTGATGACAAACGTGTCAAATGGGTAGGAAACATGGCTGCCGTACTTAAGGAAAACAAATTCGCCGGTGAACCACTAAAGAAAAGTCAGATTCCAAGGACATATATTGAACAATACCAAGTGAACAACTTGTTTCGCTACGGCCATCCTGAAGGATACCGTTCATGTTACACTATTGTGAATTTCTGCCCTTATATATTGGATATTATGTCGCATAAAGAATATGATAAGATCTTCGGGTACAAAACAACGTAACTAGCGGATTCTTACGCTTGACCTTATTAAAGCTTCAAGTTTGGGGTTGTTTACACTTGTGTATATGATCTTCTTGCCGTCGAACGCTATTTTTCCAGAAGCTTCAAAGTAGTCCAATATACGTTTGAACGTTTGATATTGCACTTTCTTTGGCAGTCTTCTCCAAAGCTCCATCCGTGTGGGATAATCATCGGAATCCAGAATAGTTTTTTCAACCATTAGGATAGTATCTAATTGTGGCTCATGTAGCACTTTCGAGGGTAGATTATTCATAGAAGACGCGGTTTTTTCCTTCTCCATCGTTCCACTCTCCGTCCTTTCACCAATATCTGACTAACTGCCTAACTCTTATATAAACTTATACATTTAATCTTCTATATCAATAATACTGAGAGCATCTTTTCCTTATATTAGCGAAGTCTCGATGTCACCTAAACCGAGTTTCTTCTGCAGCAAAGCATCTGTCGGAGATATGCTGTCTATCGTCTTCTGATCGAAAGAAAGGTTGAAGGAACTACTGAGGCTGACCTTATGTTCCAGTTATTGTTATGTTGAAGCTAAAGTCGGTAATTCCGGTTATACTTGATGAAACATTCAAAACCAAATTACATGCCACGAAAGCATCGTGTAATGGCAAAACGTAGCCAGTACAATTCCAAACAAGACCTATGCTGCTTGAAGCGTTTGATGGAACCCACGCACTGGTGGCCATACTAAGAGTGACCGGATCGTAGCCCACATTCTTCACGTACACTAAGCAAGACCTCGTGTCACCAGGCAACAGAGTCCCCCAGCTAATCAATGTAGTCTTATTCGTCCCGGCACTGTCCCAGAAAACTCCCACACCTATTCCCGTCACGGTCCCAGTGTTTGTCATCGTCTGACTCGCGCTGAGCAGAGCAGCAACCAAGGCAATAGTAACTATGGCTACTGCGACGACTCCCAAGATGGTTCCCTCCACAACTTTTTGCATTGCCGTTTTCACCTGTTAGCGTAAACGTGAATCGTGAGTCTTAATAAATATTATTGTTTCTCTGAACTACAGAAATACAGTACGAAGTAAGTAGCTAAACAGTCAAAACACCATACACAATAGGATTTCAGGGCAGTTCCAGCGCGCGCCAGTTATCTTGCGTGGTCGACTATTCCGTCAGCTCCGTCTCGAACTGCAGTTGCTCACGACGCTACGGGTAAGTATTGACCCACAGACCCAACAGCAAGGCAACACCATTACAGCGCGTACAGCGTCAAACACATTCTTGACCCAGTTTTGGTGGCAGGAGCGCGCGCTGATTCGAAGGACAGACTAGTGTCTGCCAAAGAGTTCGACTTGCTGTGGCTCAGGCCATGTATGCAAATGGTGCAAGACCTTGAGGCAAAACGTACTAAGATTTCTTCTTCAGTGACGGATATGGAAGATCAAGAATTGTAAGAATCGAAATGACAATCGCGATCAACGCCATGCTTGCCCTCATCATGAGCCAATATGGTTCAGCCCACTCGACGCTGAAGACCAGCCCATACCTGTACAGAGTACCGTGAACCAGCCCGTCAACATAGGACAACAAAAACAAAACCGTAACTAGCATTGCATCCAAAGATATCACGACTGCCGCTCTAATTTTCAGAAGCGTGGCTTCATTCATCTAACACAACTCGTCTATCGTGAACGCTTTCATCAGGCCATTCCTCAATACGCTGTCCAGCCTTAAAAATCGAACGCCCTAGAGAGTAGGACATGCTATTAGCACGCGCTGCCTCCATCAGCTTCTCTCTCATTTACCATGACGAACAAGAAGAAAACAAAGCCAAAATGCATATTGGTCAGCAGATGCACGTGACTTTTGGTCATAGGAGTGCGGCCGAGAATAGAAAAGAAGGGCCGCGTCGAAGAAAAGGTAGCTTTGAGTAGCGAAATCTCAGTCTGAATTCAAACTTCATAAAGGCTTTCCCTAGGAGATGAAAAAATGAAAAATATGGGAAAGCTCGAAAACTTGCCTAGTACGATTCCACCACCTCACACTAGGAAAAACTGCAAAAGCAGAACCCGCAAATTCGAAGAATTCTACAGTCAAGCCGTAGAGAACCTGACCGGCAAATCTAGGGAAGAGACAGGTCGAATCATAAAGAAATTCTACGTATGGCCAAAGGAGAAACGACACAGAGAGAACACTTGTAGAAACATGGCTGCTAATCCCATTCGATTCCTGAAGCATTTCAGGACTGAACCCAACTATAGAAAGAGCTCACGCATCTATCGAAATGTCTCAACAACCAGAAACCACAGAGCAAGCATATCGATCAAAGGGAGCCGGTGTGTTAGACGCTTATGAGCGACTCTGGAAGACCCAAGGGCATGATATTTTGCGGTCGTGATGGAAAATGGAGGGAGCAGCTTGAGAGACGCCTGCAAACAGACGAAAGAGTGACGCTCACGGCCCTCGGAGACGTCAGGTACGACGTAATGAGATATGTGGAAAGAAGAGGGGATGTGAAGATAGTCAAGCTTGAAACAAGGTACATGAAAACAAGAGAAAAAGGCCTAGGACTAAAAGTCACTATCCAAAAGCTTAAGCGGGACCCATAGCACAAGGCTCAACAAACGCAACCGTTACTATTCGTCAAATTGACCTACACGCGCTCCAGTATACCCGCGGTTGAAGGATCCCTGTAGCATTTTGCCAGTGAGACTTGCTAGTCTTTTTCCTGCCTACCTCTTGACAGAATAAGCATTTTACATCGCCATGTTTCTTTGCAGGAAACGGCGCTCGATTCCTCTCACCATCTCTTCTCACAAGAATACAGACTATTTAACTTTGAAAACTGGATCTGTGAATACAGGCGGCCGCGATCCAGCTATGCTGTACCTGTTTGCATGAGATTGCCGAACAACTAACAACTTCAGATCATGGCAGTTTTACCTCTGGAACGCAACAGAACCGTAGCATTTTTGGTAGCCCGGGATACGTGACTTATCTCGTTTAAATTTCTCACTTCGGATTAACAAAGATGATTGCTCTGACTATAAGAAACCCTGTTTTAGATTCGCCGTGTTAAACATTGTAGATAAGTGTGCGATTGGCAGTAATCCTTTCGGTTTTTTTGACTAACCAGTAAAGTTCATGCTGAGGTTCTCGTGGAATGGCAGGATTCGAATACCGCCTGCTGCACCATAGTCGGTTATTTTTCAAAAGGTTTACGATGCTGATTCTTCTGCTCTAGAAAAAATTGCTTTTACTGGAAGCTTCACCTCTCTTATTTT